>Ga0209427_10007819_pt1 | contig 12064 bp, 15 predicted proteins | sample DeeMarSWOR136_30_FD_187465 | JGI IMG/M metagenome (GOLD analysis project Ga0209427, IMG submission 187465) | Marine sediment microbial communities from White Oak River estuary, North Carolina - WOR-1-36_30 (SPAdes) (version 2) | ecosystem: Environmental > Aquatic > Marine > Intertidal zone >... | reverse complement strand
CAATCAAACCATTCTGGAAAGGGCGGCCAAGAAAGCCGCAACCACCGGGAATCGAGCCGACTTGCACGCATATCTGAAACTGCGAAGAAACTTCTTGTAGCGTACAGTAACGAATGAAGAAATGGATTCCTGCCTTCGCAGGAATGACACCCACAAGTAAGGGAGAGTAACACATGGCTTTTACAGGAAAAGCAACGTATTCGGCGGGAACGACTCTGCCGGAACTGGCGGAGGACGTATCGGATTTGATCGGCATCATCTCGCCGTATGAGACGCCGCTGCTGGACGCCCTCGGCGATTCGGTCAGAGAGGCGACCAGCACGCATCACGAATGGCTCGAAGATGAGCTTCTGCCCAGCAAGGATGCGATCAACGACGATACCTATACCGATCCGAGCGCCGACACCGATTTTGTAGTCGATAACGGCAGCCGGTTTCGCGTCGGCGATCAGATTCAGGTTGAAGGCAGTGAGGAGTTGATGCTCGTGACCGGTATCTCTACCAACACACTCACGGTGGTTCGCGGCTACGCCGGCACGACGGCCGAAAACCTGGCCGACAATCTGGCCATTAATATTCTTGGAAATGCCGCGCTCGAAGGGGCGGACAAGCCCAATGCCAGATTCACCAATCGCAGTCGGTGTGGCAACTACACACAGATTTTCACCGCGACGGTAGAGGTGAGCGGCACGGATATGGCCGCGAGCCAGTTGGGTCTGGCTGATGAAATGGACTACCAGAAGCAGGAACGGCTGCGGGAGCTGATTCGCGATCTCGAGAACACGGTTATCAACGGCGGCCTGCCGACCAGCAATCCCGAAGGCAGCGGTTCAGTCCGAAGATCGATGAAAGGCATCGTTCAGCATCTGGCTTCAAATGTTTTCCATACGGGTGACAGCGGCTTCCCGACGGGCACCGATCTGGACGAGGCGAAGATCAACTACGTGCTAAGGCAGATTTGGGAGAACAGCAGCGGCAACGTGGACCTGATCATTGTCGGCGGTTTTCAGAAGCGAAAGATCAACGCCTTCTCGTCCGACAGTCGAACGTATGGAGCAAATGACACCACCTTTACTGATATGATCAGCATCTACGAAAGCGACTTCGGCGTCTGCAGAATCGTCACGACGCGATGGATGCCGCAGGATGCGGCCCTGCTGTTGGATTCGTCTCGCATCAACGTGCTGCCGTTAGCCGGGCGAAGCTTCCATTTCAAGCCCCTCGCAAGCGGCGGCGACTATGAGTGCGGCGAGCTGATCGGCGAATATACCGTGGAGCTCAAAAACGAAGCGGCACACGGTCTGATTCGCGATTTGAGCACGAGCTAAGATTAGTGCTTCTATGTAGCCGGGATCCCGCTTCTTAAGCGGGATCCCATCTTCTCAAGGAGATGAACGGAATGGTTAGTTTCTCAAACGATGCCGACATTTTGAAATACGAACCGATCCTGTTCGGGGAATTACATCTGCCCTGGCAGGTGCTGACCACAGGAACCGGAGGGACGCTAAGCGGCACAACGTTCACAGACGATGATGCCGGTTTCGTCACGGCCCAGGTCTCGGCGGGTGGCGTAGCTTACTTGCAGTCGGCGGACGGATCACTGGACGGGGCATATGAGATTGTCTCGGTGGATTCGGCAACGCAGCTCAGCCTGTCCGTCATCCGGTCCGATTCGACCGATGCTGCGGTCGCACCGCCCGAAGCTACGGACATATCCTATCGCATCAGCACGCTCGGACCCCAGGCCAACGAGGTTGGCTTCCAACTAACCGAATACTTCGGGATCAGCCCGGGTAACCCGGCCTCCGACATCGACGTCGAGGATGTGCTGGATACGAGCGTGCTCAGGCTGGCCTCTGTGTTTGCCGTGATCTCAAGTGTGTACGCCATGTTGGCCGGCAAAGCCAAAGACGAGAATTTCTGGAGAAAGAGTCTGCACTATCAGAAGCTTTTCGCCAAAGCAAGAGGACGGTGCCGGCTCAGCATCGACGTCGGTGCGGACGGCTTGGCTGATGTCACCAAGGTCGGCGCCTCCGGAAAACTCATGCGGGATTAATTTTTTTCAGAGAAGAATTATGCAAGTGACGTTAGACGGACAAAGGTTGTTTGACGAGCAACCACTGGAGATCCGAACCGGCAGCTTCAGCCGGGCTTCGATGGAAAGGGCCGTGCCGGGTCTGGACGGCGTGCTCAGCATCGACCTTGGACGACGCGACAGACAAATAACACAAACGGGCACGCTGCGAGCCCGAAGCCGCTCGCAGCTTGACGGCAGAATCAGCACGATCTCCGCCCACATGGATGGCAACACGCATACGTTGGTCACCGAGGGCCGGGAATTCGACAATCTTCGGATGGATTCTTTCAAGATCATCAGCGAACACACAGACGGCACCGGAATCAGCGTTGATTATGAGATCGTCTACACGCAGTTAGCATGAGAGCTGTTCGAATGTCACTAATACGTAATGGTATCGAATCGGTAAGAGCGATAGGATTACCCGCCGGCATCTGGGGTGACGGCGGAGCGCCCGAAGCCCCGCGAGCCGCACGCGTGGCATGGCAATCCACCTGGAGTGATAAGTTCCACCAGGTCTATGTCAACGGTCGGCATGCGGGGACCACCCTGGACAGTCTACAAAGGCAGATGATCGTTCCGATCCCGACGTCCTTGGAGTCGCCGGTCCGGATCGAGGTCTTCGCCGTCGCGGCAGAAGAGGCAAGCACCGATTTCGGCAGCGCGCTTATCCAATCATCGACCAACAGCGGACGGGTGAGATTGACTCTGTTGCGTAGTCAGAATCTTCCGATGGGCGCAACGGCGGACATCTACTTCGACGACGGCACGGGAGAAATCGATTACGACCATCCACTGAACGAGTCGCCGATTCGTGTATGGCCGACGTGGCAAGATAAGGCCGGATTCGCCATGTCTGGATTCGGCCTCGGTGATTTCGGTTATGACGCCGGGGCGGCAGTCGGATGCGGCAAGGGTTGCTTCGGCCATGGTCAGTTTGGTCTTGGTGCCGATACGATCGAGTGGACCGGTCCGCTGCTAAAGGCAGGCACCTACATATTCGGCGTCAAAATCAGGGACCAATCTGGCAACGAAAGCACCCCCAGCGAAACCGAGCCTATCGTCGTAGTGCCAGCAGCAAAGCCGGCTGATAATCTGCGTGTTTCCTCATTTGATCAGCAAACGAACCAACTGGTTCTGGAAATCGGGAACACAGCGTGACACCAGAGAAAAAATCAACGACTAAGGGAGAATGCTATGGCGGAAGTATATCCATGCGACAACGAACTGCTCAACATCCAATCGGACGCTGAAACCGGCGTGGAGTATATCCCGACCGGCACGGCACCGTACTACCTGCACTTTCGAAAATTGCTCTACCGACTGCTGCTGGCCACACAGCGTGCCAACGACTTGAGAGTCTACGACGAGGGCGGGCTGAACATCGGCATCAAGGCCGGCAAGTTCTGGCTGGGTACAGAACTGGTCGATTACGAGGGCTCATCGGGTAATACATTAGCCGATGACAAGGAGAACATTTACATCTACCTCGATTCGTCCGGTAGTCCTGTCATTGACGAGTACAGCAGTTTCCCGGATATGGCAACGACACCTCACATTCGGTTGGCCCAGGTCAGCACTTCAGGTGGGGACATCGACTCTATCACCGATTGCCGAACAGGACACAACATCGTGATGCCACATACAGCCGGCGGTGTAAAAAAGACCATCGAGGCACACACGAGTGACGACACCCTGACGACAGCGGAATCCGACAGCGTCCACAGCAACCTCGGAGCCACAACTACAGTGACACTGACCCTGCCCGCCTCGGCACCGGCCGGCACTGTGTTCACCTTCGCCGTCCAGGCCGCTCAGCAGTTACGCGTTGATCCCGGCACAGCGGCGATCCGAGACAATAGCGGCCAGACGGCGAACAAGTACAAGAAAGCCACAGCAATCGGCGCATCGCTTACTGTCGTAGCCGATTCGGCCGGTGATTGGGCAACCATTGCCAAGAATGGAACCTGGACCGAAGAAGTATAAGCCCGCCAGCGGCGAAACGATCAGGTATAGGAGTAAGAGATGGCAAATGAAATTCATGTAGACTCCGCGTCCGGCAATACACTTTATGCCGTGGTTCGTAACAATGCCGGGGACGTTTGGCACGTCGCGGGCCAGACCTTCGAGGTCTGGGGGACAGGCGGCCGCACTGCGAACGATTACGACATCAGTCTCACGGACAAAAGCGGCAGCAGGTATGTAGGGAACTTCGACAGCAACATTCCCGCAGGCCGATACTCCGTGCAGATCTTCCTGCAAGCCGGGGCCAATCCCGCCGACGGTGACACACTTGTGGCCAGCGACGAAATCCTTTGGTCGGGGACCGGCAAAGTGACCGCCGACAAACTGCTTGCAAACAAGGCCGTACAGAACAAGACAACGGGCCAAATCAAATATTACGACGACGATGAGCAAACAGTCCTTTTGACGCATATCCCAACCGACGCAGAAGCAACGATCACGCGTATGCCGAGCTGACAAGAACAATAACCATTAAGGAGACATGACATGGGAGGTTTTTCCAATTACTGGGAAGATAAGATACTGGACCATGTTTTCGGAAAGGACAATTATACTCCGCCGACCATCTACGTGGCACTCTCGACTACGGACCCGCTGGATGGTGCCTCAGGAGTCGCCGAGCCAGCCGGCAATGCATACGCCCGCGTGGAAACATCCGCTTCCGATTGGAATGTTGCGTCCGGCGGCTCTCTGGACAATGCCAGTGACATCATCTTCCCCAAGGCCACTGGAAGCTGGGGAACCATCACCCACTTTGCATTATTCGACGCCGCAACGGGCGGCAACATGTTAGCCCACGGTGCGCTGAGCCAACCGAAAGCCGTCGATAGTTCATACACGGCCATATTCGACGCGGGAGACTTGAACATAAGTTTGGATTAACCAGAAGTAGTTACAGGAGTTCGCGATGACAACGACAAACAAGAATTGGGGCTCGCAGTCTCAGATCATAGGAACGGGCGACGGCTATGTCACGCTCTCCGGCACGACGGAGTCGTACTCATCGGACGTCGATATGGAAACCAACGGATATGAGGGCGCTCACGCCACCGTCGAAATTGACTATGACGGCTCTCCGACGGATGAGGTCAAGATCAAGCTCTACGGCTCCCTTGACGGCTCCAGCTACGATGACACGCCGATCTGGGAAATGCAGGGCGACAAGAGTGTTGATCCGCAACAGTTGAGCTTCATTGTCAAAGACTTGGCTCATTTTAGGATCGGCGTGCAACAAACGGGCTCAACGGACAGCCACGACGTCAGGGCGTACGTTCAGTGCTGGAACTATCAATCGACATAAGGAGGCGAACATGGCTGATATTCACATGGGAAAAATCCATAGGACCCAATCCGGCAAGGGTAGAGTCCAGTTGTATTACCACATCCCGATCGACACGCCGGTCGCTGGGATCGTGCCGACGCCTGAAAGTGCCATCGCGGCGCAGCTTCAGCAGGCCGAACTCGACGCGTTAGCCGCCGGTTCGTTGATTGAGATATCGCGAACCATCGTGGTGCTCGCTGGGCAGACCCAGACAGAGATAGCCGACGCCGTCAAAGTCGATTGGCAAAACGCCAGAGCCGAGCACAATGACAAGTACAACTTCACCTACAAACTCTATGGAGTGACACTCAATGCCACGGTCTAAACCGATACGAGGGACTCCAATCGACACCTCGCATCCGCTTGCTAGAGGTCTGGCCGGATGTTGGCTGCTCGGCGAGGGAACCGGCCAGACAGTCGCCGACCTCGGACCTTATCGGCAACATGGCAGTTTTCACGGCGGAGCCCCTCTTTGGAAGCCGGGGCGACATGGTTATTCTCTTGAATTCGACGGTACGGACAAATGTATAGACTGTGGAGCCGGAAAGTTCGGATGGGACTGTACTAACGAATTGAGCGTCGTAGCGTTAGCCAACCACGGTGCAAGTCAGGTCAATACCATCTTCGCCCGGTCCGCCTATTCTCGGCCGGTCCGATTGCACGGTCAAACCGGCGGAAAGTTCTCATTCCGAGTCTTTACGGACACCACGAACGATTGCATCATCACTTCAACGTCATCTCATGCGACAGATGGGAGCGAATGGGTCCATGTCGCTGGCACCTGGAGGCCGTACGGCGCCTATCTCTATGTGAACGGCGTCCAGGAGGCGTCTGATACAGTCACCGACGGCAATCTGAACGTGACCGACAACCAGTTCGTGGGGATCGGCGGTACGTATGAAGGAGCTGATTATGTCTGTTGCTGGAACGGCAGTATCGAATATGTCTTCATCTACAATCGGGCTCTGAGCGCCGAAGAAATCAGATGGCTCTACCGAGAGCCGTTTGCCATGTTCGATAGCTCCGTCAGTTCTGCCCCCCTTCATGCCCCTGCATCCACCGTTTCCCTCGCCGCCTCTGTCAGTGCAACCTCGGCGGCATCGGCACGATTGGAATCAATCAACAGCTCAACGGAAATCAAATCAAGCTGGATGAGTGACGCGCTCTTTAGTGGCATGACCGCGAATGCATTCAAGCTCGGAACAACCTTGAGCCTCGGCTGGTTCTGGATTCGCGTCGCCGGCTGCTCTGCGCTTTACCGCGGCCTCGGCATGGATCGAATAGACTTTGCCAATGTACTGGCAATCGCGGACCCGGATGCAGCCACCATTGCACCCCCCGACTACCTGCCGCACGATAGTAGCATGACATATTTCTATGTGATACGCCGGTTTAATCATTGCGGCGATTGGGAACTCACTCTCAGCGCTGCGGCGAAGGTTTCAATCGATGAAAATGGCGATCTGGCCAAGCCGCACCCAAATAAGGTCTTCGCTTTAAAAGTCAAACAAGTGGATGGCAATAAAGTACGTCTGGTCTGGTTCTACTGTCCCCTCGAGCAGGAGTCACCGCCGGCACGTTTCAATGTGTATTACGACGGCGCCACAGGCCAAATCGACGATGAGACGGCTCTGGCCACAATCGAGTACATAGGACAGAAGTTTTATAGCTACACCAGCGACACCCTCCAACCGGGCAGATACCTGTTTGCCGTCAAGGGGGAAGATGCCGACGGCACCCAGCATATCTCATCCGAGCGATTGGCCATTGAGCTCGATGGCACCGGCCCCGATGAAATCGAGATCTTAGCCGCTGAGACAGTCTGACACATCGATATAGGAGAAATTCAAAACGCATCATGTCCAACAGAACTGACTTCTTCCAATCGGAACAAACCTCACTGGCCCTGCCAGCAGCTTCTGTCTCGATTCTCATCGACGGAGTGCTATGCCCCGACCTGGAGTTGATCGAGATCATCCGAAGCGGCTGGCCCGATTTCAGCTCGGCACGATTCACCTACAATCCCGCAGCATACCCGGCCGGTGGCTTCACATCCGCCGAGGATATCGAGAGCGAATGTGCTATGGGCAAATCCGTTTGCATTCGGCAATATTACAACGGCGCTCCGCCGAGTGCAGCTACATTCAATTTCCCAATCTTCCATGGCCATATCGAAAGCATCGAGACGACGTTATCAAAAACCGGTGAAAGGGTGGAAATCATCGCCGGAGATTCCGGCACGGACCTGAAGCGAGTGTCGGTGCATGGCCAGCGACTCGCAAGAACAGATGGATCGAGCGTGTTCCTCGCCGGTCTGGACACGATATTCAATCCCGATAGCCAGGGCAACGCCAATCCAGAACAGATCGCTGTCGACGGCAAGAGTTACACCGTGTTCGGCGCCGAGCCGTCACAGAGTAAGCCTTGGAGCTATGCTGAGGTCATTGATTATCTGCTCTGTGAGTACTTGCCGCAAGGTCAATTACAGAGGCCAACCCTGGGCCAGCTCAAGGCGCTGACAGAGAACCAGATCGTCCGGGACCTCGATGTCACAGAGCTGAATCTCGCTGAAGCTCTGTATCAATGCTGTGAAAGGATCGGCTTGAAGTTCAAGTTCGTCCCGACGCTCACATCGACTGGGCCCAACCAGGCGATAGTTTTTTTTAAGACCGGCACGGGCAGAATCATCGAGCTGAATTGCCAATCATCCGGCGAGCAATTGAGCCTCTCCAGGACCAACATCGCCGCTATGCAGAGCAGCAGAAATCGCTATCCTATGACTCAAAAATACATCGGCCAGGGTGACTTCAAGGTCTACGAAGCGACTTTCGAGCTTATCAAAGCCTGGGACGCCGGCCTCGAAGATACGGACTACGATACATTCTCACCCTCAACCAATCCCGAGTTCTACCAAGTCAAAGATGTCTATCGCAAATGGTGCCTGAACGAGGCGGGCCAGTACTCCGGTGAGCCGTACAATCAAGGTGAGGCGTTTGACTTTGCAAGGATCTTCCAGAGCTTCAATTTCGTGCATCGCCGCAGGCGCTTCCGGCCGGCCCTGACCACCGACACGCTGGGACGATCGCTGGGGTATTTTCTCCAGGTCTCGTACGACTCCGGCCAAACCTGGTGGCAATACCTTCATGCCTTCAATATCCTGCTCGACGAGTGCGGCGTGTGGCTCAGTAGTGATCGGCTCGACATCGACACTTGGGTCGCGGCACTGCAGGGCTCTCTGCAATTTAGAATCACCGCCTCAGTCATCAGCGACGAACGACTCACCGCTATTATCGCTGATGGCCCGGTCCATTCGACCGCTCCGGTTACTGAGCACGTGATGACTCTGCCTCGTCAGTTCAAGTATCGTAAGGTTTCCGACCAGAGCATCTTTGCAACAACGACGGATGAAACGCTCGGACTGCCGGATGAAGTGGACGATTCCGATGCTCTGCACCAATTCGTTCGTCACGTAGCCGCGGCATCGCCGGAGGTTATTGAGACACTTGACATCCAGACGCCGAGCCTGATGTTCGACTGCCAGGTAGGTGACACGGTCATTACGAGTCCCGAGAGCAGGGACTTGCTGGCCTGCCGGAGCGACAATCGGAGTACGAGCCGGATCGTGCGGGTCCGGATGGATTATGAAAAGCAATGTACGAATCTGAGAATCGTTCGACAGAGGGATTGTCCGCTATGAGCAATACGACCAGAAATGCGAATAGCCTACAGATGCTGGACCGGCTATGCCGCGAGGGCTCGCAAGGGGCCGGTGAGATCGCCGTGGTTACCTCACCCGGAGCCAGGACCGCCGCTTGGGCCGTCAAGGTTAAGAGCAACTCGTCCTACAACGTCTATAACGTCATCGCGGTCGTGATCGGCGACGCCGGCTCCGAGCCAAGTGAGATCGGCCAGCAAATGCAGGCGGTCAACCTCGCCGAATCGTTTACACAACAGGGGACACTTCCGGCCGACACTTACGCCATCATGGCCCACGTCGGCGGCAAAAACGTCTTCTACGCCGAACCGTAGGCCGCGCCAACAGGCGCCAAGCTCCAGGATCGAGAAGACACATGACTCCAGCAAATTCAAAATTGTGGCGGCTGAATCGACAGATTAACCTCTCCGTGATCGTGCAACTCATGTTGCTGGCCTCCTTGATCGTGGGTAGCTGGCTCAATCTGCAACGCCAGCTCGATCTATTGCAGCGAGATGTGACTATGCTGCTGCAATCGCAAGATTGTCTGCAAGAGAAAATCGAGTCACTCTGGTCACAAAGCCTCTCCCACGAATACCGCCTCCAAGCCGTCGAGAAACATTTCACAAAGGCCGACATCGCAGAGGGACGTTAGTCCGCGATAGCAATGGATTCTTACCAGATTACACAGTTGCATTTTCGTTGCTGGCAGCGGTCTTTGAAGATGCTCCAGATTTCGGGCGTCTCCCGGCAAAGGCCGATAGAGACATCCTTGTCGAAACGGCGAATTGTGTCGATGAGAAAGGAGTAGAATTCGGCGTGTTGTTCTGGCGGGTAGCGGAGCTTGCCATCTGAAGCCCCTTGAACGAAGTTATGGTCCCAGAGCTCTCGGGCGCGATTGCCGTAGGCGCCTAAAGCAAGATGGAAATGGCCGGGCAGAAGCCTCAACATGCCAAGTGTTATGTTTTCAGGTTTTACAGCGGCCAATGCCTTCTGAACTAAGTCAGCATATCCTTGCTGCCAATTCGAGTAGAGAATCCCGGGATCAATGCGAAACCGGATTCGGTAGCCGTGTTCCCGGCACTTCCTGGCGGCCTCGATACGCTCATCAAGGCTGGCCGTGCCCAACTCATACTGCTCGATCATTTGCTGACTGTTGAGACTCCAGGGGACAACGGTATGGCGGTTCGACTCGATGGCTAAAAGGTTGCCGATGTTATTGCTTTTGGTCACCAGCATCAGAAAGGCTCGTTTGAATCCAGCGAAAAATGGAATCAACATCGTCGTCAAATTCGTGATGTGGTCAAGGGCGAGACTATCCAGCATTTCGCCCATGTTATAGCTGACTTTGCCGTCAGTGCGGCTCAGGACCCTTCGAATCTGTCTGAACATCATCTTGGTGTTGATGTTGATCTTGACAAGCGGAGAACATTTGCGGTAGACGAATGCCAGATAGCAATACGTGCAGTAATAGGGGCAACCGTTTGAGACCGGCACCAGCTTGTAGTAAGGACGGCAGCGGACGTTCGAGCCGAGTCGCCCGTCAAAGTGCCCGACAAAGGATGAGGTTTGCCCTATCATTAGAGTCCGCTTGCCGGCCAACAACGCCTGGGACGGTGACATATCCGGTGACTCGAAACCTCGTTGCCGGTCTAGCAGCCGGACCTGAGCCAATGGGAATAATCCCAAGATTCGTCGGGCCTCGGAGTGTTCTGCGACCTTTTGCCACAGTAGTATCGTTTTAGGTCTGAATGTTCGTGCACTATCCATAGCTGTTTTTTGTGCCGTTGTCGGTTCTCGTCCCGCACAGCAACATTATAGTGGAAACCATTAAATTCACCTACAGATAAGGAGAGAAAAGATGAAAAAGACAAAGAAAAACGACTCCATGACAATGCCTGTGATTGTCGTTCTTGCTTGTGCCTGTGTGGGCCTGGTGTTGACCGGCTGCGATACCTTGCGGTTTGCACCGAGCGAGGCACAGAAGCAGAACGCCTGGCTGCACAACCGCACAGCGATCGTCGCCGCACAGACCGCCCGAGCTGAAAACGTTTCACAGGTACTGCAAGCCCTGACTCAGCTCGGCGAAAAACAAAGCCGCGCGTTCACGGCTTATTACGGCCTTCCGAACGAGTTTCCACCGGCCGAGACGGCTGAGGAGCTCCTGGCCGAATCGAACTGGCAGCTTGCCGAGACGGCGTTGCAGGCCGGGGCGGACCGGCCGGACCCGTGGCAGGTGGCCGATTCGATGCTGGAATTAGGCATCGGCGTCTGTGCTCTGCTCGGCGGCGTGTACGGCACCCGAGCCGTTCGCTTCTTAAAAGACGCCCGAGGCAAATCCAAGGCCCTACAGGAGATCATCGTCGGCAACGAGACATTCAAGAAGGAAAACGAATCTTCCGCCGCCGCCTTCAAACAAGCCCACAACACCCAATCGCCCCAAACCCGCCAGCTCGTCGCCTCGATGAAAGCGTGATGGTCGATTTATAATCCGTAGCAGAGATAGTTGGATTTTCCCCGGAAATCCATGATCTTGTCTTGATTTGAATGAAATCTACAACGAAGTTATCGCCGCAATTGGAAAACGCATTTCTGCATATGGATCAATTCGTTACCGCAAGAACGGTCAACCCGCAAGTGTAGAAATTGAAAAACTGACGGTTTTTCCTGACCAATCCGAGTTACCTCAATTTGAAGATGTTATTGGCCTGCTTGAGGACTAAGATGCCCAAGAAAGTAATAATCTAATGGGATTCCGATTGCTTCCTTGGTTATCTTAAACAGGAACAGGATAAGATTAGAGCATGCTGTGCAACTGGGGAAAAGGCAGAGGATGGCGATACGATTATCGCGACGTCAGCAACGACTCTTATCGAAGTAGTCCGCTTACAAAAGCAACCAATCCGTCTATTAGCCAAGACCGAGAAAACAATTAAGGACTTCTTCC
>Ga0209427_10007817_pt1 | contig 12065 bp, 16 predicted proteins | sample DeeMarSWOR136_30_FD_187465 | JGI IMG/M metagenome (GOLD analysis project Ga0209427, IMG submission 187465) | Marine sediment microbial communities from White Oak River estuary, North Carolina - WOR-1-36_30 (SPAdes) (version 2) | ecosystem: Environmental > Aquatic > Marine > Intertidal zone >... | reverse complement strand
TAAGACAATAACTGGACTCACTGGAGAGGATGTAGTCGCTGGAGAGATTCACGACACTCTTACTTTGAGCACAGCAAATGCAATATTGACTCTCACTGGGACAGCGATTACAAAGACAATAGAGTTTGAAGTGGATGAGACAGCTATTGACCATGATAATCTTCTTAACTTTGCAGCAGATGAACACTTTACAGCTGCAAGTATTATATCAGACGATGCATATGGAGCAGGCTGGAATGGAGTCACAACTATAGCTCCAAGTAAGAATGCTGTCTATGATAAGATTCAGACAATTGGTGGCGGTGGAGAAGACTTAGCTGCTACATTAGCAATAGGAAATGAAACTGATGGCACAGATTTGATTGTTGACCAAGGCTCTGATTTGATTGTCTATTCAGATGATAAGATAACTGAAGTAGCAAGAATTGATGGAGCAACTGGAAATATAACCACATCTGGAACAGTTGATGGAGTTGATATCGCTGCACACGATGGTGGTGATGTAGAAGTCTATCATACTAATTATTATACAGATGCTGATGCAAAGGCAGCTACTGTGTCTGATGATGCATATGGAGCAGGATGGAATGGAGTGACTGATGTTGCGCCATCTAAGAATGCAGTATATGATAAAATACAGACTATAGGAGGAGGAGGCGAAGACCTATCAGCAACTCTAGCAATTGGTAATGAGACAGATGGTACGGACATAATTGTTGACCAGGGTTCTGATGTAATAGTATATTCTGATGATAAGGTCACAGAGGTTGCTAGAATTGATGGAGCCACAGGAAACATCACAACTAGTGGGACTGTGGATGGTGTAGACATTGCAGCGCATGATGGCGGAGATGTTGAAGTATATCACACAAACTATTACACAGATACAGATGTTGAGAATGTCATAACTGCTGAACTTGTTGATGGACAGTCTATTGATAATGCAATTGATTCGTTGATTGCAACACATACAGCAGTAGCAAGTGCTCATCATGTAAGATATGCAGATGCTGAGGCAGTAGCAGCAGTAGAGGCAGCAGGTATTGAATTTGATAGTACAAAGACTCTCTCATTTGCTGATGGTGGAGCAAGTGTAGATATCATAAGAGATGAGGACAATATGGCCTCTGATGATGCAAATGCTCTAGCTACACAACAGTCTATTAAGAAATATGTAGATGACAGTGTAGTTGGAGGCGGTGGAGACTTCCATGCAGATGCTACTATGTGGTTTGGAAACTTTGGTGGAGAACTTACAAGTTATTACGGTGGAAATATGTTGATGCCAGCAGCAGATGCAGACTGTCTATTTGCGGCAACTATTGTTTTACCAGCAAATTGGCCTTCAAGTACTAATGCCTATCTACATGTATTATTTACAATAGGAGGAGCTTCTTCTACATATTCTGGAGTATGGTATACTTATCTATCAGGAGAGGGAGAAGCAGCAAACACATCTGGTCCTATATATAATAGCACAGCATATGATTTCTCAGCAGCTGGAGTAGGAACAATGTATGATAATACACTTCCTATGGGAACTGGGTTAGTTGCTGGTGATAGAATAGGAGTCAGATTCATATCAGATTCTAGTAATACATATGAATTGAGAATATATGGTATGTATATTGATTTGAATGCTTAGGAGAGATAAAAATGGTAGTATACACACAATTCAAAGATGGCTATAAGATGGAGACAACTTGGGGGACTTCTCTGATAGAGGATGCAGATGATATTGCATATATATGGGGAATATATAGTAAGAATTGCAGTCACCCAAGTCCTGTCACATCAGTCATATATGGTGAGACTGGAGTGAATGAGGTTGAGAGTCCAGATGGTTCTCTCACTAAGGGAGTATTTGTCTTGAATGGACAATATGGAATCATCCCATTCAATGGAATATTATTGTGGATGGTCATGGGACTGAGTTCTACAGTTGGAGCAGACCCATATACACATACAATAACAGTACCAGCAGCAGTTGGTGGAGTCTTACCTGAGTTACCAAGTTTTACAGTGCAACATGAGAGAACTGGAACAGCTGATGATTGGTCAACACAATATATGGGTTGTAAGATAAATGAGATGCAGATAATATCAAACTATAAGACTAGAGGACTTGTGTTTCTCTTAGATGTTATGGCAAAATCAACAGAGAAGGTAGCATTCACACTCAATAATGAACCAACATTTGCAACAGGGACATCAGAGTTTCCATATCTATATATCAATATGACAAGGACCTATGATGGAGCAGACCTGGATGGAATGGTTGGAATGCAATTGACAATAAATAATGATATCATGGCTGAATATGCAAATACCTTTGATACTGTGACACATAATTTCACAGGGATGTGGCCTCAATTCTTCACAGAAGGAGATAGAAAGATATATTCATTGGATATAGAATATCAACCAGAAGCCTCTGATATATGGGAGGAACTCTTGGTTTCAACAATAACAAAACCAATAGTGTTCAAATGGACAAAGAGTGCTAATGATTATATTCAGATTACTTGTACAGATTGTGGAGTCATTGGACATACAATGGTATCTCCAAAGACAAGCGAAGAGCCAAGACTTGATAGAATCACAATTGAATTTCGTTCTATAAGTATAGAGGTCAAAGACAGTATTGCAGGAGGCTTCTATGGTGAGTGAGATTATTGCTTCAATTGGATTAGATGCTGCTGATGTATATGCAGAAGTTGATGCTATAAAGTCTCAAACAGATGCTCTCTTAGCAGATTGGAGTTTAAAGAGAAATAGAATTGTGACTCAGGCAAATGCTCTTATGAGTATGACAAGTCAAGTCACAAGAATCTATAAGAATGTGATTATTGCTATGGGTGGAACAATTGACCCAATGACAGAATCTGTCTTACAGATGATTCAGACAATGGCATTGAGTATAGCAGGAGCTGGTAGAATATATCAGACTATAGGAGGACCAGCAGGAATCATTATTGGAGGAATTATGGTGATGCTTGCATATAGATTCCAGATGGATGCACAGAAGGCAACACAAGAAGGAATGGACCAAGTTGCAAGACAATTTAATGCAGCAAGAGGAGCAATGTTACAGATTGAATCTCTTACTTCACAGGTAGCGAGGTGGTTCTAATGGCAACACAGGCACAGATAGTATTTACAGACCATGATGGGAATACTTTGGATTTATTGACAAAGAATGCTGCAATACAATATGTCTTCCCATTGACGATTGAGAGAAAGAACGGTCTAGTTGGAGTGACAGTAGACCCAATAAGACAATATAGAGTAGTGACATGCACAGCCAAATTGACAGCAGCAGAGGCAGATGCACTTGATACACAGTTGATGGATACTACAAAAGTATATGATGGAACAGACCCAAAGATAGTTCTCTATCTTAGTGGTACTTTGACAAAAACAATATATGTAGCAGTCACATCTGTTATTATTGATGCTGCTCCAGATGGGCAATGGTATGGCAGATTCACATTTACTGAGAGGAGTTCATAATGGCATTATTGAAAGTGGCATCCTGGGATGAGGTAGGAGGAGATTGGAATGCAACAGAGACAGAGACCTCTTATCTTCATCATATAATCAGGCATGAATTTAATGAGCCTGCTTCAGCAGTTGTAAGGATAGCAGACCCAACAGGGGCAAAGATGCAGAAGTATAATGTTGATACTGGAGCTATATTCATTGGTCCTGGTAAGGTATGGATTGAAGACCCAGACACAGTGAATCTATTCTATGGAAGAATAATGAGAGCAACCTATGACTATGAGAACTCACAGGTTGTATTATATTGTGAGGATTGGATGTCACAGACAAAGGATGAATCTATCTCATATGACTTAAGAGAGAACTTAAGAAATAACTCATGGGAAGGATATGTCAAAGAGAGTAAACTACAATCAGACTTGACCTATAATGATGTTCCAGTATGGTCAGCTGGAGGAAACTATGATATTATTGATGCTCAATCTCCCTGGTCAGCAGATTATTGGAATGGTAAGTTTGTTGTCATTCCAGATGATGGGACAGGAAATATACTTACAACAACAGGTCCATATGGAGAACTTGTTGACCCAGAGAATAATCCAACTATTGATACTGATACTCCAACAGAAGGAGAGAATAATGTATGGGAATATGATTGGGATACCCATTATATGCATGATAATGATGAAGGATGGAATGTCTATTATTACTATTATCTACCACATATAACAGGAAGTCTATTAGAGACTATAAATGCAGTGAAGCTCAAATATAATCTCATCTATTCATCTGTATCAGGAGGGACACAACAGCAATCTGATAGTTGTACTATAAGCGTCTGGAACTGGACGACATTTGTATGGGATGTGATAACTATACTCTATCCATCTAGTAATTGGCAAGATGGAGAATATTCATTTAATTTGACTAATTTGGTTGATGACTATGTAAATTCAACTACAGGATATTTATGGATACAGTTTGATTGTCCTAATCCAAATAATAGAGAGATGACATTAGCTGTTAATATAGCTGTTATTGAATCATCAATAAAACTATATGAGATGACAGATGCATTGACAATCACAGATACAATCAGAGGAATTGATGATGGTGGCGCTGTATATAATACTCTGAGAGTAAATACAAACTGTGCAGAGGATGGACTTGGACTCTATGAGGGATGTCCATATTCAATTGTAGATTATCTATACACTCATATTAATGTATTGATAACAGCAGCAGATGATGCTGGTGCAGGAGAACCAGCTGTAACATTAGATACCTCTGTAGAGACAACTAGTACAATATCATGTCGTAGATTTGAAGAGAAGACTACACATTATATCGTGAATGAATTGGCAAAGGAAGACAATGCAGTGTTCTATGTTGTACTTGGTGATACATCTCCTACCGTGATATACAAGAAGACATTTAATGGAGCAGGAACTGCATTTGATGATGATGATGTTCTGAAATGGGATGCTACAGACTATGATGCCTCAAGTATCTGGAATGAAGTCCATATCTATCTTGGTGAGATTGCAAGGAGAGACTTTGGATTCAATGAACAGATGATGATAGACTCATCTGAATTTGCACCAGACCCAGGAGCAGACTCAAAGGACATATATGGTGTTCGTTCAACAGTGATAAGTGGTGGAGGAATCACATCAAGAATAACAGGTAATGAATATGCTGAGAACTTTGTTGATAGATATAAGGATATGAAACTATTCTTGAATGCGACAATTGCAGGACTATCAAGCTATAGACTTGGAGATGAACTGAAGATAACATCAACAGAACTCAATCTCACTAATGAAGTCTATGTGATTACAGCATGGGAATACAATAGTGAGGATTATAGAACAAGAATCACATTACATCCACAAAGTGTTGTAGGATATCTAAAGATACAGAATCTAGGAAGTACTATAGGAGCAGCCATCAATCTGACAAAAGAACTCTCACAGGAGACTTCTATAAAGAGACCAGGCACAGTATTTGGTGAATAATATGGCAAGGATAACGATAAAGGACTTTGCAAAGAAATACTTTGATATCACACTGGCAAAGCATCAGATAGTATGGATACGTTTTTTAGAGAAGACAGGCAAGTGGAAATTACTCTTAGCCCCAAGAGGACATGGAAAGACTACAATAGTCAATCTCATATACTTAGCATGGTTGATAGCGAATAATCCTAAACTTCATATATTGGTTGTGTCTCACTCTAAGCAACAGGCTGAAGAGTTCTCATTGTCAATAAGAAGAGTGTTTGAGAGAGAGGATATTCAAGAAGACTTTGGCATAGAACCAAGCACTCCTTGGAGAGCAAACTCATGGACACTCAGAGGAAGTCGTGCAAACAAACCAACATTAAGAGTAGTTGGTGTCATGGGTAAGATGACTGGCTGGAGAGGAGACATCATAATATTTGATGATGTACTTGAGATAACAGCAGTCGCCAATGAGGAGAAACGAAAGAAGATAGTCAACTGGATAAACAGCGAAGTATTATTCGCATTGAATCCAAGTGATAATCAGAAGGTCATTGTAGTTGGGACTAGAAAACATATGGATGACTGGTATGGAGAACTCATAAAGAAGCCACACTATGATGTGAGAATAGACAAGGCAATCAGAGCAAATGGGACTCTGTTATGGCCTGAAGTCTATAGTAAACAAGTATTGGCTGATATCAAAGAGAATCAAGGAAGTATCTATTTCTCACAGGAGATGATGAATGAGCCAACTCCTCCAGAGGGACTTGACTTCAAGGTTGAATGGTTGAAATACTATGAACATCTCCCACTTGGTAGGACATTTGACTATTATATTGGATTTGACCCATCTCATGGAAGTACGACTAAGAGAGCCTCATGGTTCTCATATGCAGTTGTGGCACATGATAAGATAACAGACAAGATATATGTCGTAGAGTTATTCAGGGATAAGATGTCACAGGAGTCTCAAGTGATAAAGGCAGTAGAAGTAGTAGATAAGTATGATGCCAAAGGAATATATGTAGAGGCAGTATTTAACTATACATTCCTATTCAAAGCACTCAGAGAGAGATTTGTCAATGTACATGAGAAGGACTATATCCATACTAAGATAAAAGGAACCTCTGCTGTCAGTAAGATAGAGAGGATAAAGAATGTATGTGGTCCTCCAATTGAGACAGGAAGAATATTGTTCAAAGACCCAAGACTTGACTATTATACTAAAGTATTTGTTGAGAATGAATATATCCCATTTCCCACTGGTAAGGACTTTGACATATTTGATGCATTGACACTGGCAACACATCATTTGACAGAACTAAAGATGACAAAGATGCCCTTCTATTTCCCTAAGTAGAAAGCCTTATATAGATGAAAGTACCTATTTACGAGATTATTTCTAGAAAACCTTAAAAAACATATGTTCTATATGAAGGAGGATTCCAAGAGATTGGGCGTTATTTGCTTATAACCTTTAAAAACTAACGGGATATTGAAGGAAGCATTCTAAGAATGCACCAATATAGTGCAAAACTTTAAAAACTGCTGTTCTATATGGAGGATACTATCTAATGGACAAAGATGATAATATCATAAACAGGATAAAAGTGATACGCGGTCTGCTTGAAGAGCCTATAGAAATATCAGGACTCTATCTTGCATTTAATTTTCCTCGTAAGGGCGTATCAAAGGCAAAGAATAAAAGGATGTTTCCTAGAGGTTCTAAGATAACTGAGGAACAGTTTGAGGTTGCTCAGAGACAGATAGAATTCTATGGAGAACTGATGGATAAGTTATATAATGACTTATCTCCAGCAGGAAAGCATAAATTGGACTATGGTAAATGAAGTAGTTTAAAGGACTACTTCCTCTTATTCTTGCCCTAGAAGAATGAGAGTGCACTAATAATTATAACGGTATTATAGAATACACTTAGTATGATTAATATACTCTACATATAATTATCCTCTTTTTCTTTCAAAGAGTTTGTAAGTTCTCTTTTTAAACAAAAACTTACAACTATTGAAGTGTGTCATGCCCTCGTATGACACATTTAAACATTCGTCTTTTAATCTGTAAAATTGTTCTCTCTAATCCAGGAGAGTGCAATGGGCTGGCAACTTGCCTATTAAAAGTTGCACTATTGAAGTATCATGTAATATCTAGATGCGGAGAAAAGCATGATATTGGTATTGGAGAATATTCCAGTATTTACCTTAATGATTCAATGACACAGCACATCCGTCTATGACTGCATATGCAGAGAAGGACATAGACTACAACCAATTGAGGCAAGGTGCAGTGTGTCAAATATTATAGTTGCAGTTCCGTGAGGCCTGTGAGTAATTATGGTGAAAGAGAACTATAAGTCGTGTCATTGATAGAGGTAAATATTGACATTCTTCAACGCCTCCTCTTTCTCCCATCTAATCTACTAAAGGTAAGTGAGATATGATGAGTAGAGAAGAAGCTCATACTAAACTAAAGGTTGTAAAGGAGACAGCTAACTTCTTTAAGTTAGTTGAGAATAATATAGATAAGATATTTCCTGATTTCACAAATTATAGAAAGAATGGAAAGAAGATTCCACAACTATTCTATCTCACTAAAGAGTTAGAAGGTGTGAAGAGAATTATAATAGACATAGAAGGATTTGATGAAGAGGATGTGTAAATATTGTCAACTGAGACATTTAAAGCGATTGCTGATTATTGGGAAAAGGTTGGTATAATTAGTGTCATAGATGCCAATGGGAATAGATATACTGGAAGACCTATGGGTTTCTATGGTGGTTTCTTCATATTAGGGACAATAAGAGGTGGCAGAGTCTGGATATCAACAGAACATATTGTCACTATAGAAGAGATGGGAATATTGTTTAATCCAGAGGATGAGAAACATGGAAAAGAAAACTAAGTATGTATTGATAACAGAAGGGACTGCTTACTTTCCTGAATTACTACAGCCATTTGAGAGAGCTGGACTATATTCCTGGATGAAAGCATTTGATGGCGAAGTCAGAATGTGGGGAGACATAAAGAGGAGAAAACATGAACTCACAGAGTATGATATAATACATGTCAATAGTTATGGACAGGATATAGGACTTGCAGCAGCCATTGCAGAATACATAAAGGACTCAGATACAAAGCTAGTTGTCAATATGGATATAGCTGTTGACTACTTTGATAAGGACATGCATCTGAGAGACTTTGTGAAGGACTTACATGCAGCAGACATCTTATTTGCAGTAGAACCAACTCAGGTCAATCTTATTAATTATATCAATTTCATAACAAAGAGGAAGAAGCCTGGACACTGTGTGCTTATGCCACATCCAGTTAATATTGATGTTTTAATGAATGAAGCCTTCATACCATATGATAAGAGATACAATATTGTAGCTTGTCAATATCATAAGTATGATGCTCACTATGAGATTCCAAGAATGCTTATGTTAGATTTACCAGAAGGTTATCTATCATCCATGCTTGGATACATAGGAAACTTGAACAATGATGATATGACGCATCTAGTGATGCCTTATCAGGACTGGAATAGATACATCTATTTCTTGGCTAGATGCAAGATAGGACTTGAATATAGAACTCACAAAGCTGCAAGTAGATTTGTGATGGAATCCGCTGCACTGGGAATCCCTGTAGTGACGACTAAGGACAGTCATATGGGACAGTTGATATTCCCTGAGATATGTCACGATGTCAGTGATTATTATGGGATGCGTCAGTCACTGGAACGACTAATAACAGATGAACAATTTAGGCTTCAGTTGGCTAGGCTTGGACTAGAACGACTGGAGCCATATAATTATAAGAATAGTAGAAAGAGAATGGAGGAATTAATCAATGAGATGTAAGTCTTGTGGTAAGAGAATGACTATAACACAGGTTGGTCTGGCTGGAGTGATAGCTAAACCAAACTGTATATGTGGAAAGATTAGACATAGAGAGAGGACTATTGGCTGTGAGAAGTGTAATGCTCATGGAGCAGAGATTCAGATAAAGAAGACTGGTTTCTGGTATACTCTCACTTGTAGATGTGGACATGTCTGGAGGGTACTCAAATGACTGAGTGGAAGAACAAAGTACCATTGAAGGACATGTACACGACAGATTGGCTATTAGAATATATGGATGAGAACTTCACATTAATATGGAATCCTTATCTTATTCTGGCTGATGTGATTATGAAACTGATAGAGGTATTGAGAGATGAGCAAGCGTGACTTTATCCTACTTGCCTTGATTTATCCAGTTTATTTTGTAAGTATTATTGTGCATGAATGTGGACATGCTCTAGCAGCATTGCTTGCTGGTGGAACTATTGTTGAGATGATGATAGGACCAATGGGAGGATATACGATTAGTCTAGTTCCAATAGATGCTACAATTATTGTCTCATTGATGGGAGGACTACTACAAGGATTCATGTTCTCATGTATGGGAAGATATCTTGATAGAGCATTTGATATTCCTGCAATTGCATGTATAATATATGCATTGTTTGAGGGATTCTATAAAGATTATGATATTCTAGGAGCTATATCAGGATTCATATTTATGGCATTTATCTGTGCCTCAATAGTATATATCTATAGGAGTAGATACTATGAGTGGGATTGATGAATATTATGATATATGTAAAGCCTGTCATGGGACAGTGAGACCAATAGAAACAAAGGATGATGGAAAATGGTTAATATTTACAGTAAAATGTACAAGTTGCGGGAGGAGTCATAATGTCCATAGAAGAAAATGATATGATTAACACAACATCAGGAATTATGAAGAGGAGCGAATACAACAAGACAATAAATGACATATTGTTTGATATGTATATTGAGGAATTAGAACATGAAGATAATAATGTTATCAGACCTTGATACTGGAGGACTGGCTGCTATATTGAAGCCAGCCTTCCAGAAACTAGGCCATGATGTGACTGTGATGCAGACTGTCAAGACATATCTTGATGGTGAAGGAGAACATATAGACTTTCTCATGGGACAGATGCCAAATGAGGACTTTCCATTATTAGAGGATGAGTTTAAGGAGGCTGACCTGTTCATAATCAGGACAGTGACAGACTTCACATTGAAGGCGACTAAGGTACTTGGTTATCTGAACAAGCATAATACAATATATAGGATTCATGGCTCAGAACTGAGAGAGAACAGAGTCCCATATACAATGAGGACTTGGATGATTAATTGGTTTGGAAATGAACCAGTTGTAGTTGGTCCTAGAGACCCAAGTCTGTTCAAGTATTATGAAGGGAATGTCATCACACATATTGAGAGGCCAATGAACATAGAACTATTAAAGACAATAGAAGTAAGAGAGAGAGGAATACATGCAGTGACTACTCCTACCAATATGTATAGGAAAGGAGCTGATTTATTAATTGAGAAGTGGAAGAATAAGAAAGTCCCTCTACAGGTGTTATCAGGAGTATCAAGAGAAGAAGCACTTGAGGCAAAGGCAGGAGCTAGCTACTATGTGGATAGAGTTGGAGAGTATGAACATGGACCTTATGGCGTCAATAGTATTGAGGCTTGGTATTTAAGAACACCAGTATTCAGTCAATACTCTAATATGGATGTTGTTGTATGTCCAGAGCTTCCCAGATTGGTGAACTATGTAAATATTGATACAATAGAAAAGACAATAAATAAATATAAGAGAGATGAGATAGCACTGGATTTTGCCTATGATTATGCAGTTAGAGTTCATCATCCATTAGTTATAGCACAACAATATATAGCATTAGGAGAGGCTATTCGTGAAAGGACCTAGAAAACAGATAAATGGAGTTAGGAAGAAAGTTTCAAGATGGGTAATGGAGAGTCATATTGGTAGAGAACTTGATAGCGATGAGATTGTTCATCACATTGATGAAGACCCAACTAACAATAATATAGAGAATTTGGTGTTAATGACAATTAGTGAACATAGGCGACATCATATGACTGGAGATAGAAATCCATTCTTTGGAGAGAAACATACTGAAGAGTTTAAAAAATGGCTCTCAGAGAGCAGGAAAGGAGCTAAGAATCATAGATATGGAAAGAAACATAGCGAAGAGACAAAGCAAAAGATGAGAGAAGCAAGATTAAAGCGTACAATATACAAAGACTCCAAGGGTAGATTCTGTAGAGAAGAGGACGCAATATAGAAGACATATAATAAATAATGAAGAACTATAAAGTAGTAAAGTCTATATAGTAATAATATAACAATATTGACACTTTTATTCTTATCTATATATGAGTAGTGGGAAATAAATGGTAAATATTAACCAGTAAATATAAATGGTAAATATTAACAACTTGACAATATTAACCAGTAGTTTCTCCTCTCACTTAGATATATACATAGAGGTACGGCTCTAACTTATAGTAATTACAAAAATATATACTATATAGCTAACAGAATAATTGTCTGGGAGTCTTATGATGTATATCATATACTCGCAGATATTTACATATTGGAGAATACAAGTATGAGTGAACAACAGAGGTTACAGGCTGCA
>Ga0209427_10007816_pt1 | contig 12066 bp, 12 predicted proteins | sample DeeMarSWOR136_30_FD_187465 | JGI IMG/M metagenome (GOLD analysis project Ga0209427, IMG submission 187465) | Marine sediment microbial communities from White Oak River estuary, North Carolina - WOR-1-36_30 (SPAdes) (version 2) | ecosystem: Environmental > Aquatic > Marine > Intertidal zone >... | reverse complement strand
ACCCCGACGAGCAGGCCTTGATCATCAACACGCCGTTCGGGCTCATCCTCGTCACCGGGTGCAGCCACCCGGGCGTCGAGAACCTCGCACGGGACGCGTTGAACCTTACGGGCGGAGAGATATGCCTCGCCGTCGGGGGCTTCCATCTGGGAGGGGCGACCCGGGCCCAACTGGACCTCCTGGTTGAGGAGATGAAGGAGCTGGGCGTCCTGAAGATCGCGCCGACTCACTGTAGCGGGGACCTCGCCAGGCAGGTTTTTAGGGAAGGCTACGACGACGACTGCCTTGATGTCGGCGTGGGCTTCAGCATGGGCTTCTAGATAGGCGGGGGCCTCAGCGCCGCCTTTCTCTCAGACCGCTCCCAGTAGTACTCGTAAAGGTCTGTCGCCCACCTGTGGACCCCTGGGTCGTCGGATGTGAAGCCCCTGTAATCTATGCGGCCATCGGCGCCTGGGAAGCAGATGCCCGCGACCTCCTTCTCTGAGATAGCCATGAAGACGTTCACCTGGTCGATGACGTTGTTGCGGAACTGCCTCGACCGGAGGGCTTCTTGTAGGATGGGCCCGTTGTCGAACTCTGGCGGTATGACGATGTCTCTGGGCTCGAGGAGCTTGAACTCGACGCCCCTCTGCAGGGCGTCCTCCATGACCGGGACCGCCGTCAGGATGTACCGGTCAGTCATCCGCCAGATGTACTCCTCCGCGTCCCTGAAGGCTTGCTCGATCCTGTGGAAGATCACCATGACGTCATCCACGTAGTTGCATGGCTCCAACTCACCAATGCGGGCGACGAACTCAGGGGGCAGCCGCGTGACATCGTGGGTCTTGAAGTAGTCTCTATAGCTGCAGGTGAACCGGAAGCCCCTCAACTGTATTAAGGACATCAGCCCATACGGGGTGAGGTGGTGGCCGCCCTCTAAGTCTTTGTGCGTAAGCCCGGCGTCGCTGAGTCTAGAGAGGTGGCGGCTCGTCTCCTGAGTCGTTAGGCCGAGCTCCCGGGAGAGGCTGGTGACGGTGAAGGTAGACTCCTTCAACGTATACAGTATTCTCAGGCGGTCCTCGTTGGAGAACTCGAAAAATATGTCGCACAGGGTCTCCAAGCTCGCTTCCTCACATGTTTAATCCTAACTCTGCAGCAACGATATTAAAGTCCCTATAATACACGTTGGGAGCCCTTATGACCACCACAAGGGGCTATCCAGTTGTGAAGCAGTTGAGGCACTCGTTCTCGGTTGAGCTAAAGTCCAAGAAGCACCTGCACCAGATGATGTTATCGAAGGAGCCCCACGGCGGCGTCTTTTTCGAGGGGGAGCTGGGGGAGATAAGCGAGCTGGAGTACATAGAGGGGAAGGTCCTAGTCGTTACCGGCTCCAACGGGACGCTTAGGATAGACATCTGCGAGTCAAAGCTCATTGGAGTCTTCACCAAGAGCGAGGCTTAGGCTACAATGAAGGCTCCTGCGGCCCCACCATCAAAGCTGAATAGATCTTATGAGTAGATACGTGTAACACATAGAAGGCGATTCCATGGGTTCATCGACGCTACAGGAAACCGTCTCAGACGCCAAGGCGAGGTATCCGCGGCTTGACTTCATCGACTTCACTAGGGGCATAGTTATGGCCGTCATGGCTTGGGACCATGTCTCCGGCTTCTGGAACCAGTACCACCACGGTGGCGAAGGCATACTGGGGCGTGCACCTCCCTTCCTGAACACAACATGGTTCTTGGAGAGGTTCGTGAGCCACTTCTGCGCACCCACCTTCATCTTCCTGGCGGGGACGGTGCTCGCCATCTCGGCGGCTAAAAGACTCGAGAGGGGAGAGGGCGAGAAGGACGTGACCCTCCACCTCATCAAGAGGGGGCTTACGCTCCTCTTCCTAGAGGCCTTCTTCGTGTCTCCCGCGTTCAGCCTTCCGTGGACGTACTTCGGCGTTATCGCGTGCATAGGAGTATGTCTCATCATCTTCAGCGTCGCCCGTAAACTGCCGTGGAAAGTGATACTGGCGTTTAGCCTCATCATTGTGCTTAACCATCAGTTCCTAGACTTGGGCTTCATTCCGACGCGGCCAAACTGGGGCTGGTACCTCCGCGTAATACTGCATGAGCCCAACTTCGAGAGGTGGCCCTACTTCGGGTTATACCCCATAATACCGTGGGTGGGCGTCATGGGCTTAGGGTGGAGCCTCGGCAGCTATCTCTATGGAAAGGACTTGGAGCAGATAAAACGTCTGAAGGTGCCGTTCGCCGTTGGAGGCGCTGCCTCCATTGTGCTCTTCTTCGTAGTGCGTTTGCTCAACGGCTTCGGCAACCTGCTCCCCCGGAACGGCAACACCTTCATCGACTGGCTTTACGTGAGCAAGTACCCGCCCAGCGTGGCGTTCCTCCTCTGGACCTTGGGGGGGATGTGTCTCTTCATGGCGCTGGGTCTCCACATCCAGGAGAGGAGGTGGTTCAGGAGCGGGCTGACTGGCATGCTACTTACCTTCGGCAGGAATCCCCTATTCTTCTACGTTACCCACCTGTGGCTCTACAGGCTTCAGTGGCCCGACCTTGCGCCGAGGAACTACGCGCCTCCCTTCTGGCTAACCCTCCCGGAGACTCTGGTATTCTGGGCTGTTGGACTCGTCGTGCTTTGGCAGCTGTGCATCAGGTACGAGAGGCTGAAGAGGAAGTACCCTAAGCCCATACTCCAGTACTTATAGTGAGCAGCAATGAATTCGTTCAATCTCCAGAAGCATCGGGACATGGTCGTTATCGCGCTAGTGGTTATTATGGTGACGGGAGCGAATCTGTGGATGAGGCGGGGAGACCCGCCGCTAGGGTTCGAGGAGTACGAGGGCTACGGGTTCACGCTCATCGTCCCGAGGGGGCAGAGCGTCACCGACAGCCCCGCCACTTTCATCCTGAACGGATACTGGGAGGGAGGTATCCAGACGGTTTCCGGTGACGGTGGCACCCAGATTGGGGTCTACTGGACCGACGCCAGCAAGATGATCCCAGCCGAGTACCTCGTATACCTTTTCGGCGTCGCAGAGGACGAGAACCCGGGTATGATCCACGAGCCAATAGATCCCGCGACTGTTGCAGGGCATGAAGTTCAGCGCAGCTTCTTCGAGATCCCCGCAGGCGACTCCATGGCCCATGGGATGGTCGCAGCCTTCACGACGGAGGAGGGGAGGATGTTTGCTATATACGTCGTCAAGCTGGGAGGAGATAGGGGCAGCTCCGAGTACCTGCTGACGAAGGTCATGACGCACTTCGGGACCACGCCGCCGACGACGCCTAGGCGGATTGAGAGCTACTGGCCCACCGAAGACTGGCGGTACGTCAAACCCGAGGTCACTGGGCTGGACGGCTACGTGCTACAGGGCATGGTGGACGACATCATGGGGAGCGGTTTCGCCGTGGACAGCGTCCTGGTGGTGAAAGACGGCTACTTGGTACAAGAGTGGTACTTCAATGATTACGGGAACGACGTCCTCCACAACGTGTACAGCTGCACCAAGAGTGTCGTCTCCACACTCGTCGGCATAGCGATAGACAGGGGAGAGATCGAAGGCGTGGACGCCCACCTTCTGGACCTTTTCCCCGATTATGCTCCAGAGAATGTGGACGAGCTTAAGGAGTCTATGACCCTGGGGGACTTGCTGATGATGAGCGCCGGTTTCGACGCCAGGGACAGCTGGCTCTACGAGTGGGAGAGGCTCGACGACTTGCACGAAGCCGACGACGCCGTGCAGTACGTGCTGGACCTGCCAATGGCTTTCGAGCCGGGCAGCCGCTTCGAGTACACCAACGGCGTCAGCCACCTCCTTTCATGCCTGATAACGGAGAAGACAGGGATGAGCGCCGCCGAGTACGCCGACGAGCACCTTTTCGGGCCTCTCGGTATAACGAATTACGAGTGGGCTGCCGACGACGCGGGGAGGAACTGGGGTTACAGCAGCCTATACATGAGGCCCCGGGATATGGCGAAGATCGGGTACCTTTTCCTTAACGAGGGGGAGTGGGACGGCGAGCAGCTGGTCTCTAAGAGCTGGGTGAGGGAAGCGACCCAGCACAGGATCGACGCCAACCTGCGGGACGGCTACGGCTACCAGTGGTGGGTGGATGACGACGGATACTACCTAGCACTGGGCTACAGGGGCCAGTTCGTCTTCGTGATACCGGAGCACGACATAGTGGCGGTGTTCACAGGGGGCACACCTGAGACCTTCGACTACACTATACAGCTTCCCGAGCGGTTCATAATCCCAGCGACGGGCTAGCTGTCCAAGGAGTCGAATATCATCTCGACTAGAATCTCTTCCCGTATCTTCTTCAGTATCTCGTGCCAGTAGAGCTGGCTGCTGCTGGTGAAGAGGGCGCCCATGACGCTCAGCTCTGTCACGAAGTCCCTCAGCGCCGCTAGCCCGACCCCCTCCCTGGCGAACCAGGGGTGCACGTACTCGAAGGTAGTCAAGGCCAGCCCGAAGGCGAAGACAACGTTCAACAGTATGAGCACACCGGTCACCCAGAAGCCCCACCTGGAGAAATGATGGTTGGAGAGGCAGATGCCGACGATGACACCCGACAGGACCATGTAGAGCCACCCGAAGACGCCCCACGAGCCAGCCTGGACCCTGAACAGGTTCATAGCGAGGAACAGTATCTGGGTGCCGCAGTTCCAATGACACAGGAACAGGAAAGGGTCGTCGCCATCCCTCCAGAAATAGAGCCAGCTGAAGCAGATGAGCCCCGGGAAGACACCCACGGAGACTACCTTGAGGTAAACGTAGACGAAGAAGTTGCCGGGGTCGAGGATGAACATGCCCACGTAGGCAGACAGTAATACTAGGCTGAGTGCGCCTAGAAGCTTGCCCATCTTGAGCCTGTCCACATTAAAGGGTTGACAAAGCGAGTATTATTGTTTACCTACGCCCTAGAGCCCACGCGAATGCATATCCCTTTGCTGGCTATCTGCGTTACCAGCGACAAGTCAAGCCCCGGTTTGGAGCTTCTCGACACCTTCCTCAAGGTTCATCACCGCCGGTATGAAGAAGGCAGCGGCTCCCATCAAAGATATAACGACACCCCCTACTCTGAACCAGATGAACAGGCCGAGGCTGTCAGAGACAGGGCCGGCGAAGGCGAGGCCTATCGGCGTCATGCCCCCGCTGAGGCTCATGAGGATGGTGAACACCCGCCCCTGAATCTCGGGCGGGATCACGGCCTGCAAGCTGGAGAAGAAGGCCCCGTTGGTCATAGCGTTGAAGACGGCGAACAAGAAGACGCAGCCCACGGCCACTATGAACAGCTCGGGGGGCATGAAGCTGAAAACCACTATGAAGACGCCGCCTATGATCAACGAAGTCATGGCGGTGACGACGCGTTTCTTGAACCCGCCCCACGCCCCCAGGAGGAGGCCACCCGCTATCATCCCGACGCCGTTGGCTGACTGGAGCCACCCAAGCTCCACGGCGCCGCCGCCGAAGTGGTTGGTGACCACGAGGGGGAGGAGGCTGAACGCCGGGTTCATGAGGAAATTGATGACCATGGACATCCCCATGATGACCCTGAGGCCCTCCCACCTCCACACAAACAAGGCCCCCTCCCTCATGTCTGAGAGCACGGATTTCAGCCCCAGCGCCTCTGTGGGCTCCCTGCTGGGCTGAGGAACCTTGATGAAGAAGAGGGGCCCCACCGCGAGCACCGCAGTGGCCACGTCGATCAACAGTATGGTTTGGATCGGTATCACCTGCATGAGGAACGCTCCTAGGGGAGGCGCGACGATGGCGGCTAGCCCCATCAGGCTCTGGTTCATCCCGGCGACCCTGCTGAGGCTCTCCTTGTCCACCATCATGGTGGTCGTGGCCTGCATGGCTGGCCACTGGAAGGCGCCGCCCAGCGACCGGGTGAACATGGCTAGGAAGACGTGCCACAGCTGTATGGCTCCGGTGCCGTAGAGGAACGCAAGCGCCACCACAACGAGGGCGATGAAGCTGTCGGAGGCCATCATCACCATCTTGCGGTTCCACCTGTCCACCAGGGCTCCTGCGAAGGGCCCCAGCAGCACCTGTGGCAGCATGGCGACGATGCTGGCGAAGGCCAGGGTGGACGCCAGCCCCGTGGTCTCGGTGATCCACCAGACGAGGGCGAACTGGACGAGCCTGCTGCCGAAGAGCGAGAACGCCTGGCCGGCGAAGATGACCATGAACGGCCCCATCTGGCGTTCAGAACTCATGGGGTAGCATGTCAACGCGAGCAATAAAAAGGTATGACCGTGTCGGCGGACACGGCTCTGCGCGTCAGCCAAGTTTATCAGCCCACGAATCCACAGTCAGTTGATATGAAGGTGAAGGAGGCCGTCGAGGCGTGGGTCCGGTTTTGGAACAACTACGACCTCGACGACGTGAAGAAGCTGTTCCTCGACGATGACAGGGTGTCCTACTTCAGCTCCGAGAAGCAGGGGCTCATCAAGGGCATCGACAGCCTCGTCAGGCACCACGAGGAGTTCGGGTTCGTGGCCAGCGGCAAGGAGACGGGCAACAGGCTGTGGCTCGAGGACGTGGACGTCGAGGAATTTGAGGACTCAGCCGCAGTTAAGGCGGACTGGCTCTTCCAGAGGAAGGGCTCTGACAAGACCCAGCGCGGCCCCGTGACCATTCTATATGTCAAGAGCGGGGACGGCTGGGTCATTGCCCACGCCCACTTCTCCAACTATTGAGCAGGGTCTGGACGCCATGAGGCTCACGACGAGGCTCGGAGACACGGGGCTCACCGTGTCGAGGCTCTGCTACGGCACCGAGCCGTTCACCTTCAAGAAGGGGCCGGAGGGCGCCAAGACCCAGGGCGACGTGCCGCCGCCGAAGGGAGGGAGAAGGCTCGCGGAGGCCCACAGGCTAGGGGTAAACTTCTGGGACACCAGCGACGACTACGGCACCCACCCTCATGTAGCCGAGGGGCTGAAGCTGGTCCCCCGCCGGGAGGTCGTGGTCGCGGACAAGACCAACGCCCACACCTACGACGAGGGCGTGGAAGCCGTGGAGCATAGCATCGGGGACCTGGGCACCCCGCACGTTGACATAATGTTCCTCCACATCGTGCCCCCGAAGCCCGTGGAGAGGCTGGACGCGGCTGGACGCCCCTACATCTCCGGCCCCCTGAGCAGCAGGATGGGGGCCCTCAACGCCTTCCTGGACGCCAAGGAGACGGGCAGGGTGAGAGCCACCGGGCTGTCCACCCACAGCACCGAGACCCTCAGGCAGGCGCTGATGGTCCCTGAGATAGACGTGGTCTGCACCACGCTGAACATGGCTGGGACACTGTTGGACGACGGCACCCAGGAGGACAGGATCGAAGCCATCAGGCGCCTTCACGACGCCGGCAGGTTCATCTACATCATCAAGATACTCGACGCGGGGAGGCTCAGGGCAAAGGCGGAGGAGGCCATCAGGTACGCCCTCCAGTTCCACGAGCATGTCGACGCCTGGAACATAGGCATGTACGACCTGAGCGACGTACGCAGGAACCTCAAGCTTTTCGGCGAGGTCCTTCCATAGCTTCCGCCTCCTTTTTATCCATGAGGGTGATATCAAGCTAGGTTCTGGTAGCCTTGAAGTCTTTGAGCCGAGCCTTCGCGCTGGAGGGAAACATCCGGGTGCTGGCGGCGCAAGCCCTCATCAGCCAGATAGGGTTCGGCATGTTCTACGTGATATGGCAGCCGTACCTCCTCAGCACCGGCATAAGCATCGGGCAGCTGGGGGTCATCCAGACCATGATCAACGTGAGCACGGGTCTGGGGCTGCTGGCGTGGGGCTACATAGGCGACAGCTACGGGAGGAGGCCTGTCGTCATAGCCAGCAACGCCTGCAGGGTCGCGGCCATGGCGGTGCTTATCGTGTCAAAGCACTACGCCGCGCTTCTGGTGTTTGCGTTCCTCATCGGCTTCACCGCCATGTTCATGATGGGGAACCCCGGCAGGAGCGCGCTGATCACCGAGTCTGTGGACAGCGCCCAGAGAGCCACGGCTTATAGCACGCTCCTCGCCGTCAGCCAGGGCACTAGCACTTTGATGGCCTCCGCCGGTGGATACATAGCGGTCAAGGCGGGGTACACGCCCATCCTCTACGCAACCCTCGCCTTCGACGTCATCGGGCTGACGCTTCTCTATCTCTACGTCAAGGAGACCCACACGCCGGTGGCCGAGACGAAGGACGCAGCCTCCATCTGGGTGAGGATCAGGGACGCCCTCCTCCCTGAGGGGGAGAACGTCGTCCTGTACCTGCTCATGTTGACGATGGGGTTCGGCTACGCGGTGGCCTACAGCCTCTTCTACGGCGCCCTCACCGACTACCAGGGCTTCACGCCCCTGGAGCTGGGGTTCATGAGCACCGGATTCAACCTCGTCTGGGCTCTTGGCAGCATACCCCTGGGGAAGGTCAGCGACAGGGTGGGCCGGAAGAGGATGCTCATGGCCAGCGTGACAATGGCGTACGTAACCGTCGCCGGATTCATACTCTTCAGGTCGGTCTGGGCATACGTCCTCTTCAACGGCGTAAGCGCCATCGACATATGCTTCTGGATGCCGAGCTGGACGAGCCTCATTACCGAGATCGTTCCACGGGAGCGGCGGAGCTCCGTGCTGGGGAAGCTCGACGCCTACGGGAGGGCGGGCGCTGTTCCCGCGCCCTGGCTGGCGGGGCTGCTGCTGGAGAGGTACGGCTTCACGGCCCCACTCTACGTTCAGCTCGTGACCCTGTCAATAGGCCTGTTCTTCGTTACCAGGATCAGAGACCGATGAACTCAGCGAGCTGCCGGTGGATTATTCTCCAGTGCCGGTCACCGTCTATGACCATCCAGGGGCCTTTGGCTGCGAGAGATAGGGCCCTGCCCTTGACCTGCCGGAGCTTTTCCAGGGACTCGAATATCTCCCTCCTGCTACGCCCCGCCTCTATGCGCCTATAGGCCTCCTCCGGGGAGACGTCGATGAAGTACATGTAGCCACTCCGGGGGACCAGCCTGTATAAGAAGAGGTACGCCACCCTGTGGAGGGGCTCGGGGAGGTACGCGGTGCCCATGAGGTACCTGACAAAGACGACGTAGTCCACCCTCCGCCACCTGTAGAGCACCAGAGACCGCACCACGTCCAACAGGTAGAAAAGGGAGGCGGCGAACCGCGCCCTCCTCCCGTCGAGGAGAAGGTAGCCCCTCCCCAGGCGGCCGAAGAAGTTATCCGACGAGGGGTGAGCCCTCAGGACGTAAGTCTTCCCCTTCTCGGCTATCCGGCTGCAGATGAGCCTCGCCTGAGTGCTCTTCCCGGAGCCGTCGAGGCCGTCTATCACCACGAAGACCATTAGGCGCCACCGCCCATCGCGATGAACGTCAACGCCCCCAGCGCCGGCACGGCCACGTTGTCGAGTCCTCGGGGGCTCGCGGCCTCAGCCGCCGTGACCACCAACGACGTCACTAGTACAGAAAGAACTTGAGCCTGGAGACTGAACCCGTATATCACCGAGAAGTAGGCCATGCCTATCAGCAGGGACAGCAGGCTACCGGCGAACATGCCGAGGCAGCCCTCCAGGCTCTTCCACTCTAATGCCCTGAACCTGTGTCTACCATATCTTGTGCCTATTAGGGCGGCGACGCTGTCCCCGTAGGCCATGGGTAGTACCCCGGCGGCGACGATGTATGGCCTCTTCCCGTAGAGTAGGGCTAGGGCGCTGTAACTCACCGCGTAGAGTATGAGGCCTGTGCCGTGCCCCTCCTCGGTGATGCCGCTGAGGCCTCTCATCCTCGTGGCGAAGCCGGGCCAAGGCGAGTAGGGGGAGACGAGGTACGTCACAGCTATGAAGGGGCTGGCCACGAGGAAAGGGAACAGGCTGTCCGTGAAGTAGGGCATGATGAACGGCAGGTTGCCAATCATGGCGTGAAGCAGCTTCCTGCTGACGCCCCTCGGGACGGCTGGGTGGATGTTCAGCCTCCCCGCCAACACTATGAGCGCGACTATGTAGCCGTAGCAGGCGAGCATCACCGGGAGGTTTGCCCATACGTCCATCGAGCCCACAGAAAATGGTTGTGAGCTGATTTAAAAAAATGGGGCTAGAACTCGGCGCCCTCCTGCTCGGGCACCAGGTTCGGCGGCCGCCTCCCCTCCAAGTACGCCCTGATGTTGGCGACGGCCGTCTCCGCCATCTTCCTCCTGGTCTCCCAGGTGGCTGACGCGGCGTGAGGCGTCACCACCACGTTGTCCAGCCCCAGCAACGGGTTGTCCAGAGGCGTGGGCTCCTCCTCGAAGACGTCCAGAGCCGCCCCCCGTATCTGCTTTCTCTTCAGAGCCTCGGTGAGGGCCTTCTCGTCGATGACTGGCCCCCTGGAGGTGTTCACCAGCACGGCGGAGGGCTTCATCTTGCCAAGCTCCTCGGCCCCTATCATCCTCCGCGTCAACGGCGTCAGGGGCACGTGGACGGTGAGTATGTCGCTGGTGCGTAGCAGCGTATCGTAGTCGACTCGCTTCACGCCGTACCTCTTCTCCAGACCCGTTTTCTCGATCAAGTCGTTGTAAATGGTCTCGACTCCGAAGCCCTGGCTGCGTTTGAGGACCTCTGAGCCGATGCGGCCTAGGCCTAGTATCCCTAGGACCTTGCCCTCCATGTCCCAGCCGAATGGCAGGCTCCTCTCCCTCTTGGCCCACTCTGTCCTGGCGTGGGTGTCGGCCTTGGGTATCCTCCTCATGAATCCAAGTATCAGGGCCCAGGTGTGGTCCGCGACACCGCCTGACAGCACGTCTGGTGTGTGCGTCGCGTACACCTTCCTTGCGGTGCAGGCTTCCACGTCTACGTTGTCGTAGCCGACGCCGAACCGTGCGGCTATGCCTAGCTTGGGCGCCTTCGCGAGGAACTCGGCGTCTATGCGCTCCATACCGACGAGGAGGGCGGAGGCCTCTGCGATGTGTTCCTCTAGGTCGCCCTTGAGGTACGCCACCTCTGCTACGTCCTTGAGGGTGCGTGACACGTCCTCGGGCACGTTGATGGTCCCCGGGCTGATCAAGACTAATGGCTTCATCGCTGAATCAGTGGTTAAAGGATTTATAAGCTTAAAAACGCGGTTACTCGACGCCAGAATGTTCGATGATGGCTAATTGGGCGTTGTTTTTCCCCTGTTTGTATATTTCATGCGTAGTTTTATAACCGATGAACTAATCCATACGGGGTATGACCCAGAGACAGTCGCTGAGAGAACGCTGGGACAGCATTTTCTTCGGCTGGAAGACGGTCATCGCCGGAGCCGTCATAGCGTGCTGGGGATACGGCAGCTGGTACTACGGCATGGGGGCGCTGCTTCTGCCCCTCACACAGGAGTTCGGGTGGACCCGTACGCAGCTCACACTGGCGTTCAGCATGCGTAGCATCGAGGGCGGCCTGGAGGGCCCCCTGGGAGGGATGGCTATCGACAAGTACGGGGAACGCAAGATCACCATCATCTCGACCATAATCGCCTGTCTCGGGCTCATCACGGTCCTGTTCGTTAAGACCATCTGGCAGTTCGTCATCGTCTGGGGTTTCATAGTCAGCCTCGGCTTCAACCTGGGGCTCTACGATACCGTGAACAGCGCGGTGGCCAAGTGGTTCGTGAAGAAAAGGAGCAGAGCCATCGGCATCGTGACCATCGGAGGCGGCCTAGGCGCCCCAGTCATCGTGCCCATAATGACCTGGATAATAGAGAACTACAGCTGGAGGACGGCGCTGCTCTTCATCGTGGCGTCGACGGCGATCATCTGCCTCCCCCTCGCGTGGTACTGGATGAAGGACAAGCCGCCGGAGCACTACGGGATGCTGCCCGACGGGGACACTCATCTACCCGAAAAGGATGAGGACGGAGACGAGATAACGGTGGAGCGAGACTACGGCTACGACTTCACACCAAAGGAGGCAATACGTACTAGGAGCTTCTGGATGATCCTCATCGCCTTCATGCTAAACGGAGGTACCCTCGCCATGGTCACCATACACCAGATGGCGTTCCACCAGAGCCTGGGCATCGACGCCCTCGCGGCGGCCGGCATCCTGGGCCTAATGGCAACCATCAG
>Ga0209427_10007813_pt1 | contig 12073 bp, 18 predicted proteins | sample DeeMarSWOR136_30_FD_187465 | JGI IMG/M metagenome (GOLD analysis project Ga0209427, IMG submission 187465) | Marine sediment microbial communities from White Oak River estuary, North Carolina - WOR-1-36_30 (SPAdes) (version 2) | ecosystem: Environmental > Aquatic > Marine > Intertidal zone >... | reverse complement strand
ATCACCCTTCCAAGCCGGGTTTAACTCTTTTTTTTGAAATCCTTTCATTCCTTTTACCATTTTCCTCATCTAACTTATATTTGTTAATGGTTTTTCCATCGGAACACTTTGTACTGAACGAGACCATCCGCCGCAATTTTGGCAGTGTAAGCGTCTGTATTTCCTAGTCAAAGTCACCGCAAATCCTCTTTTATGAAGTTTCTTACTTCCACACCTTGGGCAGACATTTCCTTCCATATAAACTCCATAATTTGGATGAGTCTTCATATAAGGTTTGATTTTTAAATAAAGCTTTTCAAGCAATAAAACATCCATTTTATTATATCGCTTAAGCTTCTTCCAAGATTTTTTATCTCCTTTCATACAACCTTTCCAAAGACTAAAGTCTGTTTTTATTTTTCTCCCTATGTTGAAATAATCACATATGTCATCTAATTTATAACTCGGTAATCTTAGATTTTTCTTTGCTTCTAAAAAAGTGTCTATAAGTTTTGAAGGAGATGGTGGTGTTAAATTATGAACCATAAATCTTGAACGAAGAACTTTTAAGTCAAAAGCATTTCCATTCTGCGAAATAACGATATCAGCTATATTTAATAATTCATTTAATTCTTCTGCCAATTTCTCATCATCAAGAACATTCTTTTTATATCCTTTAAAATCTATTTGTCCTTTAGTAATATGTTTTCCTCCAAGCCATTTGACAGAATAACTAAGTATTTGGCTTTGCTCTAATATTTCTATTAAACTGGTTTCCCATTTAGGTCCCCAACTATATGCTATCATTGGACTTGTTTCTAAATCTAATAACAATACTTTTGGTTCAGAATTCATTGACTTTTCACCTCAATTTCTTTCTTTTCAACCATTAATACCGTCTGTTTTTTTCAACTTCAACTCCTTTTGGTGTTAATTCAACCACATTAATATCTTTTATTGGCTCAAATGCTTCATTAATTTTATACCAAGTTAATTTTGGAATAAGTTCTCTTAAAATTTTTTTACTTACTTCACTAACACTATCTCTTATAAAAAAAGATGTCGATTCTATATCTTCTTCATCTCCTTTATCTAAAATCACCCAAAATCCATGTCGCCTTCTGGTGTCTTCAAAATAAACATTTTTTAAATTCTCTAATTTATTAAATCCTTCCTTACTTAACTCAAATAAAAGTTTTTCTAAATATGGAAATATACTCGGTTCTTCAACTAACCGATATATTTCCCCAACCTTCATTTCATCCCAATTTGATATATTTAACATCTCTAATAATTTTCTTCCTTCGAATCCTTTCTCAAGCACAACGACTCTCATTTTATAACCTCCTTTTCAACCATTAACATCATCTATTATCTAACCTATATTTAAATGTTTCGGAACTACTTATTAGTGAATATTGTTTGTTTTTTACCTTATTTTAGTTAAGTATAAAACATAATAAGTATTTAAATCTTATCCAAAAACCTATAAATTAAACCTAATAAAGTAAGAATTAACACAACTAAAATCCAAAGGATAAGTGTTGTCTTACTTTTCAAAAATCGTTTCATTTTCAAAAAAATAAAAAAATAAAAAATAATTTATTTGTTTAAACAAGAGAAACTCTCAAATTGGCAAGAACCTGGGCATCTGGAATTACAAGTTTTCCTTCATCGTTATCAGCATTGCTTTCAACATTATCGACAATGACTCCTGTTCCTGTAAGTAAATCTCCATCGAGTTTTCCAAATAGATTTCCAAGGTATTTCACATCTGTAGCCTCTGCCTCTTCTTCGTTTGCTCCAAATTTCATAGCCACTATGTTTGTATCAAATACAATCTTATCTAAGAATTCATCTTGGAACTTAAGCTTTCCACCATTAAACAACACATCTAATTCTATGTCATCATTAACAATTTTAGCAGTATTAGCTGTATCTCTTGTAATATCTTTCTCATCGTTGTAATAATAGTAATCTCCTGTATCTATTACAAACATCTTGCTTATTTCCTCATTATCTATTTCTATAATTGGGTTCCCACACTTAATAAATACTGCATTTTCATCTGTAGCCAAGTCATCTTTAGCATCTACGTCGTCAAAGTAAATCTCACAAGTCTTGTAATCTACATCCTCTAAGCTTTCAAAAGAAACTGTTGCGAAGTTCAAGAAATTAAACATATCTCCTAAACCAATAGGTTTATAGTCATCATCTGCTTCATCAAATTTCTCGTCATAGTAAATAGATAGTCCTTCAAACTTTCCACCATTTGTAGTTATGCTAAACAAGAACTCTTCGTCGCCCTTAATCCATTCATCTCCATCGTCTATTGTCTTAAGCACATCATCTCCTACAATTAAAGTGGCAACTCCATTTCTGTAATTGTTAAGAACTTCATCTATGTATATATCCACTCCACCAACTTCTTTTGTATCTCCTTCGTCAATTGTTTTTGATTCTCCATTGTAACTAACCATTACCTCATCATCCCCTACAAGCTCAAGGAATAATTCATTCCCATTATAAACATCTTTTCCCCCTTCTTGTAAGAAATATTCTGTTCCTGCTTTTATTGTTATGCTGTTAGAATCAGCTTCTACGATATTAAAATCCTTTCCAAGGAAATTTATAACGAGTGGTTCGTCTTCTGAAATATCGGCATATTCTATTCCATCATCAAATACATATTTGTATTCAAAGGCTCCATTGTCTCCTATGAAATAAGGATTTCTATAGAATTCGTCATCGTAACCGAAACCATTTATTGCTAGAATTAAATCAAGATTAAACTCCTCATGGGTATCGTAGTCATCTTCATTAAACTCTATCTTTCCATCAAAGAGAGCTAAATCCGAATCATCTAGGCTTTCTACAACATTATCGCCAAATTCAATGTCATCAAGTAATTTACCTGATTCTACCTTCGTCTCTTCTTCCATTATTTCTTTCTGTGCTTGCTCGTAATCTGCTATAATTTGTGCATCTCTTTGTGCTTGTTTTTCCAAAGCATTTATTTGTTCATTCAACTGGTTTATGTCGTTTTGGTATGTTTGCTTATCTGTAGCCAAATCATTTACTTGTTGTTTCAAAGCATCTATTTGTACAGATAGTGGTCCTGTTGCTTGTTTAACCATATCATCCACCTGTTCCTGTGAATATGGTGTCTTTGTACATCCTGCCAATCCACCAAACAATAACACACCTATTGTTCCAATTGCCAAAACTTTTTTCCAAGTTTTCATTTTTTACCTCCAATAATCCAAACTCTATTAGGTATAAAAACTAATGGAATTTGGTTTATCTTTGCTTAACCATTACTCCTTTATAAAAGAATGGCATAATATTCTCCTTAAGTTCTTATTCATTTAAATAGTTTATCTTAAAAAAGCACTTTCTTACGAAGTATGACAATTTATATTATATATAATAAGTGAGGATAAATTTATCTAAATTCATAGTTAATTTTATTTGAGTAAACAAATCTTCAAAATATTCTTCATCTGAAATTTCTTCTTCCATTTTCAACCATTTCATCTATTATTTCCTCTTCTTCAGGAGTAAATAAATCCATTAATATTTCCATAATCTCTGCATGAATTAATTCATGAGTTGTTGTTTCAGCAAATTTCCTGATGAAATAATCTTCCTTGTTTTTAATTCTTCTATCCTGAATAATGGAATCCCATAGGGCTTTGTAATTTGTTCCTGAATAAACACGATATTCGCATTCCGTTTTTCCAAACAAGACTTCTTGTCGTTTCATATGATTTCATCTGCTAAACCAAGCTTAACTGCTTCTTCTGCATTCATATAATAATCATACTTCATTTTCTCTCTTAATTCAGTAAGAGTAAATCTTGGATGTTTTTTCTTTATCTTATCCAAATATATTTTTTCCATCAGTTCATTTATTCTCTTGCTTTCCTCTATTTGTTTCTCTGCATCCTTGCTGTGCATTTCAGGTAAGGATTCTGTTCCATAATGAATCATAAACCTACAATTCTTCGCTAATATTCTTTTATAACAGGCTTGTAAGATAATACTTCCCATACTTCTACAACGACTATAGCAAACCATAGTTACTTTGCTTCTTAAAGTTCTTATAACTTCATAAACTGCCATTCCAGCATCCCAGTTACCTCCATTACTGTTCCAGATAATTGTTATTTTCCTTTTGTCTATTTTATCGAGGATTTTAAGCCCTTTAATCAATTGTTCGCTACTCCAATCATTTACAGTCTGTGAAGAATCAAACAAATCAGAACCATCTGAAGAACCAGAACCATAATAAAGTGTTCTTGTAACCATATCTATATTATATTCAAAGAACTTCTTAATGTTCGCATCAGTATATTTTTTAGTCATTTTATTCTAATTTTTTCCCAACCTGCTTTTCTAAAACCTTTTAACCTGCTTTTCCAAATCCAAAGTTCTATTGAACAATTAGTTGGACAATTCTTAAATTTCTTAAGTTTTTCTATTTCTTTTTTAAAACTATAATATTTTGTTCTTACTGACTTAAGCTGTATTAGCCTAAAACCACAATAATTAACAGCAACCAAATCTGCCATTAAATGTGAGCCTGAACTTCTGACAACGAAATAATTTTCTTTCTCAAGTTCCTTAAGGGCTTTTCTTTCAATAGCATAGCCACGAATGTAATTTTTATTGACCATTTTCTAAACTTGGCTCTTCAAGAGGTTTCTCGTAATCTGTTTCAATAAACTCTCTTCCTTCATCTACTTCTTTAATTGCTTTGTTTAAAAAGTTAATTAGCTTCTCTTCGCATTCTGGACAAAACTTAGGTTCATTCTCAAACATAAGAGAATGTTTTGTTCTGTAAAGCAACTTTGTTCGGAAGTATCGTTTCTTTGAATCAAATAAAAAATTAAGTATTTTTTCCCCTATCTTTCTATGTTTAGCACAATAAGCTATGACTACCTTTCCTATTGAACCAAATCTTCTTCCTGTTTCATTACATCCAGCTATACAACAATTATATCTGTTTTGTCCATCAATTCTATTCTCTGTTTCGGACAATCCACTCACCTTTGATGATTATTGATACAACTACTATTTAAATCTTTCGGTGTTACTTTTTAGTGGTAAGGCTATTTTTGAAGTCTCTTACCTCTTTAGGTATGTGGAATTGTGTAGCACAAACTCTGCTACAGAACCCATCATCTTGTCCAAATACTTGGTATTGCCTTCCACAAAACTTACATCTGTTTGTATTTGGTTCTCTTTCAAAATCTCTTTCTCTTATATTCTTCTGACTTGGCATTTATTTCACCTGTTTTATTTCACATAAAATTCTACTTTCAGTTCCTCTGCTTCTCCAGGAATTTTACTTTTTATTATTATTTTCTTCCCAGATTCATATAGCCATTTTACAGTTTCAAATCCTAAAAAACTTGGATTTGTACTAAAATCTCTTTCCATTTTCATTACCTCCTAACCGATATAATCAATCTGTTTCTTATCTACCTTTCCTTGGTCTGCTTTAAATATTGCTTCAGCAAATTTCTCTGAAGCTCCAGATTCTATCATTTCAGTATCTATTATGTCCTTTGAAAGTGTAATGTTATATGTATAAGATGCTCCATCATTTATTTTCTTCTTCCCCATCTTTCCTATTCTAATTGACTTAATCGGATAAAGAAGCAGGTATTTAAGTATTTCACGATGAACTAACAAAATAGATTCCATATTCTTTTTATTTGGCTTGACTTTTTTCTTAAGAGAACTAACTACTTTCCGACTTACTTCCTGAAGGTTTGGATTTATTTCTTCAATTATTTCATTAACTATTTTATTATAGCTGTCTGATTCTTCTTTCGTAAGTTTTCTAATGTCTTTGTTGAATATCATTTTCAATCCATTTTTTTACTATTGCTTCAATTACATTAACTGTGACTGCATTACCCATTTAACAAGATTTCCATTCTCATCCAAACCTTCTTTTGTAAAAAAATCAGGAAATCCCTGTAATCTTTCACATTCTGTCGGGGTTAGTCTTCTTATTTTTTCTTTATCAACCAACAATTCCTTTGGCTCCCCTGCTTGAATACATCTATGAATATCTAATTCTTGTGGGATATATGTAGATGGTGGGCGGATTTCTCCTGCCTTTAAATGCCACAAATCTAATTGAATTGGCTTATTGTGCTTTTTAGATAATATTTTTGCTTGTTCTAAAGCCAAACCCACATCCCTTGTTTTCTGTTGAAGTATATTATTCATTATAATGGCTTGGTTATGTCCGAAATTTCTCCCACCACCACCTGAAGTAAATACAATTCCATCGTTTCTTTCTGTAACTCTTTCTTTATTATTAATTACTTTCCTGATAATTAAAGGTGGCATAGTTGAAATATCTGTTTCACTATGTTTACTTGAAGCCAAAGTTGGACTTGTGTTTTTTCTTCTTACCCTCAATCCCTCATCATTTCTAAAATCTGCTATGTGCATTCCTTTTCCCCCTTCCCAGTAGGTGTTTGTAAGTGTAGAGTAGCCCTCTTTTGTTTTCTTGTCAAACTCTTCTGTAAAGTCTTTATTGCTCTTTCCGAGAGGAAATATTTGTCGGGTACATTGTCCTCTAAAATATAACTTAGTGATTTTAATCCCTCCAATGCAAAGCTACAAATTCTTTGCCAATTTTTTCCATCTCCGATACTGAAAAAAAGTCTCCCTTGATATGATTGCATCGCAAACAGCATAGAACCATGTTTCCCTTTTCGTAATCTTTTGATGAATCTTTCCTGTCCACACTCAAACGATAAGTTTTGTTGTTGAATCTGTCTGAAACTGATTGAAGCATCTCCTCTTCTAGTCCACAATAATAACACTTCTTCGGTTGGGATTTGTACCACTCCACAAATTCTTTCTGTTCTATCTTCACTTCGTGTCCACGAGTCGATTGTTTCAACTTCCTGTAACAACCTTTTGGACTTTTGTCGTGTTTCCTCTGATTCTCTCTCAATTTCATACGATTCTTTTTTCTGTAAGCTCTGCTGTATTCTCTTAAACAATCTCTGCATTTGCTCTCTGAATACACTTTCCCTCTTTGTTTTCTTTGATAAAAGAATTGAGATGTCTTTGGAAAAACTTTGTGGCAACACGAACACTCTTTCATTGTTGGATTCATTTTTTACCTCTCCAAGTGGGAACACTTGATTACTTTTAATATCTCGTCTGTGTCCAATAATGAACACTCTTTCCCTGTTTTGTGGGACTCCGAAATTCTTGCTGTTAAGACATTCCCATTCAACATTATACCCCAATTCATCAAGGGTGGCAAGGATAGTGGCAAATGTTCTCCCTTTATTATGAGAAAAGAGTCCTTTAACATTTTCAAGGAAAAGATACTTGGGTTTTCTGTCTTTAGCAATCCTTGCGATTTCAAAAAACATAGTTCCTCGTGTATCTTCGAAGCCCATTCTTTTTCCTGCGATAGAAAACGATTGGCAGGGGAATCCTGCACAGAGGACATCGAATTCTGGGATTTCAAAGGAATCCACCTCCCTAATGTCTCTTGGCTTGTAGTTTTCTCCGAAGTTCTTGTTATAGATTTGGACACAATGTATCTCATTTATCTTCATTCTCTTTCTTGCTCTCTAACCTTCTTTTCTCAAAATGACAACCTATACAAAGCTTTCTCATACCTAAATCAGTTAAGAAGCTTTTTCGATAATTACAACCCATAATCCTTCCACCAGATTCTTTGTGCTTGAATACTTGGTCTACCTGAGACTTTATATAACTATCATTCAAATGTCCTCTACAGATTTCATAATTCCATTTCTTTAGTTTCTCAAACAAATTTGTCTTGTTTATATCTGTATTGTTTGAATAGTAAGCTGCTAAAATAAAACAAGCTCTATGTCTTCCATCTTCTAAGTTTCTAAAATCTTCATATTCAAGATACTTTATACAACTTGGAACTTCTCCTGTCTTAAATTCCTCTGGCTTGTAGCTTGCCTGTTTTTTCTTTATTTCATTAAACTCATCCATAACTATTTTTGGAATAAGGTTGTTTCCTATATAGTTCTCTTCTATAAGTGTCTTTACTCCACCTTTTCTATGTTTAGCACACTCTAATTGTATCCAGGGAGTATCTTGTAAATCAAGCTTTCCCTTGCTTCCATCTTTTACATACTCCAAATAACCATAACCTATTTTCTTTAATAAAATCTGTTTAAGTAATTTCCTGTCGTATTTGTTATATTGTGTTAATTCCGAGTAGAATTGGTGGCAATGAATTCCTTTTCCCCCCGACCAGAACATAGCATAACTTAATTTCCAAACCTTCTTAAGTCTCTCTGCTATTTCCTTTGCTGTTTCAAATGTAACTTTTTTCCTTTTCGCATCAAACAAATCTCCTTTCTGCTTTGGAGCTTCTATGTCAAAAATTATTTCATCAGGCATTCGTTCTCTGTTGTTTACTACTTCAGGAGAAATATCTTTAGCATATTCATCATACTCTTTAGTTCCATAATTCACCCATTTAAGAGGTCTACCTATAAAGTATTGAACCCTAAAGTTTCCATACTTTTCATAGTAATATTTAAGGTATTCCTCACTCGTTTCAAAAGCCATTTAATCAGCAAGATTAATTAATCTCTTTATTTCTCTTCCTTTAGATTTCATATACTCTATTATTTCAAAAGCTAAGTCATCATCTATGTCTAAGTCAAAACTAAAATAACCTAATTCGTTGCTAAAAGAAACATCTAAAATTCCTTTATTAAATTCTATGTTTTCAATTGTATCGTTCAAATCACCATATAAGAGTGTGTCCTTCCCTTCATCTTCTCCCCAATCTTCGATACATTCTTTATTAGCTTTCTTCATAGTATTTTTAAGATGTTTCTTGTTTAAGTTTATATACATTCTTTCACCTCACTAATCTTCATTACTTATTCTTGGAGCGAGAATTGCTTCTATCTTTAACTCTTCATCTTCAAACTCTGAAAGAAGAGGATAATCATCTCCAAGGTTTATCTTTGCTTTCTCAAATGGAATTTTTAAAAACATATCAGACAAAAACTTTGTTCCAAACTTGCTTTTTATTTCCTGTAAGTTTTCTTTTACATCCAATTCTATTTCCCCTTCACATTTGCTATTCTTATAGTTTTCTGAACTAAAAAATAACTTCTTTTCTTTTGTAGTGAATAAAATAGCATCTCCACTTATCGCATTTACATCTTCAAGCATCTCCTTTAACTCACTTAATTCTATTTCGAAAGAAACCTTAATGTCCTTTAACTCTGGAAGTTTAAAGTTTTTCTTATCATACATCTCTATTACAGGAACTTTGTATCTTTTCTTTCCACCAATTATTTCAAACAAGTCTCCAAATTTAATAATTACATCTTCCTTACATCTACTTATTGCTTTTTTAAATTCGGGAAGAAGCACCCCAAATTCAATATGCTTGTTATCTTCACTTACACTAAATCCATCAAAGATTTTTTTAAAAGTTACTTCTATACCTAAAGCATTTTCTCCACCAATCTCTGCTATTTTAAATGTTCCATCTGTATAAACAAAGTTTGCTTCTATAAAAATATTGCTTAGGTAATCTATCGTTGATTTAAACTTACTAAACTTATCTTTACCCATAGTTACTTCAATCATTTTATCACCTTATTTATCTTTTATAAATCTTCTTAAACTTAATCTTTCTTCCAAATCTTCAAGGTATTCAAGCAAATAACCTCGAAAGTTCTTATCTTCTTTTAAGCTATGTAGCTCTATTAATGTTGGCATTTTCTTTCCTCCAAATTCTTTATTCCTGTAATATAATATTCTTTTTCTTTTTCAAATCCAATATAGTTTCTATTTAACTCCTCGCATGCTATTAATGTCGAACCACAACCCGCAAAACAATCTAAAACCAAATCTCCTTCATCTGATGATTTTTCAATAAACCTTTTAAGTAAATCTACTGGTTTTTCAGCAGGGTGTTTTCTTTTTCGAACCGGAACAGCACCACATCTTAGAATATCACCATCACCTGTTTTTACAGGTATTGCTTCAGGCATTTCAGCAAAGATTATTAGTTCGTGTTGATGTCTCCAAGAATATCCATTTATACTGGTTTTTTTATCCCATATTAAAGGTCTAACTTTTTTCGTGAATGGAAATAAATGATACCAAAATAAAGGGTAACTCTGCCCATCGCAGAAAACATATATTCTTCCTGTTGGTTTTAAAACCCTCCCGATTTCAGAAAATACCTGTTTAAAAAAACTTTCAATCATTCCCAAGTCAGCAAAATTCCTTTTAAACCAAGTCCTTGTTTTATGATGGTCTAATTTCAAAAAGAAAGGAGGGTCTGTTACAATTAAATCTATTGTATTGTTTGGTATTTCTTTAAATCCATCAAGACAATCAATATTATAGAATTTATTTGTTTCTAACACATCTTTCGCCTCCTTATATTAAATGGTATTTTCCTGGCTTATTCTCAAAAATAATACCTTCTTTTAAATATTTCTCTGTTTGCTCATAACCGAAATAATCCTCAAAAAGGTGAGCATCCACGTTCCCTTTTTCATCTGAATTATCTAAAATAAACTTCTCTGGAGTTTTCATTTCGTCTTTGATTTCCTCTTCTTCCTTTTCTTCAGTTTCTTCATCATCATCTCCAAAGTCTTCTGTTTCTGCTATGTCTTCTTCAAAGGTTTTAGGCAATTCTATTTTTTCTTCCTCTTTGAAATTTTCAAGAGATTCAAATTTCTTTTCTTTCTTTGGCTTGATTGTTTCCATAACCTCTTCAGCCTTGATTTCAACCTTTTCTTCGTATTCAAATAAATTAACTTGTTCTCCAGTAAAAGGGTTCGTAACAATAACAGGGTCATCACAATACCTTCTTACATAACTCTCTGCTGTTTCTTTGTCAAATTGTTCTATAACAGCCCTTTTACATTCGGCAATAACTTCTTTCCAGTTTATCTTAGCCATATAACCTTTTAAAAAGCCACTGCTTTCATACTTAAAAGGTTTTGTATCATCGTGTCTAGTGAGATAACCGTTTTCAAATAAGTTTCTACAATACTTTCTAATCGTTCCAAGATTTGGTGTGAAGCCTTTCTTTACTAAAATAGAATGTATTTCTTTATAATTTAGTTTAATGGGATTTCCATCTTCGTCTTTTGTGGTTCCCAAAATATCCAATATGACTTTCTCAATACCGCTACATTTAAGACTTGATTGGACAATCACATCATTAAAAATAATATGATTATACCAAGCATCTGCCGGAGTAACCAAAACCAATTTTCTTTTCTTTTTATCTACAATTATTCTGTCATGTAAATGAAACAAAGCAATCCCATAAGTATTCGCAAGATACTTATCTGTATCCCTTCGACTATCTGTAAAGAAAGGGGGTATCGCATTTAACACAGATTTACCTGGCAAATAAACAAAAGTGTATTTTTTTAAATTGGGAAGATTCTTTACATACCTCTGATAAGAAAGTATTTCTCTTTGAGTTAAATCTTTTCTTGCAAACGGATTCTGTGCTCTTTCAAGTTTGAACTTTATGACATTAATATTTTGGTCCATCGATGAATCTACACGAACCGATGTAATCCTGCTTACAAGCTCTTCTCCAAGACGGTTTTTATTCTCATCAGCTATACTGCTAATGAATGGCTTTGGGTCTATTTTATAAGTGATTGGTGTTTTATAAGCATCAAGGGTTTTATAAATGCTTGGTTCTCCTTCTCCTATGTCTTTTAATGTTTCAACAAAGGCATCACTTACTTTGTTAATTTCAGGAATAATAAAATGAGAGAATTGGTTTAGTCCTTTATCTCTATAGTCTGCTTTTTCGCTTGCCAATGTAACTTCACCCGGATTTGAACAATAGCTTGTAACTATTCGCATCACTGCAGTTTTTCCTGCTGCACGAGGTCCTGTTAATACAAGCGGTTTTCTGCCCAATACAAAATTAGTGAACACAACCATTCGAGAAAGAAACTCTCCTTTAATTCCATCGTGGTTTTTTACTTTTATTACATCAAAAGACTTATGAATATCGTAAAGGGTTGGTATTCTATCTAAATTATTATTGTCAATT
>Ga0209427_10007811_pt1 | contig 12075 bp, 9 predicted proteins | sample DeeMarSWOR136_30_FD_187465 | JGI IMG/M metagenome (GOLD analysis project Ga0209427, IMG submission 187465) | Marine sediment microbial communities from White Oak River estuary, North Carolina - WOR-1-36_30 (SPAdes) (version 2) | ecosystem: Environmental > Aquatic > Marine > Intertidal zone >... | reverse complement strand
AATTGCTATCTGCGACTAAGATTTTCCCCTCAAAGTCCTCTTTATCATGGCCGATCGCGCGCATCGTCTCCTTTGCCCCATCGAGCATCGGCGGCACATGATAGTGGTCTTGTCCCTCTCCAAAGGCTTCACCATGGACAATAACCTGGGTTTTGGCATCCACCAGGGCCTGGGCATTGTATCCCTGGATTGTACCACGAGAGGTCATCATCGTGGCCGATTCGTTGTCCGTAATATTACTGGTGATCTCTCTGCCCTGTCTTCCAATCTTCGGGCCATTGTCCTTTAAAAATCTTTCGATGCGCTCTGCCTTCTTTCGCAGCCGCTCAATGTGGTCTCTTCTCTGTGATCCGTCCCGTGGTCCTTCATTGGTTTCATCATCCCTTTGATCTGCTTCTACTTGTTGCTCAATGAGGTGTGCAACCTTTTTCTCAATCTTCCCCATTTTCCTTTGAAGATCAGAAATCGCGCCACTCCATGCTTTGGAAGCATTGGAAGGGAGCTTGCTGCCATCGAGCGCAAAGAAGGTACCCCCAAGCAGATTCTCCTGCTCACAGACCACAAGCACATCCCGAAACAGGGGAAGGATCTCATCCCTCATCGATGAGACGAACGCGGCGACGGTGCTATGATCGGGGTACTGTCCACAGGAGAGGGCCATGAAGGTCACGTTCTCCCGGCAGGCCCGCTCGATCTTCCTCGAAGAGATCAGTCCCCGTGAGTAGCCAAACAAAACAACCTTTAGAAGGATCTTGGGGTCATAGGCCCACCGGCCGGTCTCATCATTGGTGTATCGCTCATCAAAGAGAGCAGTATCCATTCGGGTTTCAACCAGGGTATGAATCGCAAACTCCAGCGTCCCCGGCATGAGCTGATCTTCAAGGGAAACGGGGATCATAACTTCCTGGGAATAGTCGTAGCTCTTATATTTGGCCATGGCTGCTTCCGATTTGTGGTGAATGTATGGAATTAGTCCTTGCCCGTCGGCTCAATTATCCATAGCACAGAATGAAGCGTTAGTCCAGTATATTTTAAATTATTTCAATATATTAGGATATTTTTAGCTGCTCAAAAATGAGCGTTTTCTAGAGGTACTTAAAAAATCGGGGAGGGGGAATTTATAATGAGTGGGCTTGGTGATTGGAACTTTTTCGACAGTCTCAGCAGAGGGCTTTAATGCAGTTATTTTCGAGTTTGTTTCCTTAGCATCCAATTGCACCCCCGCGACTTGTTGTTCTCAAAACACTTTCAAATAACATAAAGACGAAAGAGCCGATTGTGTTACATGAGTTGTCTCTCTTGTGAGCTAGACGCTTCAACAAATTTCTTCGAAGTTATGTACCAGGCCCATAAGCCTGCGGGAATAAGCGACAAACCCGCCAGGCACCACATGGTTCGGGTGAGACCCACAAGCGGACTGTCAACAGACCAACCACCGATTGTAACGCTCATCGCGCTCATAAGAGTAAAGACTGCAAATTCCGTCGCAAAAACCCGTCCACGAATATGGTCAGCCAACAATTCCATGAGCAGCTGTGTTGAGAGAACCCAGACAGTGCCGCCCCCGATTCCTCGTACAAAAACCCCAGCCAACACGACCCCAAAGCTGGACAGTGTTGCTGCCAGGGCAACACCCGCTCCATTCAATACATAGGCAATCGCAATTGCAACGCGAATTGCGCGACCTCGGTTGCGAGTACAACGTTCAGCTATGATTGGGCCAATACCGGTGCCCATCCCTACCACAGCAAATATGATGCCCATACTAATGCCTCCTCCCTTTCCAATCATGAACACCCTCTCTGCCAATGCAACTTGAACGACCATTAGCGCGCCGGAAATCAGGCAAAGGACCGCCTTGTGAAGGACAATGTAAAGGATATCGAGATTATTCCAAATATATCGCAATCCCGCTACATATTCACTAAAGGCGGGACCCATACCTTTATTGACGCCGTCTGTCTCGTAGATATCTCGATATCGGATCTGAGCAATGAATGCAGCTGAAAGGCAAAAGGACAACGAGTCAATCAAAAATGCCGTGTAGATCCCAAAACCTCCAGCAACCAAACCACCAAGACCTGTTCCTAACGCGAGCATGACAGACCACGTGGCCGAGCTGAGGGCGTTTGCGTGTCTTAACTCCTTCCGCTTTACGATGCTAGGCAACATAGCGTCGCGTGCGGGGAAGAAAAAAGCGCTGATTGCGGAATGAACAGCGGTCAGGGCGTACAATAGCCAGACATCGGAAGCATCTCTCACCAACAAAAAACCGAGGACAACTAAAGCCCTCGTTACATCAGTCATAATCAACAGCTTTTTCCGGTTATAGCGGTCTATGACAACGCCTGCTATCGGACTGGCAAAGAAGGGTGACAACATGCGTAGCGCGAACAATCCACCAACCGCCATACTGGATTGAGTGAGGTTGGACGTCAATATGGCCGCTGCAATCAACGTGAACCAATCTCCCAGAAGGCTCACGATTTGCCCTAACCATAAAGAGCGGAAATCGCCATTCTGGCGAATCAGCTGTGAATAACTTTCCATATAGGACTGGCCTGGCATTGTTCCTTTTTTTATTTCTCCCATTGTGTGATTTCGGGCCAAGACGTTATGGGTCGCCCAGGTCTTCTAAATCAGAAAATCGCTGAGATTTTGTTGCACTGGAAACGGATTCAAGAAAACCTCCTACAACGTTTTGCCAAAGGTTGAATTCTATGTGATGCGGTCAAGCTGGGAGACTAATAGGCACGAATTCAGGTTTGCAGCGTTTGGGTTAACCCCGAGAGGAAAAGTCTCTATAGGCCCATCGCTAGGACCGCTATGGCGCTGTGGTGCTTTTCCAAATTTTGATTCTATTGGCTCTTTGATTTAACGATTTCGCAGGATTCACCACAGCGCTAAATGCCCTCTCCCTGCGATTTTGATACAGGTATCCACCCAGCCCCCTGCGAGGCGTCATGGACAAAGCGTCAAGGCTACGTCGAGACCCAATCTAATATGCGTGATTAGAATTGGGCTTATATTCCGTTTCAGACTCGGCATTTGGTTTCCTCTCAACACAGAAAAAGCAAATCTTTTGGGAGCTCTGTCGCCAATTTTCTCCAAGATGCAGGGAGACAGCCCAATGCGCTAAGATAGAAGCCCTTATTTCTACATTGTGGCATCATCGTCCAAGCCTCCCAGTGACAAGCCCCCGCAGAAACTCAGCCACAGGGCTCGAGGTCAGGTTTTGCAGACCAAACCATCCGTCCGACGCATCCCCTAAGCACCGTATTAACCTTGCCGCCGAAACCCATTTCCTGCAAAACAGATACAATTTGCTGCCGAAGCTTCTGCTGGCTGCCATCTGCTATCTCGCAAAACATATCCAACAGTAAATCAGCCTCCTTTTCGATGTCTACCATGTGTTCATATCGGCGACGTTGGAAATCAATATACGGGCGATATCCCATAGAATAGACCAAATTGAACGGATAAATAACATCGCCAATGGTGTTGTGTTCAGGCTCCTTTCCGGTAACATGACGCCACACCTCATCCACCGTATTCTGCCTTCGATCACCGTCCCAGCCAACGAAGACAAACCATTCCCTGCTTGTAGAAAGAAACTTCAAGAAAGTCTTCGGTCCCGTAATAGCTGGGGTCATATGGGCAAAAGACAGATCAAAAGCGTGCTCAAACTGGAGTTGAGCTATGTCTGCTGCATGCCAATCTGATCGAATTGGAGTAATAAAGGAAGCTAACTCAGGCGGGGTCTCCTCTTCGAGACACCGCAACATTTCTTCGGATGCGTCTAAGGCTGTGACGTACGCGCCTATCTTGGCAAACGCGATAGCAAAGCGACCAGCTCCACATCCCAGGTCCAAGATCTTCATGCCCCTCCGCAGAATATTTTTTTCTTTCAGAAGCAAAAGTACTTCATCTCTTTCTGCGTCGTCCTCACCAGCGCACCACTTATCGCTAAAATTCTTGGACAGTTGATCCCAGCGCTCTGCTTTAATAAAACCCCTATCTATTGTCGACTGTGCCTTTCTTTCCCGTTCCTCCCACAACCTTATCCAGAAGTGCTGGTCAATAATGGTGTCTAAATGCCTTTCCTCCGTTTCTTTCATGCGACTCTCCTTTCTCTTGCCTTGTATCACATTTGCCACGTGGAATAGACTGTCTCTACGTGCAGTAAAACCACGGCCCTGGGCCTGAATTTCCGTCCTTTTTCGGCCAGTTGCTTGTATTTGCTCTTCAGTTCCGCATCTTGAAGTCCGTATTCAATCCATCTCTTTTGCCTCTCATATTTTTCCTTCAATATTTCATGAGCCCGTTCAAACCGGGGACCAGACTCAATCACCTCAACCCTTCCTTTGAACTGGTAAGCCTGCATCCTTTCAAAATCCGTAACGGCAATAGACGCGTGAGGATTTTCGCGGAGGTTCCTTCTCGTCTTGCTGAAAGACACATCGACAATCAGTATTTCGGAGTCGCTAATTGCTTGGACAAAACCTACCGGAACGACGTTTGGTTTACCATCCGGGGTGGCCGTAGCCAAATAACCCACGTGCGTCTCCAGCATCTCTTTCATGTCGCCCGTTATTTTTCTCATGAATTCTCTTTCCTCTTCGCTATCGTTTACGGGTTATCAGGGTCTTGGAATCGTCCGGCAATGCTCCCATCATTTCACAATCCATAGGCTGTAAACTGTCACCTCTTGAGGTCGATTTCGTGCGCAAAACCCCCGTGAGGCTCTTCGCGCTGAGGGGTTAGAATGACATTTGTAGGCTCACAACCACCAGAAGTAATCATAATGTTTCGAACAGCTCCCGTCACCCCATCCCTTGGCGGACACCGGGGCTTGAGCAGCCAGGTCGTGTTCGAGACCCATGCACAGCAGACAAGTCCGTAGTCAACAGAGATAAGACAGAAACAGTTTGAATGAGTGAAAGGCACGGAAAGTGTCATGCGTTTGCATGGCGACTTCATAATTTTTCTATGAAACGCCTGTTGCGAGTGATTCATTTTCTACATGGCCTAAGGAAATTAATGGGCTGGGTATACTCCCATTATCATTCAGTTGTTGTTTTTTGGCTGATTCCCGAGCCATCCAACTGGAAGAAGCTATCCTTGGCGCATGAGATGCACACAGTTTGGCCATTATACACCCTGGCCCTGCTTTGCATGATTTTGTCACCGCACAGGTTGCACGTGTAGCTTTGGAAGATAGGAGCATAATCTTCAGCCTTTGCCTGCACCTCCTTAACAAGGAATAGCTCCTCCCGTGGTATCGAGAGAAGCTCAAAGGAAGCTTTAAGAAAAATGGCTTTCAGCAACTCTGATTCTTCTGGACTGCCGCTCCTTCTGGTAATTACCTTGTCAAATAGCTGCGCTGCGCCAGGATAGATTTTTTCCTGCAGAGCGAAAACCTTGTCCATGGCTTCGGCACGGACAGAAACCCGGATCGCCTTGCCGCCCCGCTTTATCAGGGTAAATGCGTCCTTTCCCAAATCTCGAAAGATCAAAGCATTGTTGCCAAAAGTGCAGCCCGTGGTGATTTGAACGCCGTCGCTGAAACAGTTGTTGCATTCAACAATGCAAGTTATCTCTTCCATACCATCTGTTGTCTGCTCACCTAGCCTTCGAACACTCAGGCATCCTGCACGAACGCCTAACGTAACATGGTCGCAGACGTGGCCGTGAAGTTCGGCTGCCTTTGCCAGCAACCCGCTCTCGTCCTGCCTTTGGATCATATCCTGAATCTGAGCACGAGGGTTTCGGACAGATTCGGGAATGCCGGTCAAGTCAATTTTCCGATCCTGCATTTTTTTGTTCCTCCCTTCATGATTCGTCAGATGAATCTCGCAATCTTTCGATGGTAGTGGCTGCTTTGAGAAGTTCCCTCGTCTGGGGATGCGAACAAGACGACAACATCCAACCGGTTGGACCCTCCTCGATAATTCGTCCTGCATGCATAATTGCAATCCGGTCGCTCATCTTTCTGGCTAAAGCGATATCATGAGTGATAAAGAGTATGGCTAACCCCCTTTTTTCTTGAATATTATTGAGAAGTTTCACTATCTTGGCTTGAACGCTGGCGTCTAGGGCGGACGTGGGCTCATCTGCTATGAGGAGTTTTGGGTTCAGTACCAAAGCCCTCGCGATAGCTACTCTTTGTACCTCACCCCCACTGAGTTGGTGGGGGTATCTTTGCAAGAATTCGTCCTCAGTAGGGAGCTCCACCTCTTCGAGTACAGCTTTCACCCTTTCATACCTGACCTGCTTGTTGGTGCCCACGCTTTGAATATCAAGAGGCTCTCTCACGCATTCCAGAACCTTCAGGCGATGGGATAGGGCTTCTCTGGGGTCTTGATAGATCATCTGCACTCTGGAGAAGAAGTCCTTGTCTCGCCTTTCCACTTTGTCACCCTCCAGGAGCACTTCTCCTTCAGTTGAGTTCAGTAAGCCCATGATTGTTTTTGCCAGGGTAGTCTTTCCCGCTCCACTGGCACCCACTATAGCCAACGTTTCGCCTTCAAAAACGATTTGACTAATCGAATCAATAAGCCTTAGGGGTCCAACGGAAAACGTTAGGGCTTTTACTTCAAGCAGAGGAACTATACCTCCCCTGTGGCAAGCTACGCTCCTTTCTCCTAAACTCACAAGCTTTGGGCTTTCATCTTCGCAGAGTGCTATTGCCTGAGTACACCGGGGATGAAAGGGGCATCCCTTTTCAACAAACTGAACCCTTCCCTTTATTCCCTGTAAATCCTTGGCCCTATCCATGCCGACATAAGACCGCAGAAGGCCCCTGGCATAGGGATGTCGTGGCTGTGACAACAGGTCCTTTGTTGGAGCAAACTCAACAATATACCCTCCATACAGGACCGCCGTCTTATGGGAAAAGCCGCCTGCGACGGCCAGGTTATGAGTTATCAGCAGCACGGCTCGATCTCGGCAAAGTAGTCTCAGACGTTCAAGTATACTCTGTCTGGAGGCAACATCAAGAGACGCTGTGGGTTCATCGAGGATGACCAAATCAGGGTCACACACAAAGGCCATTGCAATCAAGGCCTTCTGCTTTTCGCCTGCACTGAGCTCATGAGGATAGGCATTAAGACGATGCGAGGGAAAATCTACCTTTTGCAAAAGGTCTAAGGACTTAAGTGTAGCTTCCTCCTTATCCCAAGACTTATTTTCCATCAAAGGTTCTTTCACTTGGTCGAGTACGGTGTAAACCGGGTTCAGCGCATTTTCCACGTTTTGAAACACCATGGCTATCCTGTTCCAACGTATCTTTCTCAGTTCCTCTTCGCTACACTTGGTGATGTCTCTTTCTTGTAAATATACTTCGCCGTTGGTCTCTACGTCTTCTGCCTGCTCTTTGAGAAGCCCCATAAGGCTCAGTCCCAAGGTGGTTTTCCCGGTGCCGGATTCTCCGACAATTGAAAGGACTTCACCCCTTTGTATTTGCAGGTCAATGCCGTTCAATATTCTTCTTGTTCCGTAGGTTACGGAAAGGTTTGAAACTCTAAGCATCTTTCAGCCGGGGTTCGAAAACCCTTTCAAGTGAATAACCAAGAAAAGTAAAACCAACTATCAAAAGAGAAAGTGCAAATCCAGGAGGCAGCAACCACCATTTCCACACCGGCAAATAGTAGAATTTCGCACTATGATACATCATCCTGCCCCAACTGATCGTTGAAGGATCGCTTATGCCTATGAAAGCCAGCCCGGCCTCGATGAATACTGCCATTCTAGCAGTGTAGATGAAGGACACAACCAGAATCGGGCCCAGTTCTGGCAGGATGTGCCTGAGGATGATGTGTAATCTGCCTGCTCCAAAGGTTTTTGCCGCTAAGATGTGAAGCTGATTTTTTACCGCAAGTGTTTGTGACCGCAATATCCTAGCTCCGCCTTGCCAATGTAAAGACGAGATCAGGACAATGAGCATAAAAATATCCGGCTTTATGAAAGCACTAATTACAATTAGAACCACCACGGTGGGAATTGCCAGCAACGCGTCTATTATCCTCATGACTACTATCTCATACGCCCCCCCGACTAAGGCTGCTGTAACGCCTATCGTGGTGCTAAATGCGGTAGTGAGAAGCCCAACTCCGAGGGCTATAAGAAGAGATGTCCTGACCCCCCAGAGAACCCTAGACCAAACATCCTGACCGACGTCATTTGTGCCAAGCCAATGATTACTAGAGGGAGGTTGAAAGGTGAGGATGGAGTGAGCGTCAGGGTCCTGAGCTATGAAGGGACATAAGGTGGCAACGATCACAAAGAGGATGGTCAGGCCTATACCGAACTGACCGAAAGTATCTTTCTTCAACTGTTTTCCAAGGTCTTCGAAGATCATTGTGCACTAGCCGTCCTCGGGTCAAGCTTCTTGTAAAGGAGATCAACCATGAGGTTTACCATCAGGACCACTATAGTAATGACTAAAAGGGAGCCTTGTAAAACAGGATAATCTCGTGTGAGGATAGCATCGTAGACTAAGGACCCCATCCCAGGATAAGAAAAGACAACCTCAACTAATAGGGCACCGGTGACGATCATGCTTCCGAATCTAACACCGGTGGCAGTGACTACTGGTATCAGCGAATTTCTACCTGCATGTTTGTATCTGATTTTCCTGTCCGTGAGACCTTTTGCCTTGGCCACAAGAACGAACGGCTCTTCTACCACGGTCACCATGCTGCTTCTGGTCAGAAGGTAGTCCCCGGATAGGAAGACAACGACCAGGGTCGATAGCGGAAGAACCAAATGTTTGAGGATGTCCCAAAGCAAACCCAATCCCGACAAACCTGCGTACGCCGTCTGGGCTCCATGGAGTGGGAAAAGCCTCAGTTCAACGCCGAAGATGAGCAAAAGCAGAATGCCAACGAAGAAGCTGGGAAATCCAGAAAAGCTCATCATTCCAACAAGGAGTGATTTGTCAATTTTCCTTCCCCTCCTCCAACCAGATTCTATGCCGAGAACAACGCCCATGACACCAGACAGCGTGAATGCCGTTCCCATCAGCAGAATCGTCCATGGGAGATATGAAAGGATGGCCTTAAGCACAGGGGTCTTGTGGTAAAAGGAATAGCCCAGGTCCCCTTTGAACAATGAAAAGACATATCGAAAGAATTGCTCCCATAACGGTTGATCAAGGCCAAAGCTCTCCGTCAGACGCAATTTTAGCGCCGGCGTCATCTGAATAAGTACTTCTTGCCCGTAAATAGCCGTAAGAGGATCACCTGCCATAAGCCTTGGGAGAAGGAAATTAAGAAAGAGGATGATAAGGAAGGCTATTACGTAGTGGGTTCCCGTAGTTTTCATATTGTCTTGTCAAAGCCTTTTGTGTCGTCGTTCTTCAGTGAGGTTCCAAGAAACAGAGTTTGTTGGTCGGCACGGGGATGCCTGGTCCTAGACCTTCTGGCGTGTAGTAAAGAGAAACAGCCCCGTCGTGGGCCCAATACCACTTCTTGTAATATACTGTTATACTTGGCAGTTCCTCGGCATATATTCTTTGGATCTCATGTACCGTCTGAATTCTCTCTTCCTGACTCATTTGTCGCACCTGATTCTCGAGAAGCCTCACAAGCTCTTTATTCTGATCGTACCTAGCGCTGTTAAAGTTATCCTCGATAATCACACCGCGCAATACATCAGGGTCTCCGCCAAGCCCCCCATAACCGCCTAAGGCTAAATCAAAGTGCCAATTCTGGATTCTGCTATCCGCCGTTTTTGCCTCAAGGCTTCTGAGAGCTATCTTTATACCGATTCCCTCCAAGTCCTTTTTGATCATTTCAGCTGTTCGGATGAATTCCTCTTCAGTGGGGGAGGCGATGAGGAGCTCGAGATCCAGCCTTTGACCCTCCGCTTGATAGTAGCCATCCGGCCCCAGACTGTATCCCAGATCTTCAAGAATTCCCCTCGCTTTAGCAGGATCATATTCGTAGCAGTCATTTTCAGCACTATACCATACACCTTTAGAAGGGGGTAGCAGGCCCGGACTTCCTATCACTGCGTGTCCCTTTTTCACTATTTGGACGATATTTGTCTTGTTAATTGCATAAGCCAGGGCATGCCTGAAATTCCTTGACCGAAAGGGCTCCTTTTTGTGATTTATGAACAGATTTACAACCCAACCTGGAGGCTCTTCCTCAATGGTAAAACCCTGGTCCCTCATATGCTGCATTATGTCCGGAGGAACACTACAGGCGTTGATCTCCCCTCTCTTTAGAGCTGCGGGTGCTGTCTCCGGGTTGATTCTTAGAAACCTAATTCTATCTACTATTGGTCTCCCCAGGTAGTAATCCTTATAAGCTTCATAAAGATACGTTCCCTGAGCCTTGTTGTAATCTACCAACTTGAACGGCCCCGTTCCTACCGTTGCACCTGCTTCTGTGAACCTCTCCGGTTCTGTCACATTCTCCCAGAGATGTTTAGGGAGAATGGGCAGCACTCCGGCAATATTCATCAGGAATGGGGCAAAGGGCCTGCTGAGATGTACCTTGACCATATGATCATTGACTCTCTGGGCCGTTTTAATGATCCTTGAATCAACCCACAACCATGGATGCTCTTTGATATAAGAGAAAGTGAAGACGACATCATCGGCCGTAAACGGATAACCGTCGTGAAAAGTAACGGCCTTCCTCAATTGAAACAGGTATGCATTTTCGCTTTTGACATACTCCCACTTTTCGGCTAGGGCAGGGATGATTCCCGTCTTATCTTTCCAAACAAGCGTATCAAAGATGAAGCTCATTTGGATATAGCCTGGGCCCCTTGGATACATGCCGTAAGGAGACGGATAGCCCCAATCTCCAACTGGATCGCCTATCGTGTATGTTACAGGCTCTTTTACGTGTTTTGAACTCTTTTCGCAGCCAAGAATAGTAAGGAGGAAAAAGCTCAATACCAATAGCACGATGCCGGTCACTATGGTTTGCTTAGACATTTTTTGCAGAGCCCCTTATGCGTTCATTTCTCGTAACATCATCATCTCGATTACAAAGCCATGCCTGGCGCTCTCAAGGAATGCCAGCATACAGATTGCCTTACTGCTTCACACCCCTTCTTCCCGTCTCTCCCACGAGGACGAACCTTCGTGATAAACGAGGTGCTAAAATCTTGCCTGTAATCCGACCATGACATTCATATCAGGCATCCGAACCTGATACCTCTCTTCATAATCAACATCAAATAGGTTGTTAACTTGTCCGATAAAGGACACCTTTTCGCCAATTGTCCCCCACAGGGGTAGGTCCACATATAGGTTAGTGACCATGAAAGAATCCAACTTTTCTAACCTGGCTCCACCAGGTATGCTGGGGTCTCCCTGGATGGAGTCTCGATCACCGACAATGCGGAAGTTCAAACCAATGGCAGCGTCCTCATAGGGCATGTACTCGATCTCCACATAGGCCTTGTGCTCAGGAATCTCCGTTAATTCATCCGTCAAGTAAGAATCCGGGTCAAGCGGGTCACCAGCTTTTTTGGTTTTCTGAAAGGTATAGTTGGCATAACCTTTGAGTCCAAAGGGAAGAGGAAATCTTCCCTCCAATTCCACACCGTAAAGTTTTACCTTATCAATGTTATAAACTACACCTCCACCCCAAGCCTCGCCGAACAGGAATTGGATGTAATCGTGAACGTCATAGTAATAGGCATTTGCTCCCAATAACAGACCTTCCTCCGGGCGAACGGAAGCACCCAGTTCCCAAAACTGCTTTGCATATTCTAACGACAGATCAGGTTTTTCAGGAAAGCCATACCCGTTAAAGTACCAGTACACCTCAGGTTGCGTTGGATGACGCTTGGCTTGTGCGAAACTCAAATGGACTTCTAGCATCTCGTCCAGTAAATACTTGGCAACTGCTATTTTGGGAACCACGTAGTCGTCGCTAAATTCCTCGGAATTGGGTTGTTCTTTCGGGTCAAATTTGAAATGGTCGTATCGAAGCCCGGCATAGGCTTGCAACGAGGGCAGAACACGGCCTCGGTATTCAATAAAGCCGGCATAGTCCTTGGAAACGGGGTGCTTCTCAGTGCTATCAGCTACATAGTACGGATCCATGTAAG
>Ga0209427_10007810_pt1 | contig 12075 bp, 13 predicted proteins | sample DeeMarSWOR136_30_FD_187465 | JGI IMG/M metagenome (GOLD analysis project Ga0209427, IMG submission 187465) | Marine sediment microbial communities from White Oak River estuary, North Carolina - WOR-1-36_30 (SPAdes) (version 2) | ecosystem: Environmental > Aquatic > Marine > Intertidal zone >... | reverse complement strand
CCGGGACTCAGCTGGGTTCAATACCACCAAGGCTGAGACCTGTTTCTGACCTGGCTTCTTTTGGGGATAGTCTACTTCGTAAAACACTATCTATCTCCTTGAACTTAGTTTGTGCCGATTTGTTAAAATAGTAATGCATCTTAAGCTTCCCTTAGCTTAGAGGTGCTTAAGATGCATTACCACACTCTTTCCATTCATGCCTATGTTAGGGCGAGTTTCAATCGTTTCTTTGACCACATACTATTTGGAGTCATCACCAATTTACCAATGCTTTATGGTCTAAGACTCTACTTGTTTCAGAAATCCTAGTTTATCCAACGAATCAGTAATCGGTCTAGGTCAAAGAACGCCTATGTACTCTTCCATTCCTAGCTTCTTAAGTGTCGAGTGAAGCGGCTTGCCAGTTTTCCGTTCCCAACCAAGGGTCTCGTAATAGTCTCGCACCCAACCCTCGAGGTATGGAGCAATACTGAGTCCGGCAGCTGGACCGGCATCGGCTGGAGCTGGGTCAGTTAGCCTGGGAGATACCTTAATATCGTCCTCGGCGGTTAGACCATGCTTCATATTGAATATCCTCTCCAGAGTAACAGCACGGTGCCCAACCGCTCTAGCCTCCTCGGCGGTGAAATCATCCCAGCCGACAACAGCGGCTATCGCACTCGATGAAAAACGTAAAATCCCGGGGATACCCCAGCTAGCAAACCAGCAGCAGCCGTAACTATCGTTCCAGAACTTTACCGGAGCTGTTCTGGCTACCTCTACCCCCTTTTCGAACGGGCTTATCGGGTTGGTCTTCTCTGGGTAACCAGAGTCAGCATCAGGACACCAGCAGTCGGCTCCGGGAGCCGGCCAACCAGACCCACCGCTAACAATTTGTCCCAGGAGCACTCCCCAAGCCCGCCTCCAATCGTGCAGGTTCATACCGGAGCCCTTAATATCAACCGATGAATTGGGCAAACCGACACGCTCTGCCGCTACTTTAGGCCCATCAGCTAACATATTAGCAAATTTACCCTCCCTATGGGCCATCCTCCTCAGCAATGTCTCGACTACTTCGTCATTACCCCACTTTAGCTCCAAGCCATCGGTAGCCTGTTTGGTCAGCAGCCCCTTTTCATAGGCTTCGAAGGCAACTGCCATAGAACAGCCGGCAGTACTTGTTTCGAAACCAAGACGGTCATGGAGGTCGGTCAAGCGAAAGATCGTGCCGGCATCACCAGCAACCCCGACGATTGAGGCGGCTCCTTCCATGTTTTCCCCACCACCAGATAATGAGGCGACGTAACCGGCATGTTTACCCTCTAACACCTCCACATCATAGGAACAAGCTATCGGGCATCTATAGCAAGGCTTAGGAGTGACCTTCTGCCTTATCATCCCATCACCAAAGCCAGGAATATCGTTTACCATCCAGTTCTTCGACGATAGACCAACAAGCCCTTTCACTCCTTGGTACTCGTCTCTTGGAACTCCTCCACGGCCAACGATAGGAGCAACCCCTAACTTGCTACACAACTTTGTCCACTCTGTGGCAATTTCTTTGAGTTTCTCTGGATTATGTACGGGAACCTCGCTAGTTCCTAGCACTGCAATTGCTTTCAACTTCTTGGAACCCATTATCTGGCCAACGCCTGAATGACAGAATCCATGATTTTTATCATTCATTATGGCTGACCCAGCAACCAGATTCTCGCCCGCTGGGCCGATAGCAGCTACACTCGCTCCGTCTCGAGCTCCAAGCTTTGTATTGACACCAAGGTCCTCCTTAACAGCGTCTTCCGTTTCGTGGGTATCCATGCCCAAGAACTTGGCTGCATCTCGGAGCTCAACTTTATCATCATTAATCCAGAGGTAAACCCACTTGTCCGAGGCACCGGTAATTATGATACCGTCATACCCAGCCATTGCCAGGAAGGGACCAAACCAGCCATGGCTATGTGCCCGCCCAGCAGTATATTGAGTATCACCATTAAGTGTCGTAATGGTACAATTTGTTGAGGCGGGAACCCTCGTCCCCACAAGAGGCCCATTCAAGAAGATTAATAGATTCTCTGGTTCCAAGGGGCCAATATCATCAGGTAATTCCTTCATCAAATACCACATCCCTAATCCCCAACAGCCAACATACTTTCTCAGTATGCTTTCATCTGGTAAAGGTTCAGTCGTTATCTTACCTTTGGTCAAATCCACCCTCAGTATCTTGCCTCTGTACCCACCTTTTATCATCTTCTACTCCCTCTTTATTATTTTGACAATCACTTAATAGTGAGCTATCTACTACTATTACTTGACCAACCCCTGAAGCTATTCTGATTACTACAACGACGTAAGAACCAAAACTATTGTGGGCAGGTCAGGCTTCTTTCTCTCAATCATGACATTATGGTCTTGGTGTCTCCATGTAGACATCGTGTTCGTGACTCTCTATGACTGAGTCAAATTGTGGCATGAGCGTCATAAACTCGGGATCGTTAGCCATGGCAACCCATTTGTCCATCGCTGCAAAATTGTCAAACTCAAAAAGATAGGTAATGATATGCTGCATATCACCCGCACCACTCATGAGCATCAGCCGCTTGAAGGCTGGCATTGCACCAGCATCCTTGGTAAGAGCGAACATCTTCTTCTCAAGCTCCATGTACTCTGCCATCTTGCCAGCCAGCACCCTCGTTTTGCATAGCATTATTACTTTCACTTGATGCTCCTTTTCTTAATACATAGGGCTAGTAAAGGGAACACTGTCAGCTTCTCTGCCGTCCGGAGCAGAAATCTGACTTCAAACTTAGCATAGGCATCACCTCTCTCAACCCAGAACCTATGTGGCTAATGTTGCAGTGCCATTGTAGCTTTACAAACCCATGATGTCAATGTTCAGTTCCAATCAAGTCAGCCTCAGAATAGAATCGCTTATCGCCTCTCCTCTGCGGCTGGATTATGCCGTATCTTTCTCATACTCGCACAGTTTCGGGATGTACATTCAGTAGCTCTGAGACAATATCTATTGGGTAAACTGGCTGGTTCTGCATGACCCATAGCCCCCAAATTTAAAGCACATAATCCCTCATTGTCAGTTGATGCCTTCAAACTCCCCAGCTAGTTATGCCGCAGCGCGAAAGCCGGTGTAGTGAGACGCTCCCGGCTTTAGAATTCCCATTTCCTGTATTCGGCCTGTTTGGGAGGACACGACTTATTCCTCTCTTATTTTTTCTCGGCTGATACCACCTCCGTTAAAGCTTTGCCCAGGTTCACCACAATGTCACCGCTATAATGCTCGATATAACCATCGTCACAGAGTCTAGCCAGTTCTGGATCTATTGGCAGCTGCCCGAGCAGCGGGGCTCGTGCCGCATCGGCCATCTGTTCCGCCCGGCTCTTGCCAAAAATCTCGATCTTCTTATCTATTTCCGGTACATAAAGGTAGCTCATATTCTCGATGACGCCGATAACCCGTTTCCCCATCTTGTACGTCATGTTCACTGCCTTTTTAACTATCATTTCAACAAGGTCCTGGGGCGTAAAAACAATAACTACACCCGAGATAGGGAGCGTTTGCATTACGGTGAGCGGGGCGTCAGCGGTACCCGGTGGCAGGTCAACTATCAGGTAATCAAGCCTTCCCCAGAGTACCTCTTCCCAGAACTGGGTAATTGCCCTCCCGATGAGAGGCCCGCGCCAGATGACCGCATCATCCTCATTTTGCAACAGAAGATTTAGGGACATGACTTCTATTCCCGACCTTGATATCACCGGCAGTAATCCGTTATCGCTGCCGGTCGGTCGAGCGCTTATACCAAACATTTTGGGGATGCTGGAGCCAGTGATGTCGGCATCTAAGATACCAATGTCGAAGCCTTGCCTTTTTAGCCCCACAGCAAGGAGGCTGGCTACCAGCGACTTACCGACGCCACCTTTACCACTCATTACTGCAATGATATGGGTAATCTCATTAAGATCTTTTGGCTTGGCTTCAATGAAGCTCACCTCTACTTCTTCCACCCCGGGCAGCTTCTTCAGGATTTCAGGGGTCTTGGTTTTGACCCAGTCCTGAGTACCCGCGTTCAGAGCTGCCGATGCCAGGATAACTTTGACCTTTGCATCCGAGACACTGACCTCACGCACCAGGTTCAAGCCGACTAGGCTTCGTTTGACTACGGGAACCAAAACTGACTCCAGACTTTCCCTCACCTTTGACTCACTTACCATGGTTTGTCCTCCGTCCATAAACTAGTGATCACATATGTTTGGTCCGGTGTTTAGTTTGCCGTCTAGGTAGTTCTGGACTACTTTCTCCGGGTCACTCTCCAGAATACCAGTGACGACGCTGATACGGTTTTGCTGAAAGAGATTCTGGGCACGCGAACCCATGCCGCCGGCGATCACAAGAGACACCCCCTCTCTAGCCAGCCATGCAGGTAATAAGCCAGGCTGGTGTCCTGGTGAATGGATAGTCTTCCTCTCTAGTATCCTCTTATCATGCTCATCGACATCAAACAGGGCGAACTCTTCGCAGTGCCCAAAATGGGACGCCACCATGCCGCCGGTTACCGGTATTGCACACCTCATAGATACCTCCTGAACATGTTTATTCAACCTTAATCTCATATTTTGGTTTTCCGGGGTCAAAGTTTATTCTAACCGTTACCCGTTTACCCTCGGCAAGATACCTCTCAGACTCATCGCGCAGCGCTTTTGACTCTGGAGACTTCAGAAAGGATACCAGGGCTTCAAACCTTTGCTCAAGCTCCTCGTTTTCTCCAGGTGCCCTTAGGAGTTCAAGGAGGCAGTTGTTAAGCTCATGCTCGGCTAGACATTTGATACACCTGCCTGGAATCTCGTTAGTCGAATACCCCGGGCTAAGGTTAATGGAATCCATATCTCAAGCTCGCTCCTTTAGTCTCTCTGACAGTTATCTCCCGTAGAGCAGGGCGGAGTCTCACAGCGTTCGTTTCTGCCGCAGCAGGTTCTCCCGGTTTCCTTAGACCCAGCTCTTAATAGATAGGATGGTGATATGAGTCGTTCCAGACTACTGCTGCCACAGTCAGGGCAGCGTATCGCCTTATCAGCGACACTCCTTAAGAATATCTCCGAAACCCTGCCACATTGCCTACATCTGAAATCGTAAATAGGCACTTCTTTGACTCCTATTTAGTTCTTTGAGGCAAACTGCCTCACCGGCTCACGCTTCAACTGGGGGCACTTGGTACGCAGGAGCTGAGAGTCGAAGGTGTTGCAAACACCGAGAAAATGCGGCGCGTCAGCCGTGCACCGCACATAGGGCATTCTGCCTCTTTCTTGCTATCATTCATGCTCCGTCGAAGCTCGAACCTCCCGCCGCATTTCAGGCACTCATATTCGTAGATCGGCAAGTTTTGTTACCCCTTTTCTTCGTGCTCCAGCGTCCTGGAGATATCATGCCACAATCTCTCTATCTCCTGCGAGACACCGCCGGTGGAATACTCGACTACCGGCACTCCGTGAACCAGAGCCTCGGTTACTACGTTGTCAAAGGGAATTTTCGAAGTGACGCTAATACCCTGCTGGGCACAATAGCTTTCAATCTGACGGCTATTGTACTCGTTGAGATCATACTTGTTGATACAGACTACGGCCGGAATGCCAAAGTGACGGCAGATACCGAATGCCCTTTCGAGGTCGTGTATCCCCGAGAGCGTTGGTTCAGTTACCAGAAGAGCCAGCTTGGCTCCGGACAGCGAGGAAATTACCGGGCAGCCGATACCGGGTGGCCCATCACTAATAATATACTCTAAGTTCTTTTCCTCGGCAATCTGCTTCGCCTGTTGCCTCACCTGGGCCACCAGTTTCCCGGAGTTCTCCTGAGCGATGCCCAGCCGGGCGTGAACCAGAGGACCGTATTTCGTTTCCGATATAAACCAGTGTCCGGAAAGGCTCTCTTCCATTGTTATCGCCTCAACCGGGCATACCTGATAGCACAATCCGCACCCTTCGCAGGAGATAGGGTCAGCAGTATAATCCTTGATGGCATCAAAGCGGCATAGATCCTGGCATAAACCACACTCGATGCACCTGTCCCGGTCGATATGGGCTGTCTGGCCGCTCCAGAACTCAGTCTGCTCTTTCACGGAAGGATTGAGCAGCAGGTGAAGGTCAGCCGCATCCACATCGCAGTCGGCGAGCACCTTCCTCTCTGCTAGAACTGCCAGCGAGCCAACAATGCTGGTTTTGCCGGTGCCCCCCTTACCGCTCAGAACGACAAGCTCTTTCATCTACTCTCTCCTGTATACTTTCAAAAAGCCTGTGGAAGCCATCTTGCCACTGAGGCATGCCCTCTACCAAAGTAATACCCCGGGAGTACTGGCGGGCTATCTCGGTATCCAGGGGAATCGTGAGCAGGACAGGTATGCCTTCCTTACGGCAGTACTCTTCGACCCCAGCGTCACCGATGCCAGTACGGTTAATGATGACGCCGCACGGAATCGCCAGCTCCCGCACCGTATCAACAGCGAGGACGAGGTCATTAAGCCCGAAGGGAGTCGGCTCGGTTACCAGGAGACAGAAGTCACTCCCCTTAACGGCTTCTACCATAGGACAGGACGTCCCCGGCGGCGTGTCTCTGATAACCACATCGCTATTATTCCCGCGTTCTTTCAGCTTCCTGATAACCGGCGGCGCCATCGCCTCACCAACATTGAGTGTCCCCTGAACAAAACTGACCTCGTCCGAATGACCCCACTCGACGACACCCGTCTCCCTAGGTTCCTCCGTAATTGCCTTTTCTGGGCAGAGGTAGCTACAGGCACCACAGCCGTGGCACAGTTGGGGAAAGGTCAACACGTGATTTCCGAGTACGGCAATAGCATGGTAGGCGCAAATCTGGGCACACTTACCACAATAGTTACACTTATCTTCGGCTACTTTGGGAACCAGTATATTGACTGGCTCTCGTCCGGTTAGTGATGGCTTGAGGAAAACATGACAATTAGGCTCCTCAACATCGCAGTCAAGAAGCATAACTTTATGGCTGTCTTTCAGAGAAAGGGCGAGGCTGGTAGCTACCAATGTCTTGCCTGTCCCCCCTTTCCCGCTGGCTACAGATAGGATCACCTAGGCTCTTACCATCCTCGTGCCGCACTTAGGACAGCTAACATTGTAGCAAGGGGTACCTGCCTGGTGGGGGACTTTTGCGCTACAGCTAGGGCAGACACAGTCCCCACCGGGGCCGGCTCCCGGCCGTGTGCCTTTCATCCGCCCGGCACCCTTGCCACCGCTACCAGAAGCCCTTCCCGTACCCCGACCATCACCCCAGGGAGGCCCCGTTCCATCTCCTCTAGGCATAATTTTACCTCCGAATTAGGTTTCCTATTTCCTGTTCTTCCCGAGTTCTTCAAGGCGTCGTTCTATATTGGACAGTTGTTGTGCCAGTGCCTGCGATTGGGCTTTAAGCATCGCCAATTCTTGCCCAGGGCTTTGCGGCTGATTTGGCATGCCTATTGGCGGCGTAATACCAGCTCTCATGCCCCGACATCTACCCATACCTCTCCCCTTGCTGCGTCCTATGCCCATGCCTCTACCCATACCGGGGCTAGCTCCCATGCTGGGGTTAGCACCCGTACCAAAGTGGTCGGGCACATTGGCTTGACCACTTGGCTTGAATTTGCCGGCTTGGTATCCTTCGATAACATCCTTTACTTTTCCTGATGTCCCGGTTATCACCTTGATGCCGGCAGCGGATAGCACTTGATAGGCATTGGGGCCACAGTTACCGGTAAGAACCGCCTCGACGCCTCTCTCGGCAATAACCTGACCAGCAGAAATACCGGCCCCGCCGACTGCCATAGCACTGGAGTTGTCGATGGCTTCAAATGCCATCGTTTCCGGGTCAGCGATGATGAAGTACTGACAGCGCCCGAAACGCGGGTCCACCTCAGCCTCCAGATTGGGGCCAGTAGCCGAGATTGCTATCTTCATGATTTTGCCCTGCCTTCCAGCGCCTTTATCCTAGCCTCAATCTGCTCAAGCTGCCCCTTTACTGCCTCCGCCTGGCTCTTCAGGTAGTCAAGTTCTCCCTCTCCCGTCATCTGCTGAGAGAATGGGGGATACCCGGATATGGCTGGCGCTCCTGCGCCGCTGAAGAAGTAGCCACAGCGTGGCAACCCGCCTCTACCAATCCCTACGTAAGGCCAGGGCGGTGAGGCACCACGGAAACCAAAGCCCATACCGCCTCTCAAACTAAAGCCAGCACCTCTACCTCTACTAAATCCATTAGGCATATTTAACCTCCTGTTTCTTGAACTTTGTAAGCCTCCCTTTAATATTTCCCAACTTATCCTCGATTATTCGTGCCGCCTCTCCCGGTACGGCGAGCTTTTCTCCGACTACCCCGGCCAAGCCCTGCTGGCCAGATAGGCATTATGCTCGGCGTCCGGCACTCGGGGCAAAACTCCGGCGGCGTGGTAATCATGGTTTCGAAAGGCACTTCCCACTCGTGACCAGTAATGCATCTAAAGCGACGCACCGCCATCTCAAAGTTGCCACCTTCAATCCGTATCGCTTTGCCATTGAGCAGGGCATCGGCCATTTTGCGCCTTGCTGAATCCAGTATCCGGGAGAAAGTGGTTCTTGAGATGCTCATCTTTTGAGCACACTCTTCCTGCTCCAGCCCCTCCAAGTCTTTAAGACGAATCGCCTCGGCTTCTTCAACAAGTAGGCGCACTTCGGCAAGACTAGCCAGGGGTATCCCGGCTGGTTTGAAATAGGTTATCGGTGGCAGAGAGCTCACCCGTCGCCACAGAAAAGGTCTGCCCATAATCCATTACCACGCATTTATAATCATAAGTCCATAAACCTTGAGTATTGCACTTATACCCATAATTATTGTATAATATACCTCAGAAACTGTCAATCTGGAAGAGCCGTTATTTAGCAACAGCTTGATGACAGAATAAATAATTGCCTTAGCCAGTGACAGGGAAGGCAATGATGGCTGTTGGGAAAGGCCGATAAACAGAATATATTAGTGTAAAGGAGGTATAAGATGAAAAAGGCTGATGTTTTGATTATTGGGGGTAGTGCCGCTGGACCGACGGCGGGAGTAAGCTCGCGACGGCGGTACCCGGACAAAAGTGTTGTTCTCATACGTAAAGAGGAGCAGGTACTCATACCCTGCGGCATACCATATATTTTTGGTACCGTTGGCACACCAGAAAAGAACCTGATTCCTGACGCGCTTCTTGAAAAGAATGGTATTGACCTCATTCGGGGGGAGGTGGTTAGTCTAGATCGTGAAAAAAAGATGGTTATCCTAGCCAATGGAGAGGAAGTTAGCTATGATAGGCTCATCCTGGCAACAGGTTCCCTGCCGATAGAGCTACCAATACCAGGATTGGATAAAGAAAACGTGTTTATCGTGAAAAAAGATATCGCCTATCTAAGGAAGATGCTGGAAGTAATGGACCGGGTTAAGGATGTCATTATAGTTGGTGGGGGTTTCATTGGTGTAGAATTTGCCGATGAATGTCGCAAACACCGTGACTGTGCGGACTGCAGTGTGACTATCGTCGAGATACTCCCGCGCTGCCTGCAGCTGGCCCTTGATCCCGAGTTCTGTGAGGAAGCCGGCGAAGTTCTCATGGCAAGGGGTATTAGAGTCCTTACCAACAGTAAAGTCGAATCAATTACGGGGGATGGTGAGGTTAGCGGCGTCAGGCTTTCAGACGGGCAAGAACTTAAGGCTGACCTGGTCGTCATCGGCGTTGGCGCTAGGCCGAATGCCGAGTTAGCGGAAAGGGCTGGACTGGAAATAGGGCCGACCAAAGGGATTCGCGTCGACCGGCACATGCGAACTTTGAGCGACGAGAACATATTCGCCTGCGGTGACTGTGCTGAGAAGGTTTCATTCTTTAGCGGTAGGTTGAGTCGCCTTATGTTGGCCTCCATCGCTACCGGCGAGGCTAGGGTAGCCGGGGCGAATCTCTACGGCACCTGTTATTCCAATCCTGGTGCCGTCGGGGTCTTCTCTACCATAGTTGGCGAACGGGCCTTCGGATGTGCTGGCTTGGGAGAAGCTGCCGCCCGAAGAGAAGGGTTTAATGTGGTAGTCGGTGAGTCGGCGGGACCAGATAGGCATCCGGGTAGCATGCCGGGAGCATCAAATGTAAAACTAAAGCTAATCTTTTGTAAGGAAAAGGGATTGCTGCTCGGTGGCGGCGCATCAGGAGGCAGTAGCATTGGTGAGCTAATGAACGTGATTGGAGCCTGTATCCAGCACTCGGTTACCGCTTATGATATGGCCCTCTTTCAAATGGGGACGCACCCAGCTTTGACAGCATCACCAATTGCCTATCACCTGGTCAATGCTGCTGAGATAGCAGTCAAAGCTATGAGGTAGACCGACTAATGGATTTCCTGAACTCATTGGCAAAATGTGCTGTAAGAAGGACTGGCTTCAGACGAGAGTAGTTCGCAGAGGAGAGTTTCTGTTAACCGACTTATAGAGAGCCTGGCCGATCCTCTTTATCGAGGGCTTAGATCAGTATATTTGAAAGGAATGATTAGAAGCTGGATATTGTAGGAAGAAGGGGGTGAATACAGTTGATTCCGAGGACAAATTATCAAACCGTAGAATCTATCGAGAATTTGTACAGGGTTGACGAAAATAACTACAAAAGATTTGACTCCAGCCGGACAGCTTTTATTCGTGTTGGACAGTCGGATACCGGCGAAATTGGGCCCTTAAACTTCTACGGGAAACTACACCTGAATATGATGAAAAATATTGGGGGTAATGTAGAAGGGAAATCTCGCGCAGACTACGCCCTCATGATGGGAGCTGAAGCTATACATTTTGTCATAGGCACATATGGAGACCAGAACGCCAACAAGCAGTTTCTGAAGTGGGCACCTTTGTTTGTACCGGAACCACTGTACAAACAACCCGCGCAAATAGACCCAAGCAGGCTGAGCTATTTAGTAGACACGGCTGCGAAAACATACGGTGCCGACCTTGTTGGCATCGCTGAGCTCGACAGAAGATGGGTTTATGAAAGGAACATATACAAACACTTCGTTTTCGATGACGTCGAAAGTCCAATGGAAACTGAGGAAGCATTTGTCATCCCCAATTCAATGAATAGAGCTGTGGTAATGATCATCGCCATGGACAAAGACTTGATTCTGCAATCACCGAACGTGGCCAATCATGCTGGCGCCGATCTTGGGTATTCCCGAATGGCATTTCTCAGTTTATCGTTAGCAGAATTCATACGTGCTCTTGGTTACAATGCCATACCATGTATGAATGACACTGCTTTAAGCATACCCCTAGCGATAGCTGCTGGCCTCGGTCAGCTTGGTAGAAACGGCCTTTTGATAACACCTGAATATGGCGCCTGTATCCGTATTTGTAAGGTTTTGACCGACATGCCACTGGATGTTAATAAGCCAACTGACTTTAGACAGACAGAATTCTGCGCTCAGTGTTACCTTTGCGCCGAGGCTTGCCCTGCTGGTGCTATAAGTTTCGATGATAGAACATTGATTGGCCCAACCTTAAGTAACAATCCAGGTATTAAGAAATGGTATGTAGATGTAGAGAAATGTTTGAGGTTCTGGCAGTCTAATGGCGCTTGTTGTTCAAACTGTATAGCTGTATGTCCATTTACCCTGGGGTTCTCTACTGAAAACTGCCTCCAATGCACAAATTGTATTGCTCCCGATTGTCCATTACAGTTGTTTACTCATCAGAGACTGCAGTACGGCTACTTTTTTGAAGAAGGTGAGAAGGAAGCAAGAGGACAGGAAGCCTGGGAAAGGTTCATAGAGGTTAAATACTTCTCTAGTCACTAATAGATAGGGGTATGACAAAATCAACAAACGGTAGCCTAAGGATCCACTCGTTTTTGGAATTGTTTAACTACCTTATGCCAATCTCTGGTCTTACTAGTCTTGATTGGCTTCCTCTTGGAGGCAATAATATTCGCGACATCTCTCCACTAGTTATGAACAGCGGGCTTTCAGAAGGGGATTTCGTTCATTTAGGCGGAAATCCCCTGAGTGATGAATCGATTAATGTCTATATTCCCCAACTTCTGGAGAGGG
>Ga0209427_10007809_pt1 | contig 12075 bp, 12 predicted proteins | sample DeeMarSWOR136_30_FD_187465 | JGI IMG/M metagenome (GOLD analysis project Ga0209427, IMG submission 187465) | Marine sediment microbial communities from White Oak River estuary, North Carolina - WOR-1-36_30 (SPAdes) (version 2) | ecosystem: Environmental > Aquatic > Marine > Intertidal zone >... | reverse complement strand
CCTCTCTTGCTGGTATTGAGATGGAGAAAGAGGCCACTCTTATCAGGATGAGGGTCATCCCCGAGGAACGGGCCCATCCTTCTTGCCGGGTCTCCCCCATCGGGCCTCTCTATTTTTAGGACGTCGGCACCATAGTCGGCAAGAAGCTTGGTGCAGTAAGGGCCAGCGATGTAATGGGTGATGTCCAGTACCTTAATGTCAGACAGCGCCTGCTCCATACAATTCCCACTTTCCGGCTCAGCAGTAACTGTAATGCGAAACACACGGTTCCGCAACTGAGCCTTTTATTGGATGTTGTTGATTTTAAACCTATGGGAGTCGCAGTGTCAAAACAACGACTATTCGGCGTTGACTAACCACGGACATTACTATTTGCGCAGGGTGATAGTCTACCTGTAATATTTACTGAGTGGGATAAAAGCGGAGGTTTTATGGAAGAAATACCCTTTACCAAGACCCTTATAGGCAAAGAAGAGGAAGATGAGGTCCTGGATACGCTCCGCTCCACGTTGATAGGAACGGGAGTAAAGACCGAGCAACTCGAACGGGAGTTTGCCACCTACCAGGGAACCAAACATGCTATTGGTACTAATTCCTGCACGGCGGCGCTGCACCTCAGTCTCCATGCCCTCGGTATTGGCCCGGGCGACGAAGTGATAACTACCCCGATGACGTTCGTGTCGACGGCAAGCTCGATAGTCTACACGGGGGCAACGCCCGTATTCGCCGATATTGAGCCGGATACGCTGTGCATCGACCCGGCCTGTATCGAGGCCGCTATAACGGAGCGTACCAAAGCCATTCTACCCGTGCACCTCTACGGGCAGCCCTGCGACATGGACAGGATACTCGATATTGCCCGCCGCCATAATCTGAAGGTGGTCAGCGACTGTGCCCATGCCATCGAGGCCGAGTACCGAGGCAGGAAGGTCGGTAGCCTCGGCGACACCGCCTGTTATTCCTTCTATGCCACCAAGAACATGACAACCGGCAACGGCGGCATGCTGGTGACCGATGACGACAACCTGACGCAGCTTATCCAGTCACAACGCGACCACGGGATGGCCCTGGGAGCCTGGACACGCTATCAGACCGGTGAGTTCCAGGAGTACCCGATGGTCCAGCTCGGCTTCAAGTACATCATGTGGGACATCCCCGCTTCCATAGGGCTACACCAGCTACGGAGGATTGAGCAGAGACACCGGAAGCGACTCGAAGTGGCCGCCAGGTACGACGAGGCACTGAAGTCTCTGGCCGACCACGTGGAACTAATAAAGACCCACGAAAACATTCGGCATGCCCACCACCTCTATGTCATAAAACTCAGAGGTGTTAGCAGAAACAGGGTCGCTGCCGGGATGGAGAAAAGGGGAATCGGTGTCGGTATTCACTTCCGACCTGTTCACCTTGAGCCTTACTATCGCGAGAAACACGGGCATACGCCGGGTGAGTGCCCGGTCGCCGAGGACGCCGGAGCCAGAGTACTATCACTACCATTCTGGCCTGAGATAACTGAAGCGGAGATTCTCAGGGTGGTCGAAACGCTTGGGGATGTCATTATAGAGTGCCGGGATAGCTGAGAGGTAAGAATTGGTGGATTCAGATAATACCCTGAGGGTGGCCGTCATCGGCTTCGGCACGATGGGCCGTAAACACACGGAGAACTGCTCTCGGATTGAGGGGGTGGAGGTCGTGGCGGTGGTCGGAGTTGATGAGGCCGAGGCAGAGGTAATAAGGACGGAGGCAAGGGTCCCCGCTTATACTGACGTGGCCAGGATGCTTGATGAAGTACTGGTGGACGCAGTTATCCTGGCCACGCCGCCAGGGACACGCCGCGAGACCGTGATGAAGGCTGCCACTATGGGTAAGGCACTCTTTCTGGAAAAGCCGATTGCCCTGGACCTGTCGACCGCCAGAGAGTACTGCGATATTACAGAGAAGCAGTCGCTGGTTAACGCCGTCGGCTTTCAGTTGCGGTACTCCCCCCTGACCGAGCGTGCTAAAGAGCTTATCAGGGGGCGGCGGGTAACGCACGTCCGTACCGCCTGCACAACCTCGTACTACCTGAAACGCGACGTGCCCGACTGGTTCCTGCAGCGCCGGTACAGTGGTGGTCCGCTGCTGGAGCAGGCCATCCATCCCTTCGATATAGCCCGCTTATTGGTCGGTGACATTACGCACGTCTTTGCCCGCGCCGAGCGGTTGCTCTTCCCCGATACCGGTGAGCTCGACTCGGAGGACACGATTGTGCTGGCCTACCGGTTTGCCAGCGGCGCCCTCGGCACGCACACCGATAGCTGCGCCATGACGGTGTTCAACTGGGAGGTCGAGCTTTTCGGGTCAGACTGGCGGCTGCTGGTCGACTACGCCCGAAAAAGGCTCCGCGGACATACCGGTAATGAGACCATTGAACAGGACTTCCCGGATATCGACCTGCACCTTCTGGAGATGCAGGCCTTCATGGAAGCAGTGCGTTACAACAAGCCTGACTTTGTCCGTTCGGACTTCGCCGATGCTACGAAAACGCTGGCCACCGTCCTCGCGGGAGACCGCTCCATCAAGACCGGCGCCTGGGAAGCCGTCGAGGAGGTGTGAAAACGATGTCTGATTGGAAATCCGTACTGAATGCCGACCCGACCGACTGGCTCCTGGGGCGGGACAACCCCTCGGTACGCTACTTCACACTGGTTGACATTCTGGGAATGCCCGAAGGCAACCCCGACGTATGCCAGACAAAACGGGCCATCATGCAAGAAGGCGTGGTGCCCAGGATACTGGCGAAACAATGGGAAGAGGGTACCTGGGAAAAGCCAGAGCGTTTCTACACAGGTAAGTACCGCAGCACCGTCTGGCAGCTTATCATCCTGGCAGAGCTTGGCGCCGATGGACACGATGAGAGGATACAAAGGGCGTGCGGCTTTATGCTGGAGACCAGCCAGGACAGAAGCACAGGTGGCTTCTCCATGAGGGGGAGTCTCCGGAACGGTGGCGGGCCGGCCGCTGTTATACCCTGCCTTACCGGGAACATGGTCTGGAGTCTGCTGAGATTTGGTTATCAGGACCCGCGTGTGGAACGCGCTATCGAATGGATTACCACCTACCAGAGGTTTGATGATGGTGAAAGCAAACCGCCGGCAGGCTGGATTTACGAGAAATGGGAGATGTGCTGGGGACGCCATGTTTGCTCCATGGGGGTAATTAAGGTACTTAAGGCCCTTGCCGAAATCCCACCGGACAAACGAAGCCCGGAGGTCACCGCCACCATTGAGAACGGCGCCGAGTATTTTCTGCGTCACCACGTGCACAAGCGAAGCCACGCATTGGACAAGGTCAGCAAGCCGGGCTGGCGCAGGTTCGGCTTTCCCCGTATGTACCAGACGGACGTCGTGGAGATTCTGCGGGTCCTTACTCAGCTTGGCTATTACGACCCCCATATGCAGGAGGCCATCGACCTGGTTATCTCCAAGCAGGACGAGCAAGGGAGATGGATTATGAACGATACCTTCAATGGTAGCTTCCAGGTGGACATTGAGGCGAAGGGGCAGCCGAGTAAATGGGTCACGCTCAATGCCCTGAGGGTGCTGAAGCGGGTAGATGAGCTGGGTGGGGGTTAAGCAGATTAAAATAGTCGCTGGCTATTTCGCCACACTCCGCTTTAACCCTATAATAGAAATCAATTTATGCTCTATTTCATTCAAGTCATAATTAGATAATGTGCCTAATTTCCGTATTATCATATCCCGTTTCACAGTTCTAATAATACCTGTGGCAACCGATGGACTTACAAGTTTTGCTTGCTTCCAATCACGTATTAAATAGTCACCAGTGAGTATTCTATCAGTCCTACTAGTCACAGCTTGAATTATTACTTCTTGACGTTGCCTATGATATGCGTCAGTACTGATAATAACAGCAGGACGTTGCTTGACCCCCGATTCGTCAGAGAAAACGAAACTAACTATGACTATGTCACCTCGCTTATAGTTGGTCATAAGCTTCGTCTCCTGCGTTGTCCCATAACTCAGCAAGGACAGGGTCACTGACACCGGATATAGCGAGTATAATATCAAGACTCTCTGTGAGTTCAGACTCGTCAGAAATCTTGTCAAATTCTATGCGTGTAAGAATAGCCCACATTTGCCCTCTGAGATGTTCCATTATTTCCCTAGCTTCAGCGAGGGCGGTTTTCCATTTCCTATTCGCCTCTATTACATCTAAGCTATAAGTCTCTTTTGCTGTTTCTAATTTTTTACTATATTCTTCCCTTAATTTTTCCTCGTCTATCTGCAAGGTCTTTATAGCATCGCGAATTGCCTTCTGATAATCATCGTTTACTTTTTTTTCGGCCTCTTTGTAGGCTCTTATTATTTGCTGTTCCTGCCTCTTGTATCCCTTTATTACTTCCTTCTGAGCCTGCCGGTACATCATAAAGGCGTTTTCCGCTTGGCTCAGAAGTTCTGCTAAGTAATCTCGGGTTTCTTTTGCATTCTCAGATAAATACTTGTCTTGGTTTTCTGTTTGTCTTTTTATACTTTCAGGCATCTTTGTTCAATCCGTATTTTAATTATCTAGGAGATATAATACACCCGTATCCTCTAATCACTAGTCCCATCTCCCACAATCTTAATCAGTAACGAGCGGTTACGCGGGCCGTCAAACTCGCAGAAGAAGACTCCCTGCCATGTCCCCAGTACCGGCCTGCCGTCCTCTATGAAGATTGTCTGGGAGCTGCCCATCAGGCTGGCCTTGATGTGCGCCGGTGAGTTCCCCTCCAGGTGGCGGTAGTGGTTATGCTGCGGGACCATCTTGTCCAGCTGGGCAGCAATATCCTGGACAACCGAGGGATCGGCATGCTCGTTGATGGTGATTCCAGCAGTGGTGTGCGGCACAAAAACGTGGCAGACACCGCTCTTGACACCGCTGGACGAAATCGTATCACGGACCGTCCCGGTGATGTCCTGGAACTCCACCTTGCCGCCGGTACGGACGCTTAACCGGTATAACACGATGCACTCCTTCTAATCACCTGTAAAGACCATCACGGTACCATCGGAACAGGTAATCCGCAGTTTGCCGTCCTTAACTTCATAGCTCTCGGCCAATCTGAGCGACTGCAAATATTGTTCTTCCTGGTCCATGACGCCCTCCGGCTCCATGCAGTACATCTCCGTGTTGCCAATGAGAGGAATCGAAAGACTGCTACCATCGACTTCGTAATCGCCGAAATAGCTGTTACAGCCGGCAGAGCCACTGACTTCGTGCTCCGCACTATCGAAAGTGGCGGTGATTTCGGTATCATCTATCACGGACTGCGCGTTCCCCGGTTCACCGTAGGACTCAAGCACCCACTCCATGTCCTCGAAGGCAACCGTCTCGCCCTCACAAGCCACCAACCCGATGGCCAGTAGCACCAGAAACACGACTGATAGCTTCACCCAATAATTCATGACAATCTCCTTGCAGGTAGCATTGACCGGTAGATTCACAGTCTAGTTGTTGGCCGTCCGGTTGTCAACGTTAAAAGGCCTGGCAGATTGCTGCCAGGCCTTGACTATTTACCAGTTTGTACTACGGCACTCAACTTGCCGCCATCGGGTCATCCTCTGCTTCCGTCAGGGCAGACTGGGTGCGTCCATTTGTGTGAAGCTCTACCGTAATGGTATTCTTTGCTGAGTTCTTGTGAGACTTCGGCCACAACCTTAATTTCCCATCTTTACCGCCGTTTAACCGGCCCGGTACTACCCTGCTGACCTTGGGTAATGACAGCAATATCGGGAATAGCCTGACAGGTTCGCCCAGCGTAAGACTCACCATAGTTGTCTTCTCATCCACACCCGACTCCGCCCGGATACGCGCACCGGGCAGGTTCAGCATTCGTTTCCTTAGTTCCTGCATCCATGATTCTTCGGCACCACCGACAATTTGTACGGTCACATTACCGCTATACTCACGAACAGTATCAGGCGAGCCCTCATCATGACTCTCCATAACAGCCGACTGTTCCTCTTCTTCTACTTCACCTTCTACTTCCTCTGCCTCGTCCTCTTCCTCTTCTTCCTCTACCTCCTCTGTTTCCTCTTCCTCTTCTCTCTCCAAGACGTTTACCTGTGTCTCAAGGGTTGGCTTAAGCACACTCTTACTCTCGTGCAGATTTGACAGGCTCATCTCAAGACTCATCAGGCTCTCCTGCAAATTTGCCAGGTCAAAGACGGGCTCCTTGTCAGCTTCCTCTTCCTCCACATCGTCAAAAGTGATAACATCAGTAGATTCTACTGACAGTTCCGGCACATCCTCAATAACCTCAGTGACCTCGGTAACCTCGGTCTCTGGTTCCATACGAGGGTATTGGCCATCCATAATGGTCTGTATATTCTGCTGGATTTCGGCCATACTGGTAGCCACCATTTCCCTGGTCTTCATGAAGGCCGTCTGCAGGGTTTTCTCGGTACTAGCAACAGCCTCCAAGATGACGGAGTGAACACCTTCGACAGAGGTAATACAACTTCTCATCGTCTGGTCGAGAATTGCCGAGCTTTGCTGCTGCACCTCAGCGGTCGCCTCGGCCCTTACACGGTCGGCCTCAAGCTTGGCCTTCGCCTTGGCTTGCTCCGCCATCTGCTTTGCCTCTTCTATCGATTTCTCCATCGCTCTGGCAACAGACTGGAAGGCAGAGAATTGCTCCAGGTGCTTAAAAGCGGCCTCGCTGGAACCGGTACTCGCCTCGAGAAACTCCACAACCTCCTTAGGGTCAAGACCATCCTTGACGATGCTGAATTCCCGGCCAAGCATCTCGATATGCTTACGCCGCACCTCTTTTGACGACTCTTCAGGGGGGGATGAATTTGTTTTATCTTTTGAACCCAATATACCCATACTTGTATTCTAGGACTGAGCATGTCGAATTTGAATAGTACTTTCGACCAGACACATGCATTCAAAGGTACCACTCACTACCCAAAACAGGCCGAAAATCACCCGTGACAAACCAATACGTGGTCAGTCCTCCATGGTATAATGGTCGTTATAACGACTCAAAGTACAAGTATTCCACCAACTACAAGGAGGTAATGGTCGTGGAGGTGCTCGTAGAAGGCAGGAACTGTGAGATATCAGATACGGATTCAGATTATATCCAGAAGAAGGTCGGGAAACTGTCCCGACGCCTACGGAACATTGACAAAGTGAAAGTTGAAATAACCTCCGAGCCGACAAAAGAGGCCAATAATCGGTTCGTTGCTCAGGTGACGGCCAGTGTGCGTGACACCCTTCTCAGGGCTGAGCAACGAGCGGCCGACCTGTATACGGCCATTAATTCCACCGTGGACGCGATGGAGGGCCAGGTCGAAAGATACAAAGGCAGGCGATACGAGACAAAGAGGCGGGGGAATCGTTCCAAGAAGGAATCTCTAGTCTCCGACGTTACTCAAACCAGACTGGTCAGGACAAAACGCTTTACGGTGCAGTCCATGTCCCCGAACGAAGCAGCTCACCAGATGGAACTGCTTGGACACCAGTTTTTCCTGTTCACCAATGCGGACAGTGGTGAGCTCAATGTTGTTTACCTTCGTAAAGACAACAACTACGGTCTAATACAGCCCGTACTGGAATGATGCAGGCAGAATTGTTAACCGGATTAAAGCCAGTCTAAGATAAGCGCTACTGATAACCTGAAACGTCAGAGTGCTTCCCCAAGACTCAAATGCGGAGGTAAGTCCAGAAGCAAGCCATGGAGCGTTGGGAATTTAAAAACAGGCTCATTGGTTACGTGGCCATGGGGCTTCTGGTTCTGGCAACCAGCTTGTGGATGTTCTGGGGGGTAGAGGGAGTATACGGCGAAGGTTGGTGGGATGACTGGTATTTCCGGGCCCTCTATCTGCTACCGGGAATTATATGTCTGGTATTGACCCTGCTGGCATTATTGTGGTCGCGGATAGGAGGCTGGCTGCTAATCGCTATCGGTGGCGGTTTTGCCGGCTGGTGGTGGTGGCAAATCTCGACCACTGTCGGCCTGACTCTAGAGCGACTACTAATCACGCTGCCTGTCAGCGGCATGCTGGTCATTACTGGGATGCTTTTTCTTATTGAACACTACCGCCTAAAATCGCACTCCGAGACACCCTCAACACCCAAGAAGTGGCTGTATCGCCATACACGCTACGTGATTGGTATCGGCCTCCCGGTGCTGGTGGCCGCCGTTTCTGCCATCGTAATTCCTCTCACCGAACCCCAACAGGCCGATGTCACGACGGCAGAGCCTGAGGTCTACAGTGAAAACGACCAGTTCAGGAACCTGACCGTTCAGTTCGTGAGAACGGTAGCCGAAGACTATTTCGCCCAGCGTCAGACGCAGCACCCGGAAGAACTGAGCACCAGAGGTAACTGGGACCTTGAGATAGTAATATATCATGGTGGCGAAAGAAAGGGGAGCGGTGAGTATCAGGCGAGGCACGAAACATTGTCCCTGGCACTGGAGACAGCAACCCGAAGTGCGCTTGACGCAAGACGTCAAGCCCTGGATGAGGAAGACCTCGAAGACGTGAGGTTTCTGGTCAATTTCTCACACAGCGGTTCCTTCTACAGTCAGCTCGACACGTTACTATCACTGTTACCTTTCTATAATTACGACCGCAACCAATCACTCTCCGAATATGGCCAATTGTTCTCCTTCATCGAGTATAACAGCGAGGGCAAAGAGCTAATCGAGGACCTGGTGATAGTCCGCAGTCTGGACAAGGAACTGATTCTCGAGAGGATTGATGAGGGAAAGGAGTTTCTTTTCGGCTCTGAACACCCGGAAGAACATGGGTTCTATAAGAAGTATGACACCCTGGCTGATGACTTCGGGAACAGCCTGCATACCGTGTATTCCGCCTCGATAATATACACGTTTCTAAGGCTCTACGATTATGACCAGGACGAAAGAATCATGGAACGCGTGCCGGACTGGGCCGATTTTCTCCTTTCCATGCAGAGTAAAGACGAAAATACATACGGTGCGTTCCACTATTCGTACTATTATGAAAACGACGAAAAAGAACAGAGGTTTGTGGTCGGAACGGCTGCCCTGAGTATTTTTACCCTGCTGGACTTATACGAGAGGACCGGCGACTCCCGATATCTGGAATCGGCCAAGCTGGGTGGTGACTGGCTCACCACGATGCAAAAACCGGACGGAATTATGAAACCCTATAAGAGATACGAATCCGGTAGATGGCTTTACGGCACACAGGAATCGCTTCTCTATAACGGTCAGGTGCTGGCCTCTCTTTCCCGACTCTACATAGCTACCGGAGAGCAGAGATACTATGATACCGCCAGGGCAATCGCCGACCATTTTTGTGAGAGGGTGGAAAATGAGGGTTGCTATCTGGGGGACGACTACCGCACTCCCAATCCTATCTCAAGTGCTTGGGTAATTATGTCCCTCCTCGATTTCTACAAGATAAACCAGGAGGACGTCTATAAAGACATTATCCTTAAATGCGGCGGCGACCTCGTAGAAAGACAGGAAACGGATGTAAGCAGCCCCCTGTACTACGGGAGCTGGCACCAGGCGTATTCGACAAGCGGGAACGGCTGGTTGGCTGAAGTGATGATGGAGATGTACTATTTTTGCCGTGAGCACGGTGCGGAGGGATGTGAGAAGTATAAAGAAGCCTTGACCAGAGTGATATTATGGATAATCCAGAATACTTACTCGGCAGAAAACACATTCTTCCTTGAAGAACCCGAGAACGCAATAGGCGGTATCTTCTGGAACTACAAAAATAGATACGTCAGGACCGATTCGCTATGCCACGGCCTCAATGCCTACATTGGCATTCTAGATGATTTAGATGACGGCGTATTGCTCACGCTGCCGGAGGAACCCTTTGAGGTAATACTGAAAAGGCTACGAAATTGAACCCCGCCGACTTGCGAAATGACGGTAACTGTGGTCTAATTCAGCCTGTACCGGACTGACAGTTGGGGAGGTGAGAATATGGACCTGAAAGCTCTGCACAAGATAGGTTACGGCCTCTATGTAGTTACCTCGGTCAAAGGCGACAAGCTCAACGGTCAGATAGCCAATACCGTTTTCCAGATAACCTCCGAGCCACCGACCGTTGCCGTGAGTATCAACAAGAGCAACCTGACCTGGGAGTACATCAAGGATAGTGGTGTCTTTGCCGTATCTGTTCTCTGCCAGGACACGCCGCTCGACTTCGTCGGGCGTTTCGGGTTCAAGTCAGGGAGGGATATCGATAAGCTCGAAGGTATAAACTACAAAATAGGCCAGACGAAAGCCCCAGTCGTTATTGATAATGCGGTCTCGTACCTTGAAGTCGAAGTTACCAATGAGATGGATATGGGTACCCATACTGTCTTTGCTGGCCGGGTTGTTGACGCCGAAGTCCTCACCGATGATGTCTGCATGACCTACGATTACTACCATCAAATCAAGAGGGGGACAACACCCAAGACAGCCCCCAGCTACGTTGCCGAGGAGAAGAAGGCAGAGGCTCCGGGCTCAGGTAAATATCGGTGTACTGTTTGTGGGTGGGTCTATGACCCTGAACTGGGAGACACGGACGGCGGTATTGCTCCCGGAACACCATTCGACAAAGTGCCGGACGACTGGGTATGCCCGGTCTGCGGGGCCGCCAAGAGCGCCTTTGAGAAGGTGTAGCTGGGCTAGACTGTAGGTATGTCCCCTTTCTTCAATGGTATCAAGCCCCTGAATATAGTCGAGGATGGGCTGGATACGCGGAAGGTCTTCTATCCTCATCATGGAATGTTAATGATGTATTTCGCCCGAGCATTTACTAGGCTCAAACGATAATGCTCGGGAATATAGAGTGAAATACCTCACATTGCCGGCATAGCTTTATCTTAGTCTCCCAGCTTTCCTGTATCTCGCCGTGACATAAGGTACCGTTGATAAACCAGCAAAAATTCCCGGCTTTATATTCCCATGCAGGACAATTCTGTCTCTGTTCAATAGGACAATTATTTATCTCCCAACAGAGGCGCGTATTCCCGTTTGAGGACATCTTCAGGGCTAGGAGAAATAGCAGTTGCCGCTCGGTACTTACTGGAATATGCCTCCACCCCTGTTCAAAACTCTGTATTGCTTTCACTGAAACACAGAGCAATCGCGCTAATTCACTTTGGGTTTTACCCAAAACGTGACGGACCTTAGAGAACTCACCACTATTCATCAAAGACCTGTATTGTTTTCCACAATAATACTACATTGTGGGACGTACTATAAAGCCACCTTTGCTGTCCTGCTTCCTGCAGAATAACGTTAATAGGACTGGTTCTACATAATATGCGATATGAATAAAACCTAACTATTGACAAAAGTACCACAATGTGGTACTTTAGTAATAGACCCTAAATAGAAAGGATGGGTAAGGAGGTAGAGAGGAACTATTAGACGATTTGCGGCATTAGGTGTGATTGTTGTTGGTGCGGTAAGCCTGATTCTCGGTGTAGTATTCATTGTGCAGGCTAATGCTACAAGTGCCGAAATCAGAGCAGGGTTACAGGATGAAAAGGTAACCCTGGGTTTGCCGGCAGAGGATGAGGATGGCCACGTGAATGGGAACGTGGTAGACACAACCGCGGAACTGGAAGCAGCGCAGGAAATCCTTCTTGAGCACATGCGAGACAGTTACGGAACATACGGAGATACGGGCAGGGGTTCGCCCGAACGCACCTCGTACCTTATGGTCTTACTCTGATGAACTCGATGTACATAGCCACTATGGGTTATGGCGTTACCACCGTAATTACCGGTATTGGTGTCTTTATGATTATCGTTGGGATTGCCCTGGGCGCGACCGGTGCTCTGTTATATCGGTGGTCGACAGCAGCAGTATCTTAGATAATACTGAGATATAGATTAAAGATAGCAGCGCTTCGAGAACAATTTGGACCTCCAGAGAGGGGGTCCAAATGGCCTACTCGGAGATTCCCTGAATATAATCAAGAACGGGTTGCAGGTTCTCTTTCTTCACATTTTCCCGATTCCTGGCCCCCCAGGCTCCCGGCACCTTGAAGTGTTGAATTCCCTGCCTGATGTTCTCG
>Ga0209427_10007808_pt1 | contig 12078 bp, 8 predicted proteins | sample DeeMarSWOR136_30_FD_187465 | JGI IMG/M metagenome (GOLD analysis project Ga0209427, IMG submission 187465) | Marine sediment microbial communities from White Oak River estuary, North Carolina - WOR-1-36_30 (SPAdes) (version 2) | ecosystem: Environmental > Aquatic > Marine > Intertidal zone >... | reverse complement strand
TATTCCCTACTTATCCGTGTTACCAGGAATTGCTCCTGGAACCGCTGTAAGTTCTGTCCCATCTACAAGGGCGAAAAATTCCAACTGCGCCCGGTGGAGGATATTAAACAGGATATCAGGACGGCTAAAATTATCCAGGACAGGATAAAGGAGCTTGCCTGGAAGTCTGGACGCGGCGATAGTGTCCGGGAAGTTGCCGCCATGATATGTAATAATCCCCCCAACGATGCCTACCGCAATGTAGCTCTCTGGATGTATGCCGGCGGGAGACACGCCTTCCTCCAGGACGCCAATACCCTGATTATGAAGACCGGTGAACTGGTCGAGGTAATCAGGTACCTTAAGGAGACCTTTCCCGGTATCAATCGTGTCACCTCCTATTCAAGGTCGAAGACGGCAGCCAAAAAGAGTCTGGCGGAGTTGATAGAATTGCGCCAAGTCGGGCTGTCACGGCTCCACATCGGGTTGGAGTCGGGCTGCGACCCGGTGCTCCAGTTCATGGACAAAGGGGTTACCGCCGCCGACCATATTATCGGCGGCAAGAACGTGGTGGCGTCCGGTATATCGCTGTGTGAATATGTCCTCTTGGGTGCGGGTGGCAGTAAGATATGGCGGCAGCATGCCATAGAGACGGCCAGAGTCCTCAACGCGATTAATCCTGACTTCATCCGATTCAGGACGCTGACGATACAGAGTCGGATGCTTCTGTACAATGATGTGGTTAGCGGCGATTTCATCCGCTCAACAGACGAGGAGATTGTGGAAGAAGAGAAGCTGCTGATTGAGAGTCTTGACTGCCAGTCTCAGATTGTCAGCGACCACATGATTAACCTGTTGCAGGAAGTTGAGGGTAAGCTGCCGGAAGATAAAGAGAACATGCTGGCCGTTATCGACCGTTTTCAGGCGCTGTCGCCAGAAGACAGGGATAATTTCAAACTGGGCCGCCGAATCGGTGTTTACGGTCGGCTGGATGACCTGAATGAAACTCATCATTATGAGGAGGTCAGGCGGGTAATGGAGAGACTCGGACAAGAAGGGGACGGCGTCAGCGACGACGTAATATTCGGTCTTATGGAGAGGTATATCTAGCCATGGCAGGTCTGGAGCGGGAAATAGGGGATTTATTGCGGGAGAAGGGGCTGACGTTGGGGGTGGTGGAGTCGGCCACAGGTGGACTGATATCGCACCTGATAACTAATGTCCCTGGCAGCTCCGACTACTATAAGGGGTCGGTGACCGCCTACAGCAATGAGACCAAGATAAAGGTTATCGGTGTGAAAGCCGGTACCATTGAGCGGTATGGCGCCGTGAGCCCTCAGGTGGCCGAGGAGATGGCGCTGGGGGGTAGAAAAGTACTGGCGGTGGATATCTGCCTGGCTGATACCGGTATCGCCGGGCCGGGTGGGGAGACGCCGGATAAACCGGTGGGGCTTTTTTACCTCGGGATGGCCTATCAGGGCGAGGCTTTCAGCCAGAGACACGAGTTCCACGGAGACCGTGAGCAGAACAAGCGGAGCGCGGCGGAGGCGGCTTTGCGCTGGCTCAGAGATTATCTTATAGGCCTTTAGAAGTGATAAAACATTTTCCGCCGGCCACCTTTAATATCTATTCCCACCCAACCACCCAGTATCATCAATGGCTTATACCGCTGAAAATCCCTCTCATTCTCCCTTTAATAAAGGGAGAAGCTAATGAGTTTCCAGTCTCTTTTTAAGTTTACCTTTTGAAAAAGGAGGGTTAAGGGGCATTTAAATACGGGGAGTAACCTGCGGAGAGGGGGCGAAGCCCCCTCTCAAATCCTCTTCCACTCTCCAGCCAATATGGACTAGGGCTTTCTATAATAACACTGGCTGGAGAGGGGTCAGGGGTGAGGTAACAGGATATCTTTTTTTATATATTCTTCTCCCACGCGCCCTACCTCGTGATTTCCCTTTATTGCCATCCTCCTCAATCAATGCTATACTCTGACATAATATCGGCTGGATGGGAGATTTTACGTGAAGAGAGTGGACGGGCGTGGCTATAATGAGCTGCGACCGATAAAAATAGTCCCAGATTACCAGAGCTTTGCCGAGGGTTCGGCGCTGATAGAGCTGGGTAAGACTCATGTTTTATGCTCGGTCAGCGTTGAAGAAAGGGTGCCGAACTTCCTTAAAGCAAGTGGCACGGGTTGGATTACAGCCGAATATGCCATGCTGCCCCGGGCGACGGTTACCCGTACCCAGCGCGATTCTTCGATTGGCCGGGTTACCGGGAGGAACCAGGAAATCCAGCGTCTTATCGGGCGTTCTCTAAGGGCCGTGGCTGACCTTGATGCTTTGGGTGAAAGAACCCTGGTGGTCGATTGCGATGTTATTCAGGCCGATGGCGGTACAAGGACAGCTGCAATTACCGGTGCCTATATTGCCCTGTATAAAGCCATGGAGAAACTGGCGAACATGGGTGTGATATCCTCGATACCCCTGAAGAGTGCCGTAGCGGCTACCAGTGTCGGTATTGTCAACAACGTCATGTTGCTGGACCTTTGCTATGACGAGGACTGCCAGGCTGCGGTGGACTTCAACGTTGTCATGACCAGTAAGGAGCAGTTCGTTGAGGTCCAGGGCACGGCTGAGGGCAAGCCCTTCTCAAGGCAGTCGATTGACGACCTGCTGTCTCTGGCGGAAAAAGGCATTAAGCAGCTGTTTCAGGCGCAGCAGGATATTTTAGAAAGCAAACAATAATCACGGCCTTACCTGTCCGCTGCCGAAGATAATCCACTTGTAGGTGGTCAGTTCTTTCAACCCTAGAGGCCCGCGGGCATGGAGCTTCTGTGTGCTGATGCCGACCTCTGCCCCCAGCCCGAACTGACCACCGTCGGTGAAGCGTGTGCTGGCGTTGACGTAGACACAGGCAGCATCCACCTCGTTGAGGAAGCGCGTGGCCGACTGGCTATCTCTGGTGATAATGGCCTCGGAATGCCCCGAGGTATATTGCTCGATGTACTCCAGCGCCTCTTCCAGCGAGTCCACCACTCTTATTGCCGCCGTCAGCGAAAGGAACTCCTTGCCCCAGTCCTCATCTGTGGCCGGGACAACCTTCAATGAAGTATCGGCTTTCAGGATGGACATGGCCCGTTCGTCGCAGTGCATCTCCACCCCCGCTCCCGCCCACTCCGCCGCTATCATCGGCAGGTATTTTCCGGCAATCTCTTTATGCACCAGCAGGGTGTCCAGGGCATTGCATACGGTGGGCCGCTGCACCTTGGCGTTAAAGACGATGGCCACCGCCATATCGAGGTCGGCACTCTTATCGACGTAGGTGTGGCAGACACCGATGCCGCCGCTGACCACCGGTATAGTGGCATTCTCGGTGACCGACTTTATCAGTCCGGCCCCGCCCCTTGGGATAATAAGATCGATAACGTTGTTCATTTTGAGCATATGGTTGACCAGGGCGCGGTCGGTATTGTCAATAAATTGTACCGCCCCTTCGGGTATTCCAGCCCGGTCGCAGGCTTCCTGAATCACCCTGACGATGGCCGTATTTGAATTGATTGTCTCCTTGCCTCCCCTGAGGATAACGGCATTGCCTGATTTCAGGCAGAGGGCGGATATATCCACGGTAACATTGGGACGGCTCTCGTAGATGGCGCCGATGACTCCCAGGGGCACCCGCCTCTTGCTGATTTGCAGTCCGTTGGGCAGGATACGACTGTCAAAGGTCTCACCCACTGGGTCGGACAGGGCGGCGACGGCGCGTACATCGGCAGCGATGGCCTCAAGGCGGCTGTTGTCCAGCATCAGGCGGTCGAGCAGGGCGGCGCTCATCCCGGATGTATGGCCTTCGTGGTAGTCTGTCTTATTGGCCACCAGTATCTCGTCCTGTTTCGCCAGCAGGTCAGCGGCGATATTTTGCAGGGCCTGGTTCTTGATATCGGTAGCAAGGTATGCCAGCCGGTGTGCGGCCTGTTTGGCGGCTCTTCCTTTGGCTTCGAGGTCTTCAATTGCTGATGTCATGGTATTATCTCTTCCGGGGGGATTATCTTATCTACCCCACACCCTCCATCCTCCTCGTTACTTATCTTTTCCCACCCTGCCGCCCAGCATCATTAACTGCTTATCCCTGAAAAAGCCGTCATTCCCGCGAAAGCGGGAATCCAGTCAATCTATTGTCCCCCTTTGAAAAAGGGGGATTTTTATCCCTTTCCCCATTACCCCTTTGGGAAGGGAAATTTTTAAAGAGGGGCTTTTAGCCCCTCTTGAATTCCAGGATTCATCCGCAAAAAAGCACATTGGTCTTCATTCTCCACCTCCCCAACCTGTACTCACCTAGTACTCAAACTTGGTATTGCCGCTGAAGTGGTAGATGTAGCGGGGCGGGAGGCTGGTTACCGCCCGGTTGACCCTCTTTTTCAGGGCGCACCTGCCCCTGCGGCCGTCTTCGAGTTCCAGCAGGTACCCGCTGCCGTCCTTGAGGCGCACATAGTCCACTAAGGTAAGTTCCCCCCACCACCGCTGAGGTGACTCGTGCTGAAATTGATAGTTGACCGCGGCTATAAATTCTTCATCAATGGACCGGTACAGTTTGCCTATGCTCACTTGCCTCCTCACTTTCCAGTAAAGCTAGATTGTTTCGGTGCACCACTTCGGGGCCGTAATCGGTGCCAATCAATGAAGCGAACCTGTTCGACTGAGCCCCTTTAATAATGTTGACATCGCTGGAGTTGTAGTTGGTGATACCACAGCCGAGATGAGACCCTTCTGTATCATAAATAGCGACAATTTCACCGCGTTCGAACTTGCCCTCAACCCTGTGGATACCGGCGGACAGCAGACTGCGGTTCTGTTTCTTTAGTGCCAGTGCGGCGCCAGCGTCAATCACCAGCTTGCCTCTGGTGGAAAGGCCAGAAAGCATCCAGCGTTTACGACTTTCGAGCTTGCTGGTGGTTGGTAGGAAATGGGTACCGATAGATTCGCCGGACGCCAGCCTTAGGATAACGTCCTTTTCACGGCCGTCGGCAATAACCACGTCCACACCCGAACTGGCTGCCAGCCGGGCAGCTTCTATTTTAGTTATCATGCCCCCGGTCCCGAGGGTGTTGGCATTGATAGCTCCCAGACGCACGATATTGCTATCGATTTTAACCACCTGCGGGATGAGGCGGGCTTCGGGGTCACGGTGCGGGTCTGCCGTGTACAGGCCGCCGATATCGGTGAGTATCATCAGTAGATCGGCATCTACCAGATTAGCTACCATGGCCGAGAGATTGTCGTTATCACCGAATTTCGCCTCATGAATTTCGTCGGTTGATACCACGTCATTTTCGTTGACAATGCACACCACACGGAGTTCCAGCAAAGCCATCAGCGTATTGCGGGCATTGAGATAACCGCCGCGGTCGGCAAGGTCGTCTCTGGTCAGCAGGGCCTGCGCCACGGTGATGTCATGCCGCGAGAGCAGTTCGTCATAGACATTCATCAGACGGCCCTGTCCCACAGAAGCCAGCACCTGCTTGAAGGGGATACCTCTGATTTTCCTGGTCAGCCCCAGCTTGTGCCGACCTGAAGCTATAGCCCCTGAAGACACGATAATCGGTTCCACGCCCTGCTCATGCAGTCGTGCTATCTGGGCTACCAGACGCGACATTATTTCGTCATCCAATCGGTCGCTGCCGCCAGTAAGCAAACTGGTACCCAGCTTGACCACTATTCGGTGGTAGTGTAGTCCTGATGATTTTGTTTTTTTACTGTTTCCGCTCATAATTTTTTTATTGTTGATATCATTATAGCAAGTGGAAGCAAGTTGAACAAGATGGCGTTTCTGGTGTATTCTGATTTGGTTGGGCCGATGAACGAATTAATACGACCTCAGGCTCGAAAGGTTTTACCTGTTATCTCCATTGTTACCTTTCTTGGTTTTCTTGACACCCATTTGTTGATCCCGGTTATGGCTCTTTATGCCTCTGAACTTGGGGCCAGTGTCGGGATTGTCGGACTTATTATCGGTCTTTATTCAATAGTGAATGCACCGGCTAATATCTTTGTTGGCCGGATGGTGGACAGGTTCGGCTACAGGCTGCCGTTGATTATCGGGCTAATCGGCGATGCCGCAGGGATGTTTCTCTATTCGCTGTGCCGTTTTCCCGTTCACCTGGCCCTGGTGAGGATTTTTCACGGAATAACCGGCGGTATGGTGGGCCCGTCGACCATGTCGGCGATATCTTATCAAGGCGATGAGACCCGTCAAGGCAGGGCTATGGCTGTTTACGGCATATCGCTGGCGGCTGCCACTCTTGTAGGTTATGGCCTGAGCGGCTTCATCGCTCACAGACTGGGGTATGAAGTGGTTTTCTATGTCGGCGCGGGGCTGCTAATCGGCGGGGTGATTCTGAGCCTGTTTCTGCCGGGAAATCGGCGCCAGGAACCGGTGGAAATTCGCCGGCCTCTCGGTGAAGGCTGGCAGGAGGTAGCCGGCCTCTTTAGAAGAAGAGGACTGATTGGTCCCTACTGCGCCATATTTGCGCAGTATTTTACCTTTGGCGGTGTCGTCACGCTTCTCCCTCTCCATATCAAGAGCCTGGGCATGGAGGCAGCACACGTTGGCATACTTCTCGCGACCTTCGCCGTTACTTTTATTATTCTACAGATGCCTGTAGGGACTCTCTCCGACCGTGCAGGAAGGCTGGGACCAACTGCGGCCGGGCTGGTTGTGGGCATAGTGGCCCTGGTGCTGATGCCTTCGGTGACGGCCTTCCCCTGGCTGGTTGTCGTGATGGCATTATACGGAGTTGCCTACGGCATGATTTTCCCGTCAATCTCGGCCATGGTAGCCGACCAGACTTCACCTGCGGAACGTGGCATGGCTACCGGAATATTCCACGCTCTGCTTACCGCTGGCGTGGCCGTCGGAGCGCCTGTGATGGGCTGGGTGGGCGGTGTGCTTGGGGTGCAGTCGGGCATCATACTAAGTGCCGTCATTATGGTACTGGCTCTGGTCGTGGCTCTGATTGTCAGGAAGGGTGTTTGAGTTCTATTTACGTTTAGTTAACATGTTAATCTCTCCCAAGCACCCTCTTTATTATTATCTTTCCCCACCCAAGCCGCCCAGTACCATACACTGCTTATCCCGTAGGTTTTCCCCACATAGTTTCTCCTTTTAGTAAAGCCTGCCTGTGCGTAGCGGCTCCGACGAAAACAGGGGTGACTAAGGGGGATTTCAATATCAGTAGGGGAGTAGCTTACGAAGGGGAGTGCAAGCCCCTCTCTAATATAATCCCCCTCTCCTTTGACACCTCGTAAGGAGAGGGGGATACAGGGGGTGAGGTATATAATAATTTTTCTTTCATTTCTACTCTCACCAAACCGTCTTTAGGGTACTTGATGATTATAATGTAGATATTCTTCACCACACTACTGTGAGGTTCAAGCTAATGACGAAACAACCAAATAGATAATTATTTAGGCTTGTTCACAAGTATGTGTTAAAATACTCATAAAAGGGCTGGTCGGTAACGACGAGCCCTAGAGGTGTTTAGAGGGTATATTGTCAAACCTGGTAACACTATTAAGACTAATCGAACAATTGCCGGCCTATCGGCATCTCCTGGAGGGACTGCTACAGGGAAATGATGGCACGGTGGTGGTGCTGGATGCTGCTAGGCCTTATCTGATAGCTGCCCTGCACGAGAACCTGAGATTACCCATGCTTGTGGTTACCGCGCAGCCGGAGAACTGCAAGAAGCTCCACGAACAACTCTCAAGCTGGTGTCGTTGCGGAGGGGTGATGCTTTTCCCGGAGCCTGATGCCCTGCCGTACGAACGCCTGGCCTCGGACTCCACTACAGAAATAGAACGGGTACAGGTGTTGTCGGTTCTGGCCGGCTGCAGCCAGGGCGAATCAAGTAATGGTATTCCTCTGGTGGTTGCTTCCGCTCCGGCGGTGATGGGAAAGACAGCAGCGTATGATGGCTTTACTTCTCAGTGTCACATTATCAAACTGGGGATGGAGATAGAGGCGTTCCGATTGATGGGTCAGTGGGAAGCTATGGGCTATCAAATGGAGAATATGGTGGAGGTGCCGGGCACCATGAGCCACCGTGGTGGCATTATTGATATCTACCCGCCGACGAGTGAATATCCTGTACGACTTGAATTATTCGGGGATACTATCGATAGTATCCGCTTCTTCGACCCGGAGAACCAGCGGTCGGTTGAGAAAACGTCTTCAGTTGCGGTTGGTCCGGCTACGGAGTTCCTGGCGCTCTGGCAGATGGAAAAGCGTTCACTGGAGCGGACTATAAAAGCTCTTGAACTTTCGGGTTTGACCGCCGACGTGAAACAGCAGTTACAGCGTGATATCGCCCTGATGCTCGAGGGACAGCGACCGCGTGAAATGCAGTTTTACGCTTCTCTGTTGAATAATGACAGCCTCCTGGACTACCTGCCAGCAAACGCTGTCTTGGTGCTTGATGAGCCGTCGTCTATAGAGCAGGCTGTTGATGAACTGGATGCTGAGGTCGAGCAGATGCGTTCGGAGAAGCTGGAACGGGGAGAGTTACCGTCCAATTTCCCCAGGCCCTATTTTAACTGGTCGGAACTGGAATCGAGAATCAGGCATAGGCAGAGTGTAAAACTCGCAGCCTGGGGCATCGAGGAGCCTCGGCTGGACTTCATACCCGCCCCTGTCTATGCCGGGCAGCTACCGCCATTCCTTAAAAAGACTCAGGAGCTATTGAGTCGGCAGAAACGACTCATCGTTGTCAGTAACCAGGCCGACCGCCTGTCGGAGCTGCTTGCCGAAGAGGATGTTATGGCAGTGCCGGTGGATGAAGTCGGGAAGGTGCCCGAACCCGGCTCACTGGTGCTGGTTCGCGGTTCTCTGGCCGAGGGCTGGGTAATGAATAATGATGCCTACCTGTTCACTGACGCCGAGATTTTCGGCTTCGTCAAGCAGAGGCGATTAATTAAAAAACGCCCGACGCCACGCCACAAGCTCATGGCTGAGATTAATCCGGATGATTACGTGGTCCACGTGGAGCATGGCATCGGTCGCTTTACCGGCGTCACGACCCTCAATGTCGCTGGCAGTGACAAGGAATACCTTGTATTGCATTATGCGGCGGGTGATATCTTATATGTACCCACCGACCAGATTGACCGTGTCAGCCGCTATGTCGGCGCCAGTGACCGACCGCCGGTGTTGAGCCGACTTGGTACTCTGGAATGGAACCGCACCAAGCAGAAAGCTAAAGAAGCCGCCGAGTTGCTGGCACAGGAACTGCTGGCACTCTATGCCACCCGGGAGGTTGTTCCCGGTTTTGCTTTCTCCCGCGATACCGTCTGGCAGCAGGAGCTCGAGGCCTCCTTTCCTTACGTCGAAACGCCCGACCAGCTGGAAGCTCAGATTGAGGTAAAGGCGGATATGGAGAAGGCCCGGCCGATGGACCGGTTGGTCTGCGGGGATGTCGGCTACGGCAAGACTGAGGTGGCAATACGGGCCGCTTTCAAGGCGGTAATGGACGGCAGGCAAGTGGCCGTGCTGGTGCCGACCACCGTGCTGGCGCAGCAGCATTTCTCCACCTTCAGCGAAAGGCTGGATGCCTTCCCGCTCAGGGTGGAGGTATTGAGCCGGTTCAAGTCGGCAGCCGAGCAAAGGGTTATCCTTGACGGCCTGGCCAATGGCACCGTGGACATCTGCATCGGTACTCACCGCCTGCTGCAGAAGGATATCGCCTTTAAAGACCTCGGCCTGCTCATCATCGACGAGGAACAACGCTTCGGTGTCAACCATAAGGAGTACCTGAAGAAAATGAGGCAGGAGGTTGACGTGCTTACCCTGAGTGCCACCCCTATTCCCCGCACCCTTCACATGTCGCTGGTGGGCGTGAGGGATATGACCACCATGGAGACTCCACCGGAAGAGCGCCTGCCCGTCAAGACATATGTCGCCGAGTACAACGAGCACTTGGTCAGGGAGACCATCCTCCGGGAATTGGAGCGCAACGGCCAGGTCTTTTTTGTGCACAACCGCGTGCAGAGTATAGCCATCGTCGCCGATAAGTTGCAGAAGCTGGTGCCCGAGGCCGTGATAGCCATCGGTCACGGGCAGATGCCCGAGGAAGCGCTGGAGAAGGTGATGACCGAATTCAGCCGGGGTAAAATCGATATCCTGGTATGCACTACGATTATTGAGTCGGGACTCGACATGCCGAACGTGAATACCGTGATTGTCAACCAGGCGGACAAGTTCGGGCTGACGCAGCTTTACCAGCTTCGTGGTCGTGTTGGACGCGGCGCCAACCTGGCTTATGCCTACTTCCTTTATGACGGCGGTAAGCACCTGACGCCCGTCGCCCAGAAGCGACTCCGCACAATCTATGAGGCCACCGAGCTTGGCGCCGGATTCGGCATTGCCATGAAGGACCTGGAAATCAGGGGCGCCGGCACCCTGCTCGGTCCCAGACAGAGCGGGCACATCACCGCCATCGGCTTTAACCTTTACTGCCGGCTCCTGGAGGAGGCGGTAGCCGAGCGCAGAGCCAGGATTGCCGGTGAGGAAAAGCCGAAGCCCCGCCTCCCCGCCCCCGCCATCGACCTCCCCCTGGATGCCTATATCCCCGAGTACTATGTACCAGACGTCAATACCCGGCTCGAGCTATACCGGAGCCTGGCGGATGTCGAGTCGGCGGAGAACCTGGACGATATTGAACGTGAATACGTCGACCGCTTCGGTGAGGTTCCCGATGAGGTCCGGAACCTGTTCTACGCCCTGAAGATCAAAGCCCTGGCGGCGAAAGCTGGCATAGAGTCCATATCCACCGAGGAAGGCCTGATTATCATAAGGCGATTTGAGGGCCTCCCCTTCGACAGCCACCAGCTTGCGCCGGTATTACGGGACGGCATAGAGGTAGGCCGGACGCAGATAAGGCTAAGCTATAAGAGACTGGGGAGAAAGTGGCGGGAGGTGCTGGAGGGGGTGGTAAGGGGCGTTTAAGAGGGGCGCCAGCCCCTCTTCCTTTTATTCCCCCTTCCCTTCATAAATCCACAAGGGAAGGGGGTCAGGGGGATAGGTCACCTGTATAAATAGGGGGGTGGGGCAGACACTAAAACCCCCAAAGCCTTGTCTGTCATGGCTTTTCCCCGTTATAATAGGCGTAAAGCTATATTTATTACAGCGGGATGTTCATGTACGGCATATTAAAATTATTCTCCATCTTCAAACGTCTTAACATCCGCAGCCTGCTGGCCTTGGCCGGCATGGCCGGGCCGGTCGTGCTGGTCGTTGGCGAGCTTGTGGCTGCCCTCTCCAGCCAGAAGTACGATATCCTCAACGATTCCATCAGCAGCCTGGCCCTCACCCGCCTGGGCTGGGTGCAGACGATTGGCTTCCTGGCCATAGGACTACTCATGGAGATTTTCGTGGCCGGGCTCCTCTTCAATATACGCCGCGCCCGGGGATTCCACCTCGGCATCGGCGTCCTGGTTTTCTTCGGTTTCGGACTGCTCCTCCTCGGCGCCTTCCGCACCGACCCCGTTGGTGTGCCGGACACCACAGAGGGAACCATCCACACGATAGCCGCCACCATTGTTTTCTGGCTTTTCCCCCTGGCCGTTCTGCTCATCGCGCCCAGCATTAAGAAAGACCCAAGCTGGCATGGCCTTTTCAAATATACCATTGTGACCGGTATCCTGGCCTTCGCGCTCGTATTGCTGGTGGGATTCCTCGAAGACACGACGAGCTACTTCGGCCTAGCTGAGCGGGTTCTCGCCCTGAACATGATTGTCTGGGTTGAAGTGACCGCCATCAGGCTCCTGCGCCTGTCGCTGAATCGTCCACAAAGAGCAGAAGAAATGGCATAAAGCCTTTCTCGCAGATTCGCACCCTGCCGCCCAGTATTATTTCCTGCTTATCCCACAGTTTTATCCTACCATTCCCCCAAAAGGGGAGTAGCCTGCGTAGAGGGGCGTCAGCCCCTCTAATAATATATTCCCCCTTCCTCTCTCAGGGGAAGGGTAATAAAAGGGGATGGGGTCAACAGATTAATCCTCAAGGGGTGATATCAGGGTTATGAAATAACCAAAGCTGAACGGTATCTTC
>Ga0209427_10007806_pt1 | contig 12080 bp, 10 predicted proteins | sample DeeMarSWOR136_30_FD_187465 | JGI IMG/M metagenome (GOLD analysis project Ga0209427, IMG submission 187465) | Marine sediment microbial communities from White Oak River estuary, North Carolina - WOR-1-36_30 (SPAdes) (version 2) | ecosystem: Environmental > Aquatic > Marine > Intertidal zone >... | reverse complement strand
TAGAAAAGGCAATCGAATGCTTGAAACAGCGTGGGGCAGCAGTTGCTGAAAAGAAAAAGGATGTAGCTGCAACCGAAGGCGTAATTGAAGCTTATGTTCATCATACCAAGCGCATAGGAGCGTTAGTGGAGCTGAATTGTGAAACCGATTTTGTGGCTCGCACTGCCGAATTTAAAGAACTTGCTCACGACTTAGCCATGCAGATAGCTGCTACTTCTCCTCAATTTCTTACTAGCGAAGAGATGCCACGAAAAGCAGAAATAGACCCTCAGGCAGCTTGCCTTCTTAACCAGCCCTCTATTAAGGAACCTGACAAGACAGTACAGGACGTTATTGCTGAAACAATTGTCAAAGTAGGTGAGAACATAAAAATACGCAGATTCACTAGATTCGAGCTTGGTGTCGATCACTAAGCCATGTTGGACGAATTACTCACTGAACTCAACTCCAGAATGCAGAAGGCCGTAGATGGGTTAGCTAGAGAATTAGCTACTATCCGTGCCGGGCGTGCTACTCCAGCCTTGCTTGACAACATTATGGTTGACTATCAAGGCACTACTCTCCCACTCCAACAACTTGCCACCTTGTCTATACCTGAGGCTAATTTAATCATTATTCAACCTTGGGATCGCACATCGTTACGCGATATTGAAAAAGCCATTCTCGTAGCCAACATAGGACTTAACCCTATGAATGACGGTAATGTCATTCGAGTGGTCATCCCACCTCTTAGTGAGGAGCGTCGCAAGGAGCTGGTCAAGTTCGTATCTAAGAAAGTGGAAGAGCGACGTATTGCCATACGCAATGTAAGAAGAGACGGCATTGAGAAACTGAGAGAGATGGAGAAGAATAAAGAAATATCGCAAGACGAACTTAAAAATAATGCTAAGAAAATCGACCAGCTTACAGAGGCCTGTGTGGATAGGGTGAGTGATTTGGGACAAGACAAGGAAAAGGAGATACAGGAAATATAGATTACCCCCAAAAGGTCATAAGACTTTTGGGGGATCCCGTTAAATTTGCTCCAAATATATTCCTCCGGGACGCGTATAATTCGCCTAATCAGTAGCCGATATGAAGTCTGCACTTACTGCTAGAGATGCTTGATAGCATTCAGTTGCCTTCTCCAAACCCTCTGCTATTTGTAATTCTGGCCTTGAACTCTTCGCTACTGCATAGTACGACATTTCAGACGTAACTCTGGTCTGATGCAACCCATTTAGGAGACTAGACACTAGCAAGCCTATTACCGTCCAAAAGCTGCTAAAATAGACGCATGCTCAAGCACAGAGTTATTACTGGTGCTGTGGGTGTGCCCCTCGTTATCCTTGCCATCTGGTTTGGTGAGCCTTGGCCTTGGTTTACTCTTCTCATAGCCGCAGCAACGTTAGCCGGCACCTACGAGTTCTACCGCATGGCCAATTTTGACAGGGGAGAGCCCCTGATTTATTTGGGGCTCCTATGGGCACTGGCGCTCGTCTTAAGCCCTCATTATAGGAATACAGATATTTTACCCCTAGTTATTACCGCCGCTATGTTGATTTCCTTGGTTTGGCTATTGCGCCGCCCGTTAAAAGAAACGACATTCCACAACTGGGCATGGATAATAGTGGGTGCACTCTACGTAGGCTGGATGCTTAGCTATTGGCTGACTTTGCGCGGTTTAGAGGATGGCCGGAATTGGGTTTACTTGGCCATGCTGACTACATTTGCCAACGATACAGGTGCCTATTTCATTGGGAGAGCAATGGGTAAACATAAACTTGCTCCTTCGATAAGCGTAGGTAAAACTTGGGAGGGAGCAATAGGGGGCTTAATATGCGCCATTCTGGGAGCTATGCTAATAGCGACAGTTCTTAATTTCATATCTCCTTTTACCTTTAAATACTGGCAAATTGTACTCTTGGGCTTTGTCGTGGGCCTCTTTGCTCAGCTTGGCGACTTGGTTGAATCCTTGCTCAAGCGTAATATGGGAGTGAAAGAATCAGGCAATTTACTACCGGGACACGGTGGTATCCTTGACCGCTTCGATAGCCTCATCTTTGTTGGGGCAGTGGTATACTATTACGTAATATGGATGGTGTAAAAAATATAGCTATTTTGGGCTCAACAGGTTCTATAGGACGGCAGGCTCTGGATGTAGTCCGTGCTTTCCCTGATGAATTAAAAGTAGTAGCTCTGACAGGGAACAAAAATCTTGAGCTCCTGGAAAGACAAATCAGGGAATTTCAGCCCAGAATGTTTTGTTCCTTGGTTAAGGCTGGCATCAGTTACGGCGGTGAATTCTTGTCTGCAGAAGAAATAGCCAGCCATCCCGAGGTCGACTTCGTTATTGTGGCCACTACGGGTAAGGCAGGGCTAGGCCCCACTCTGGCGGCTTTAAAAGCAGGCAAGATGGTCGCCCTGGCTAGCAAGGAAGTATTGGTAATGGCCGGTGAAATTATTGTTCGTGAAGCTAGCCTCCATCAGGCTCAAATTCTGCCTGTTGATAGTGAACATAGTGCCATCTGGCAATGTTTGCAGGGAGAAGAAAATAAGCTGCAGAGGCTTTTTCTCACTGCATCTGGAGGACCTTTTTATCGCTATTCACAGTCACAATTGGCTGAGGTAACTCCGGAGCAAGCTCTTCGGCACCCCGTATGGAAGATGGGGAGGAGGGTAACCATAGATTCAGCAACTCTTATGAATAAAGGGTTAGAAGTCATCGAAGCCCATTGGCTTTTCTCAATTCCCTTTGATAGTATTGAAATATTAATTCATCCCCAGTCTATCGTTCATTCCGCGGTGGAGTTTATGGATGGTTCCCTGAAAGCTCAACTTAGCTGGCCTGATATGAGATTGCCGATTCAATATGCTCTTTCCTATCCCCGAAGGTGGCCTAATTCAGAACTACCCCGCCTTGATTGGAACAAAATCAACTCTCTAAACTTTGAGCCTGTGGACTATGATAGATTTCCTTGTCTTAAATTAGCAGTGGCTGCTGGCAAATCAGGAGGAACTTATCCGGCAGTGCTTTGTGCCGCAGATGAGGTGGCTATAGAGCTCTTTCTCGACCATAGGATAAGTTTTACCGATATAGCTAGAATTGTGCAAGAAACACTGGAGCAACATCAGAACATCGGACAGCCATCTCTGGAGGAAATACTGGCTGCTGACAACTGGGCAAGAGAATATGCTATGCGCCTTTCCCATAATCAGGGTGAAGACTGTGAGCGACGAAGCAATCCTGGGATGGAGAGATAAGAGATGAGCGTCGCTATAATCATCATCATTTTCATCGCAACCCTATTCGTAGCAATTTATCTTCATGAATTAGGGCATTTTATTGCTGCTAAGCGTGCCGGAGTGAAGGTGGAAGAGTTCGGCATAGGCTTTCCCCCACGACTTTTTGGTATTAAACGGGGCGAGACAATATATTCGGTCAATGCCATACCTGTGGGAGCCTTCGTTAAGGCTGCTGGAGAAAATGACCCCACGGTACCCAGAGGCCTAGCTGGCAAAGTACCGTGGACCAGGTTAGGCATCTATGCTGCCGGTCCGCTGGTCAACTTCTTTTTGGCATTTGTTCTCCTCAGTGCTTTCCTTGCGCTGCCCATAAGTACAGTTACCGGCGATGGGCTCATGGTACACGCTGTAGCAGAGAATTCTCCTGCGGAAGAAACAGGCATCGAGCCTGGGGATGTAATTCTAGAGATAGAAGGTCAACTTGTTCGTAGGCGGGGGGACGTGCAGGATATAGTAAATTCAGTCGAACAGGGGACAGAAATAACTTTGCTTCTATTGAGGAATGGGCAAGCAGAGGAAATCACCTTGAATCCAGAACTCGACCCGGAATCGCAGCAGTTAAAAATCGGCGTCTGGCTCTGGTGGAATATTATAAGTAATGTGGGGGAAGGCTCACCTGCTTATGAAGCTGGTATCAGACCCGGTGATACCATCCTGAATATCAATGAACAGGTTGTGTACAATGATGAGAGTATGTCCGGTGCTCTGAGTTCTGTTCGGGAAGATGAAGAAATAACACTGATTTTGCTTCGAGATGGAGAGATGATTTCAATCTCTCTGGATAATAACAGCTACAAAACCCTACCGGGTGTGGAGCTACAATGGGTAGATGGGACTCATATTGAACAAGAGCGACTTCCGGTGTGGAGGGCAGCCTATTTGGGAGCTAGATATATTATTTACATGCCTGTGCTCATAATAGAGGCTATTCCTCAAATCATAAAATCTCCCGATTTGGCACTGGTGGGGCCAATAGGTGCTGGTCAGTTAACAGTTGAAGTAGTGCGCTCTTCTGGATTCAGCAGCATACTATTTATGGCCAGCATAATCAGCCTGGGCATCGGCATATTCAATCTCCTCCCTATACCTCCTCTAGATGGAGGAGGCATGCTGGTGGCATTCATTGAAGGTTGTAGGCGTGGCAAGCGTCTTTCCCCTCGAACAGTGCGTTTAGCCTACACTATCGGCACCACTTTTTTAATTGCACTTGTGATTTTAGTAACTTTTATGGATATCTGGCGTCTACCGAAGGGTTTTGGACTATGACACGTCGAATCTCCAAACCTTTAAAAGTTGGCAATGTAACCGTTGGCGGCGATGCCCCCATCGTGGTGCAATCTATGACCAAGACTGATACCCGTGACATCACGGCTACCATAAACCAAATTAAGGAGCTAGAGGATTGTGGCTGCGAGATAGTGCGGGTGGCAGTACCCGACAGGGAAGCAGCTGAAAGCATAGTCACTATAAAAAGGAGCGTTTCATTACCCCTTATCGCTGATATACATTTTGACTACCGCTTGGCTTTGGCTGCACTACAATCCGGTATTGACGGACTCCGCCTCAACCCTGGCAACATAGGAGACAAAGAACAGATTGCCAGGGTGGTAACTGCTGCTAAAGAAAGAGAGGTGTCTATCCGTATTGGAATCAATGCCGGTAGTGTACCTGCCAATTTTCAACCTAACATTCCACCAGCTGAGCGCATGGTCAATATGGCATTAGGACAGATAAAGCTTATGGAAAGCCTGGACTTCGATTTAATCAAGGTCTCCCTTAAAGCCTTTGATGTTCCCGCTACTATTCAGGCTTATCAAATGATTGCCGACAAAATGCCTTATCCACTTCATCTGGGCGTTACTGAGGCCGGGCTTCCCCGAACCGGAGCCATACGCAGCGCTATAGGGATTGGCATACTTCTCTACCAGGGAATTGGGGACACCATACGTATTTCTCTCAGTGCTCATCCCTGTGAGGAGGTATTCGTGGCTTATGAAATTCTCAAAATCTTGGGGCTTCGTCAGCGAGGTCCAACTCTGGTGAGCTGCCCTTCCTGCGGTCGGGCTGAAGTTGATATCATTGCCCTGGCTGAAGCAGTTAATAAGCGTCTGGAAAAGATAAGCAAGCCCATTAAGGTGGCAGTTATGGGCTGTGTAGTCAATGGTCCTGGTGAAGCTAAGGATGCCGACGTCGGCATTGCCTGCGGGAAAGGCAAAGGTGCCATATTTAGAAAGGGGGAAGTGGTGGGCACAGCGAGCGAGGATAAATTTATAGAAGCTTTGATGGCAGAACTAAATTTTCTTGATAAGAAAGGATCAGAGTAAAGGTAAGATAAGTGCGTTTTTCTAGGCTTTTTGGCAAAACATTACGTCAAGCCCCGGCAGAAGCTGAGAGCGTAAGCCATCAGCTACTACTACGAGCGGGCATGATTGCCCAGCAGGCTGCCGGAATTTACTCTTACCTACCTTTAGGGTGGCGGGTGCTCAAGAAGATAGAAAATGTAATCAGAGAGGAAATGGACAAGGCTGGCGGGCAGGAATTGATGCTGCCTGTGTTGCAGCCTTTTGAATTGTGGCAGCAGTCAGGCAGGAATGTATCCTTCGGCAAGATTCTGTTCACTTTGACCGACCGCAAAGAGCATATACTGGCGCTGGGACCCACCCATGAAGAGATTATTACCGACCTTGTCCACCGCTACGTGCAAAGCTACCGGGACCTTCCTTTGCTCCTATATCAGATACAGACAAAGCTTCGCGATGAGCCTCGACCTCGCGGTGGCTTATTGAGAGTCCGTGAGTTTATCATGAAGGACCTTTACAGCTTTGATGTCAACGAGGCTGGTCTCAATGAAAGCTACCAAAAGGTGAGCCAAGCTTACAGGAATATCTATGCCCGCCTCGGCTTACCTGCATTGATGGTAGAGGCTGATAGCGGCACCATAGGTGGCAAGGAATCACATGAGTTCATTTTTCTCACTGTAGGAGGTGAAGACGAAGTCATTCATTGCTCCAATTGTGGCTATGCCGCCAATGCCGAGAAGGCTCAATTTGTGAAAGAAGTCGAAACTGTCATTCCGGTGAGCCGAAGCCCTGAGAGTAGCGAAGGGAAAGCGAAGAATCTCCTTCCTTTACAGGAGATAGCCACGCCGGAGACAAAAACCATAGAGGAAGTGGCTGATTTTGTTGGCGTATCGAAAAATCAAACGCTTAAGGCGGTGTTTTATTTTGCTAATGGAGAATTTATTTTCGTTATCATTCGGGGCAATCTAGAAGTCAACGAAACGAAGTTAAAAAATGCTTTGAAGTGCTCTGAGCTTCGCCTGGCTACCGAAAGCGAAGTAAATGAAGCTGGACTTGTGGCTGGTTTTGCCTCACCCATAGGTGTAAAGGGAATTAAAGTCGTGGCTGATGATTCCATAACCTCAGGATTTAATTTCATTGTTGGTGCTAATAAGGCAGGGTATCACTTCAGGAATGCTAATTATCCCAGAGACTTCCAGGTTGACCTTATGGCTGATATTGCCTTGGCTCGATCTGGAGATAGCTGCTCCAAGTGTCGAGGCAAATTGTCCTCGGCTCGGGGTATTGAAGTAGGGCATGTATTTAAGTTGGGCACCTTCATCAGCGAGAGATTCGGGGCATCTTTCTTAGATAATGAAGGCGCTTCGCGGCCCATTGTCATGGGTTCCTATGGCATTGGGCTCGGGCGATTATTAGCAGCTATAGTAGAACAAAGCCACGACGATAAAGGCATTATTTGGCCGCTCTCCATCGCCCCTTATCAAGTCTACCTTTGTCCCCTATCATTGGAGAAGCCAACAGTCCTCTCTACAGCAGAAAGGATTTATCAGGAATTGCAGGAAGAAGGCATTGAAGCGCTTTTCGATGACCGTGACGACTCTCCCGGCGTCAAATTCAATGATGCCGACCTCTTGGGAATACCACTGCGATTGACTTTATCTCCTCGCACCTTACAAAGCCAGAGCGTAGAGGCGAAATGGCGCACGGAGAAGAAAGTCCAGCTTCTGCCTCTGGTAAACCTGGCGTCTGAAGTGAAGAAGCTTCTAGATGAGACCCTTAGGTCGTTGTCTTGATCGATTTAACTAACTGTCGCCTTTCCCTGGCTAACTCAGTCACGTAAAGTGGCGCCCAGTTCCCGACGCAGCCTAGCAAGCATCTCTTCTTGAGTTTGGTCAACTTCCTCATCAGTCAAGGTATGGCTGGGCGATTGGTAGATAATCCTTATGGCAAAAGATTTCTTGCCCTTTGCCACTTGCTCTCCTCGATAAAGGTCAAAGAGAGTTACCTTTGCCACTAACAGAAAGCTTTGGATTATGTTCTCCACTGTTCGGTAACTCACTTGCTCATCTACTATTAAAGCGATATCCCTGATTACACTGGGAAATCGTGGGATAGGTTGGTATTCCTTTATCCTGGTAATCTTGGCCAACAATTTCGCCAGGTCAACTTCTATAAGACAAATAGTGTTAGAAAGCTCAAAAGCTTGTGCTACCCTGGGATGCACCTCTCCCACAATACCTACCTTGTCATCTTCAACGATTATGCTAGCCCCTCTTCCTGCGAATAGAGTTTCATCATCGCTGATGTCGAAACTTGCTTTCAGCCCCAAATGATTCAGGAGGTTCTCAACTACTCCCTTAGCATCAAAGAAATCGATCAACTTCTTATCAGCTTGCCAAGATAATTCTGCCCTTGGGCCACTGAGCACAGCACACAACATCTCTCTTTCTTCAGGTAAATCCTTACCTCGCGGCAAGAATATCTTGCCTATTTCGAAGAGCCGTATGCCGCCTTGCTCAAATTTTTGGTTATGTGCCAAGGTGGCCAGAAGACCAGCCCGTAAACTGATGCGCAGGAATTCTTGCTCCCTAGTCATAGGATTAGCTACCTTTAACGGCGGAATTCTCAACTCCACCTTCGGGGAAAGCTTCTGCAACTTTTCAAGACTAACTAATGAATAAGTCAATATCTCTTGAAAGCCAGAACCGGTCAGAATACTACGTAATTTCTCCTCGAGCTTGCTTTGCTGGGCTGACGGTGACAATCTTGATTCTTGTCGAGGCAAAGGAGAGCTGAGTCTGCTCATTGGGATTTTTTCATAACCAATGATGCGAACTACTTCTTCTACGAGGTCAGCAGAGTATTTAATATCGCTACGCCAGTAAGGCGTAGACACCGAAACTTGCGAGCCTGAATCACCTTCCTGGCACTCAAAGCCCAGGGCTTTTAATACCTTAAGAATTTCCTCAATTTTGACCTTCAATCCTGAAAGGCGCTTCACCTCCCGGGCAGTAAGCGATATAGGTTTTGGTTCTGATTTCCCGGGATAAACATCAATTATACCCTTGGCTGCTCTCCCACTAGCTAGCTCCAGTAGCAATTGAGTTGTCCGTTTCAATGGTAGTAGCGGAAGCTCGCTATTAAGTCCTTTGTCAAAGCGAATCGAGGCTTCACTTTGGAATTGAAGATGGCTACAGCCTCGACGAATAGCAGCCTGGTTAAAATTCGCTGATTCTAGGAGGATGGTGTCAGTTTTGTCCGTAACTTCAGAGTCCAGACCACCCATGATTCCAGCAACAGCAACAGCTTCTTCTTTATCGGCAATAACCAATATATCTGGGTTAAGAGTACGCTCTGACCCATCAAGGGTGGTTATACGTTCACCATTTCGCGCCGGGCGAACGATAATTTGTCGACCCCCAAGCTTACGATAGTCGAAGGCGTGAAGGGGCTGACCATATTCCAGCATCACGTAATTGGTGACATCAACCACATTATTAATAGGACGCATTCCGCAGCTATTGAGGCGCTGTTGCAGCCAACTTGGTGATGGGGCTATTTTGATTCCAGTAATCAAACTAGCACAGTACCTGGGGCATAGGTCTGGAGCGACTATATCAACGAGAGCAAATGATTCTATTGACTTATCTGTTTCCTCATAGTGAACTTTGGGCAAATGGAGTGGTTCACCAATTAAGGCAGCGATTTCTCGGGCAATACCAATCACAGATAAGCAATCTGGACGGTTAGGTGTTACATCCAAGTCAAAAATTACATCGCCCAGATAATCACCGAGAGGTGCACCTAGAGGCGCATCCGGGGGCAATACCAGAATCCCTTCGTGACTATCAGAGATTCCTAGTTCCTTCTCTGAGCAGACCATACCCTCGGAAGCAACGCCGCGGATTTTAGCTGGCTTTAGCACTGTATCTTCTCCGGTGTAAGGATCTTTAAGCCGGGCTCCTATATAGGCAAAAGTCACCTTCTGACCAAGGCTTATATTGGGGGCACCACAAACTGTGGTGACCTGCTGAGTGCTAAGGTTAACTGTAGCTAGCTTAATGCGGTCAGCATTAGGATGAGGATTTAATGCTATTACCTCCCCTATCACTACCTTGTCCCAGGTGCCACCTATAGTCTGTATGCCTTTGACTTCCAGGCCAGCTATAGTCAGCCTTTCGGCTAGCTCTTCGGGAGTGAGCTTTATGTCAACATAATCCCTGATCCATTTGAGGGAAACCTTCATTTTGTCACCTTAAGATTTAGAACTGCCTCAGAAACCTGAGGTCATTGCTATAAAAAAGGCGAATGTCGTCAATACCATAGCGGAGCATGGCTATCCGCTCAGCTCCTAACCCGAAGGCAAAACCACTGTAAATGTCGGGGTTTATATCCACCCGTGCCAGGACGTCGGGATGTACCATCCCTGCCCCTAGTATTTCGAGCCAGCCGCTGTAGCCACACAGTCGGCAGCCAGCCCCATTGCAGACTGAACAGCCGATGGCTACCTCCACCCCGGGTTCCACAAAAGGAAAGTAATCGCAACGGAAGCGTACCTTCCTTTCTTCTCCAAAAAGGCAATGGCAAAAGTCAAATAATGTGCCTTTTAAATCAGCCAGGGTGATGTTCGTATCCACAGCCAAACCTTCAACTTGATAAAGTATAGATTCGTGAGTAGCGTCAGTCGCCTCATATCTGTAGACTCGCCCCGGCACTATGGCTCGTATTGGCGGACGCTCCCTTTCCATTAGCCTGATCTGCATTGGGGAAGTGTGCGGGCGCAAAAGTCTAGCCTTCCCTCCCATACCCACATCTAGCCATAGGGTAGCCCACATATCTCGCGCCGGATGATGTTGAGGAATATTTAAGGCTTCAAAGCTGTAGTAATCCCACTCCACGTCGGGTCCTTCAATTACTTGGAAGCCCATGTTTTGGAAAACGTCGCAAATTTCGTTAAGTATTTGAGTGGTGGGGTGAAGGCGCCCTGTTGTGAGAGACCGACCAGGCAAGGTAAAATCTAATCTTTGAGATTCTTGGGGAGAGGTTAAAATACCTTCCTGTAGTAATTGTTCCTTTTCTTCTAGGTTTGACTCTAAAGCTCTCTTGATTTCGTTAGCTTGGGCACCAACCTCTCGCCTTTCTTCCAGAGGCAAGGTGGCCAACGAACGTAGAATTTTAGTCAAATTGCTTTTCTTACCAAGGTGGCGAACACGCCACAACTCTAGCTCTCGAGGGTTGTTAACTTTTTTCAATTCCTCGAGAGCTTGTGCATGAAGCTCTTTGAGTCGTTCCAACATTGACTACCAAGTGATGTTATCCTTGTTCAAAATTATTGGATTTTTCAGACATGCTGTTATTACAAGTGGGGTGAGTTAGTCTCAGTTACCGAAGCTACTAGTGTGTCAAATCCTTCGGGATCTTTGACTGCCATCTCAGCTAACATCTTTCGATCAATTTCGATATTTGATTTTCTTAACCCAGCTATAAATTGACTATAAGTCAGTCCTTTAGCCCGTGCTGCAGCATTAATACGGGCAATCCATAGCTTTCTGAAGTCGCCTTTTCGTTCACGACGATGACGATAGGAATAATCTAAGGCATGAAGCATGGACTGATGAGCCGTCCGATAAAGCTTGTGTCTAGCCGCTCGGTGTCTCTTGGTCAGCTCCAGCACCTTCTTATGTCGTCTATGTGTAACCTTTCCACTCCTAGCTCGTGGCAAATTCCTTCTCCTTTAATACTTGGGCGCTATTCCCTCTTCTTTCATTATTTATAGGCTAAAAGCCTCTTTATTCTCTTCTTATCTGCTGAGGAGACCGGTATCGTTTCATCGTAGAGACGCTTAGTTCTAGGAGCCTTTTTTTGCCTCTTATGGCTCTTGCCAAGTTTAGTCCGCATCAGCTTGCCGCTGCCTGTTATATGAAAACGGCTCCTTGCCCCTTTATGGGCCTTAAGTTTTGGCATTTGTTCCTGCCTCCTTAGACTTTTTCTGGGAAACTGGGGATAAGACCACGGCTATACTCCTCTCATCATTAACAGAGCTGCTTACTATTGCTATTTCCTGGGAGGCTTCAGCTACTTTACGCAGCACATTCCAACCTAGTTCGGGATAAATGACTTCGCGTCCTCTAAACCTTAGCACTAACCGTACTTTATTGCCCTCCTCTAATAATTTCTTTGTGGTCTTAATCTTTGCCTGTAAATCATGCTCTTCTATCTTGGGTCTTAAACGTACCTCCTTGAGTAAGCCGATCTTTTGGCCCCTCTTCGCCTTACGTTCCTTTTTAGTTTGCTCATACTTATATTTACCATAATCAAGAAGCCGGCATACTGGCGGTATCGTTGATGCTACCTGTACCAAATCAAGGCCACGCTCATATGCAATCTGCAATGCTTTCTGAAGAGGCACCACGCCCAACTGTTCCCCATCTTCCCCTATGAGGCGAACTTCTCTGGCTCTTATTCTCCTATTGGTTAGTAATTCTTTAACTATGC
>Ga0209427_10007802_pt1 | contig 12082 bp, 7 predicted proteins | sample DeeMarSWOR136_30_FD_187465 | JGI IMG/M metagenome (GOLD analysis project Ga0209427, IMG submission 187465) | Marine sediment microbial communities from White Oak River estuary, North Carolina - WOR-1-36_30 (SPAdes) (version 2) | ecosystem: Environmental > Aquatic > Marine > Intertidal zone >... | reverse complement strand
AAGCCCCTTTTCCTGACACTCCATAATCCACCCGATCACTTCTGAGGTCGAAATAGAATCCATCCCCACCTGGTTCAGATATTGATTCATCTCCAGGGCAAAAGGAAGATCACGGTTTCCAATCCGGGAAGTGAAACTGCAGAGAGTTTCGAACTCAGGCCCCTCCGCCTCATGGTCCTCGACTACATAATACCGTGAGCAGTGGACATTGCAGTTGAAGCAGGATTTATTCTTCACTTTATAGGTGCGGGCCAGCTTCTGTCCGGATATCTCATCCACATATTTGCAAACCCCTTCCTGGAAATGCCTGGTCGGAAGGATACCGATATTATTCAGGTCTTTCATCAACATGGTCGTGCCCATATGGCATCGCTTCTCGTATTCGTTATGACTCAGTATGTTCTTATCAATTTTCTCAACCTCTGAGAGAAAGGCCAGAGGATCAGCCACATCGACAGAGAGGGCCCCTCGCACAGCCACAGCTTTCAAATTCTTGGACCCCATCACAGCCCCCATCCCGGCGCGTCCGTTCACCCGATTCCCGCTCGAGACTATCGAGGAAAAAAGGACTTGATTCTCCCCGGCCGGTCCGATAGCAGCGACCTGCACGGAATAGTCTTTTTTATCTCTTCGAATGGCTTCTGTTGTTTCCGTGATAATCAGTCCTTTGTATTCCGGACACTCCAAAAACTCCGCCCCCGATTCCGTTATCAATAAATACAGCAGCGCATTCGCTTTGCCCGTGATGATGATCTGGTCGAAGCCGGTGAGTTTCATCTCCGCGGCAAACTGCCCTCCTGCCGCTGAGTCTCCCAATATTCCCGTGAGGGGGGATTTGGCAGTGACGGTGTAATAGGCTGAAGCTGTCAGGAAGGAACCTGTCAGCGGTCCGACGCCGAAGATAAGGATATTATCCGGTCCTAAAGGATCACAATCCGGATTCAATTCTTCATAAAGCCTCTTGGTGTTGGCGGCGCGTCCCCCGATGACAGGTTTTATCCAGGACAGATCAAGATCCTCTACGCTGCATCTCCGTTCTGTGAGGTCTATTCTCAGGATTCTTCCACCATAGCCATATTTAAGCATTTTGACGTCTCCAACTTTTCCTGATACTCGAGCCCATCTTCTTGAGATATGAATTTTGCTTCTGGCTGGGATTCATTTGACCTGTTCCCTTTTTGAAGGCCTCCAAAGAAGGGGGTTTTCCTCTGTCAGTCGTGTAGGTAATGGCTCCTTCCGTGCAGGCTTCAACACATTGGGGTCTTCCTCCACAAAAGTCACAGACATAGACTATATCATTGAATATCTCAATCGCTCCTATCGGGCAGGCCTTCTCACAAACGCCACAAAGCGTGCATCGAGTGGGAGAGACGATTATCTGTCCGTTCGACCCCTCAGTTATGGCATCTTCCGGACAGCGTAGGCAGTACCGCTCTTTGCATTGGACGCAGAATACAGGGCCGTCCAGGCCGGTCTCATACAAATTCAAAACTTTCATCCTGGATAATCGATTATTGACCTTTCCAGAACGAAAGAAGGCACAGGCTGTCTCACATTTTTTGCATCCCGTGCATTTGCTGATATCAACTCTGATCATTCTCTAATCCTAATGTTTCATAAATGGATAAAGATCTGATAGACAAATGCAAAATTCGTCTCATCCACTAACCGACGACTTCAAGCCGGAACTGCACGAGTCCTTTCGGGTCCGGGCAGGAAAAAGTCTTCACTTTTTTTACCCAATGGCTCTCCTCTAACTGATCTCTTGCTGCCAGGATGGGAAAGACCGGCATCATGCTCTGTAATGCCCAGATACAGATAAACTTGCCATCCGGGATAGAGAGTTTGGAATCCTCCACGAAGAAATGATCACCCACCAGTAAAGGAAGATTACAATGGCCATCAATTCTGTCCACACTCACTTTAATTTTCGCCATATTGATTCCTCCTTTTATTCTCTTTTATTTGAATTGCTAAAACCAATAAACAAGAAACTCTTTTCTTCGCTCTATTCTCCATCTTTCAATCTTATGGAATTCCTTAACAGCATGTCATACGGAAATTGACTGCGAACTCCATATGAGAATGGATTATAAAACCCTACTGGGCAAAGTCAAGATTTTCGTATGGTTTATTTTAGTCTATTTTCATTCCGAAAGTCTTTCATAAAACTTGCCATCACACAATCGTTTTATCATTCAATACAATCAAAAAAATATTTCGATTCTACTTTAAAAGCCCTCCGCTTGATTTGAGTTAGAATTTATTTTTTAATTAAACTATAACCCATAAAGGTTGTGGTTAAGATGAGAAAAGTCACTGAGAAAAAAAAGTATGTGCTGCCAGCCTGTATTTTAATTGGCTTTATGGCACTAGCCTCATGCCAAACACATCAAGTTTCCCAAATCCAGATAATAACTAAACCGCCCGCCCCTCCTCTCTCTCTGAAAGCCAAAAATATAGTGGTCACTCAAGACGAATACACAGATGAACCTTGTGGAGGAGGAAGGCTTCATGTATGGAGTTTTATCAATGGGAATTATGAAAACACCTGGACGGCCAAAACATTCAATTATTCTTGTGTGGCGATTGGCGATATTGATGGAGACAACAAAAGAGAAATCATTGCCCTGGCCAACTGCAAAATGACAGAAATAAAGCAGGGGGAGGAAGTCGAGTATTATAAATTTTTTATCTGTGTTTATAAGGAAGATGAACAAGCCGGCCTGAACGAAATGGGATTATGGAAAACCACTTACTATGATGATTTAAAGAATAACATCAGGGAAGATAAGAATTTTTGGCCCAAAGAAATCGCGCTTGAGGATGTCGACAACGATGGTGTTAATGAAATCATTGTCATAACCGGACATTGTCTCGTGATTTATAAATACGATCCCAACAGAGTCTATGCCTACAATAACTCTGTGGGCACATTGAAGAAAATTGCTGAGGTCCAGCCGTATGTTTCAAAGAAGCCGATTCGGTTGAAATCCGTAACACTCGAGGATATTGACGGAAAACCAGGTAAGGAAATCATTGTTACTGCTAATCGAGAGAGAATCGTAAAATACATAGCTGGTGTGTATTCAAGGTATATTGAAGATGAAGGATATGTTTTCTTTTACAATTTCAATAATAAATCTCTCGAATTATCATCCCATTTACCGGTAAAGGCTTTTCTGACAAATCAATCCCTTCGAACCGGTGACCTGGACAATGACGGCACCTTAGAATTATGTTCTACAGGATATAAGAAGGATGGAGATATGTACCGGGGCTATATATTCATCTGGGATTACACTTCAGAATGGAAGCTCAACGAGATTCCCGTCGGTGAACCAGAAAATCTCGGGTATGGAGAAGTTGCAGAGACTTATGCTCCGAAGAACCATTTAGAGGTAGGAGAACTCAATGCCAAGCATCCTGGAGAAGAAATCGTCTATGCCCTTCAGCATCAAATGCTGGTCACCCTCTGCTATTGGGAAGGAGGCACAAAACTCACAACAATAAATAACGCCACTCTTTATGACTATTACTTTGTTGAAGTAGGGAATGTCTATATTGCCGATACAGACGGGGATAATAAGAATGACATCATAGTTATCGGAGCCGGAAGAACGAGTCCGGAAAGCGGCAGGTTCTACATAGAGATTTTTGATGAGAACCTGACGAGAAAATGGTACCGTCTGGGCGGGAATCCCAGAGAAACCGACATCAGAAGCGCAGCCATTGGCTAAGACTCAATCAGTATTATTGCTAAATCCAGCTTGTTATTTTGTATTTGATTACTTGATTCTCTTCCATTTTGTGTGAGTAAGATTCAACTTAGATAACTCAGAAGAGTATTCAGGGATGGATGAAGCGACATCGGAAGATTTAGCCTTCCCGAGTCTCCTTGGAGGGAACCCGACGGAGTCGGGACCGAGGACTGTGTGAGCACGACATAAATATATCGGGCGGTGCTAAGTTAGATTGGGGAATATCCGAGCGTGAGATTTGATGAACACGCGGAGTTCCGCAGGGCCGAGAAGGTTGACGAGGGAATGGCGTGAAAAATCTGACTGGAGCAAGAACATCCCTGAATGCTATCTAACCATTTACTCACACTAAATGGAAGAGAACCTATTACTTTTATTGACTCATCTTCGGCTGAGTTCGAAAATCTTAAATATCTCTTGATAGTTTCATGAATGTAACGCACAATAATTGAACGATCTGCATGGAATCAGAATCCAAGGAGGAGAAAAAATGAACATAAAAAAATTTATATTTTACTCCTTTCTGTTTCTCGGCTTTGTCTATCTGGCCACGAATAATTTCGTCTCTGGGCAGGAACGCTTAAGCCAAGACCTGTTAAAAAAATTCATTTACCGAAATTTAGGCCCGTTCCGCAGCGGTGCCTGGATCAGCGATTTTGCGGTTCCAGAATCTCCGCAGGAAGCCCATCTCTACACCTTTTATGTGGCCGGACGAAACGGCGGGCTCTGGAAGACGACTAACAACGGGACGACTTTTGAGCCTCTCTTTGACGACCAGGATATCTTCTCGATCGGCGATATTGCCCTGGCTCCCTCCGATCCGGATATTCTCTGGGTTGGAACAGGTGAACACGCCACAGCCCGGAGCTCTTATTGGGGGGACGGGGTTTATAAATCCACAGACGGCGGCAAGACATTCGAACACATGGGATTGAAAGATACACATCATATCGGAAGAATCCTAATCCATCCCTTCAACCCGGATATCGTGTATGTGGCCGCAGAAGGACATCTTTTTTCCGCCAATGAAGAACGCGGAGTGTTTAAAACCGCGGATGGAGGAAAAACCTGGAAGAAAGTCCTGTACATCAACGAAAAAGTCGGAGTGATTGACCTGGCCATGAACCGGGAATCTCCTGACGTGCTGTATGCCGCGGCCTACGATAAACAGCGGTTTCCCTGGCACTTTGAGGCCGGAGGATCCGGAAGCGGGATCTACAAGACAACCGACGGCGGCAACACCTGGGAAATACTCAAGAAAGGCCTTCCTAAAGGGAAAATCGGGCGCATCGGCCTGGATATCTACAGGAAGAATCCGGACATCGTCTATGCTGTAGTGGAAAACTGCAACCTGCGCCCGCCGACCAAACAAGAGGCAGAACAGGACCGCAGACGCGGTCTGGAACCCCAGAAAAGAGAGATCGGCGGTGAAGTCTTTCGGAGTGACAATGCGGGCAAGACCTGGAAAAAAATGAATTCAATCGAGGACAATGTGGGAGGAAAGGCAGCTTACTCCTTCAACCAGATCCGTGTAGACCCCAATAACGACCAGAATGTCTATGTCACAACCATCTGCATAGCCTGTTCCCGCGACGGCGGCAAAACCTGGCTGGATATCGACTGGCCACCGAGGAATATGTTTACCAGCGCCTTTGGGGATATTCGCACTCTGTGGATCGATCCCCAAAACTCCAAACGCATTTTCATGGGAAGTGACGGCGGAGTTTATATCTCCTATGATGAAGGGAAGACATGCGACTATTACGACAACCTTCCCATGGCCCAGTACTATGCCATCGGCGTAGACATGGAAGATCCGTATAACATCTACGGCGGGCTGCAGTGCCATGACTCGTGGAAGGTCCCCAGCAACAGCTGGTCAGGAAGTATCTCTCTCGAAGACTGCATACCGCTCGGCTACGGGGACGGGATGTACAACGTCATCGATCCCATTGACAGCCGCTGGGTGTACAACACCATCCAGTTCGGAGGTCACAGCCGTGTGGACCAGAAACTGGGAATCCGGACAGACATACAGCCCAGAAGAGAAGAGGGAAAGGACCCCTACAGGTTCAACTGGTGTCCCCCACTCCACATCTCCCCTCACAACAGCGAAATCATCTACGCGGGAACTCAGATGCTGCTTCGCTCCATGCAGAGGGGGGATAACTGGCAGGAAATCAGTCCTGACCTGACCACCAACGATCCAGTCAAGATCGCTGGAAAAGGGCACATCCAGTACTGCACCATCACCACGATCTCAGAATCACCCATGACTCCAGGAGTAATCTGGGTGGGAACGGATGACGGCAAAGTCTGGGTGACCAGGAATGGCGGTGCCCAGTGGCACGACCGGACTTCAGCCATCGTCACTGCCGGGGCACCTGAAAACTACTGGGTCAGCCGAGTGTTCGCTTCTCATCATGCAGAGGGTACAGCCTATGTCTCCAAATCCGGATACAGGAGAGATGATTTCAGGCCCTTCCTCTACAAGACGACTGATTTCGGTGAGACCTGGACAGAGATCAACGGCAATCTTCCAGATAAGCCGATCAATGTTATCTTTGAGGACCGAAAAAATCCCAACCTCCTTTTCCTCGGGAATGACAAAGGTGTGTACGTCAGCATTGACGGCGGTCAGGAATGGATGTACTTCCGCAACAACATGCCTACTATCGCTGTGCACGACCTGTTGGTTCATCCGCGGGAAAACGATCTGGTTGTGGCGACCTACGGCCGCGGCCTCTATATCACGGATATCTCCCCTCTTCAAGAGCTGAAGGAAGACGTTCTCGAAAAAGATGTTCATCTTTTCCAGATAGAATCCAGAGCGCAGTGGATGCCCCGTCCCTGGGGAAATTACGGCCTCTACGGCGACAGGCATCCCTCCACTCCAAACGAACCCAACGCCATCGTGATCGATTATTATCTGAAGAACAAAACCAAAGAAAAAGTCAAGATCACGATCACTGATCCGTACAGGAATGTCTTGAGCCAGATGAATGGGACGACCGATCCGGGGATTAACCGGGTTCTCTGGAATATGCGTATCCAACCTCCTGAACGACAGTCAGCTCAAGATCAAAGGAGACGGGGACGGGCTTTAGCCGAACCGGGCGAATACGTAGTCATCCTGGAGATAGGAGATAAGAAATTGACCCAAAAAGCGGTGATAAAGAAAAGAGCCGGCTGGTCAGTCGGCCCTCAGCCAGTGATCATTAAATAATCCCGGACAGTTTCAAAATTGATTTCTGTGAAATCCTTGATCACAAAATCTGTGTCTTTTAGTCTTTCGGCTGGATGAGACGTCGCCACCCCGATAACCCTCATACCCGCGTTTCTGCCCGCTTGAATCCCGGGCATGGAGTCTTCAAAGACAAGGCATGCTTCCGGAGGACAATTCAATTTTTCAGCCGTCTTCAGATATATCTCGGGATCCGGTTTTCCCCGAGTCACATCGTTGGCATCTATTGAAACATCAAAATATCGACGCAGCCCGGTCTTCTCAAACACAAAGTCCACGTTGACCTTGGGTGCTGCAGAGGCAACCGCAGTCTTCACGCTGTTTTCTTTCAACTCCTGAAGAAAATCAACAAGGCCGCCTGTCGGAGCCACATCTTCTGCGTAAATCTCCCGGTAAAGAGCTTCCTTCTCTTCTCCAAACCGTGACTCTTCCTCATCAGAGATCTCTCTTTGAAACACGATTTTCAATAAATCCTTGTTGACTTTTCCGAAATGCTCGCTGAATTCTTCCACATCAATTTCCGGAGCATACTTCTTCAAGAACATTTCCCAGGCTTTCTTGTGGTATTCCATGTTGTCGACGATCACACCATCCATGTCGAAGATGACTGCATAGGTGATCCTTTCTTTTCTGGACAAAATTTGATTCTTCATATGGGCAGCCGCTTTCTTACGCTTATTTTTCACATCCAGCTTCAAGTGTTTTGGGAGCATATATACCACAGCAAACCCTCCTTATCAATAAAGGGGACGTTCCCTCTAGAAAAAGTAGAAAAAGGGGACAGGCCCCTTTTTTTGGACTGTCCCTTTCTATCCATACTTAAATAAAAAAGGGATTGTCCCACTTCTTTAAAAAAGGGGCCTGTCCCCTTTTTTCTTCCTTGGGGAACGTCCCCATTGATAACCATTGATAAGAAAAATGTAGTATAGTATTATTCTTGAATCATTTTGTACATGACATGCATGTTCCTGCACTTTTTTTCACCTCAGCACATAGATGTCCAGTGATTATTGTTTCATCTAAACAGGAGGACACATGAAAAAAATCGCCAGAGTTTTGTTATTCATAGGGATTATCTTTCTTGTTTTTTCAGTCTGTCGAAAAGCTGGAACTCAAAAGGATTATCCTTTTCAGCCCGTCAGTTTCACTGAAGTTCACATCACCGACCAGTTCTGGGCGCCAAGGATGGAAACAAACCAGAAAGTCACCATCCCCTACGCTTTTGAGCAGTGTGTGGAGACCGGCCGCATCAAGAATTTCGAAGAAGCGGTTCAGGTCAAGTCGGGCCAGAAGGAAAAAGGAACATTCTGCACTGTCTATCCCTTCGATGACTCGGATGTCTTCAAAATCATCGAAGGGGCCTCTTACTCCCTGCGCATGAATCCTGACCCGGAACTGGACAGATACCTGGATGGCCTGATCGCTAAAATAGCAGCTGCCCAGGAGGATGACGGATACCTGTACACAGCTCGAACAGTCAATGCAGAATCCCGGGTCCGTTGGGTGGAAGAAGAACGCTGGGCGAACATGTATCTGGGTCACGAACTGTACAACGCCGGGCACATGTACGAGGCTGCTGTCGCTCATTACCTGGCTACAGGCAAAGGGATTTTCCTGGATGTGGCTCTTAAAAACGCTGATCTAATTGCCAGCGTTTTCGGACCGGGCAAGAAACATGGTGCTCCAGGGCATCAGGAAATCGAGATCGGACTGGTCAAGCTGTACCGTGTCACAGGGGAACAAAAATACCTGGAACTGGCGAAATTCTTCCTGGATGAGCGCGGGAACTCCCAGGACCGCAAACTGTTCGGTGAATACTCCCAGGACCATAAACCAGTCATTGAGCAGAGCGAAGCAGTGGGTCACGCTGTGCGGGCGGCCTACATGTATTCCGGAATGGCGGATGTCGCAGCGCTCACTGGAGATTCTTCTTACATCCAGGCCATAGGACGTATCTGGGACGATGTCATCTTCGGAAAGCTCTACCTGACAGGGGGGATAGGAGCCACGGGCGCAGGAGAAGCTTTTGGCGGAGACTACAATCTTCCCAACGCCACAGCTTATGCGGAAACATGCGCCTCGATCGGCAACGCATTGTGGAACCAGCGAATGTTTCTGCTCAACGGCGATTCCAAGTACATCGATGTCCTGGAACGGGTCCTGTATAACGGACTGATCTCCGGCGTTGCCTTGAGCGGCAATCTCTTCTTCTACACCAATCCGCTGGAATCCTTTGGTCAGAACAAACGCAGCGCCTGGTTTGCCTGTGCCTGCTGCCCGAGCAATATATCGCGCTTCATGCCCTCTGTTCCTGGATACACGTATGCCATGCGGGATGACATCCTTTATGTCAACCTGTTCATCGAGAGCGAGGTTCAGGTACCTCTTAAGGGGAATAATGTTAAGTTCAAACAAGAAACCGAGTACCCCTGGGATGGGAACATAAAAATTATTGTTGATCCCGACAGTCCTGCCCGCTTCGCCGTTCATATCCGGATTCCAGGATGGGCAAAAAATCAGCCTATCCCCAGTGACCTTTATCGATACATGAAACAAAATGAAGAGGAGGTCATCCTTAAACTCAACGGCGAGCCGATAAATCTCAACTTAGAAAAGGGTTATGCTCGAATCCTCCGCACCTGGAACAGAGGGGATGCCTTAGAACTGAACCTGCCTATGCCGATCCGCCGCGTGCTCAGCCATCCTGAGATCAAGGAAAACTCCGGAAAAGTTGCGCTCGAGCGGGGTCCACTCGTCTACTGTGCGGAATGGCCGGATAACCAAGGCTCAATAAGCAATCTTGTTTTACCGGACGATGTCGAACTGCGGGTTGAACGCCGTGATAATCTGTTCGATGGCGTTTCTGTCCTAAAAGGCCAAATCTTCGCATTGCATCAAGGAAAAGAGGAAAAAGAAACCATAACAAAACAGCAGGAATTCATTGCCATTCCTTACTACGCCTGGGCCCATCGCGGCCAGGGTGAAATGTCAGTCTGGCTGCCACGGGAAGAATCACTGGCACGGGCCTTGCCAAAACCGACTATCGCCTCCACCAGCAAGGTCAGTGTCTCTCGTGATAAAAATGGCGCGCCCATCAATGACCAGTGGGAACCGAAAGACTCCAACGACCATGCCCACCCCTATCTCCACTGGTGGCCCACGAAAGGAACCGTGGAATGGGTGCAGTATGACTTTGAGAAGCCGGAGTCTGTCTCGGAAGTTGAGGTCTACTGGTTTGACGACACAGGTCGAGGACAATGCCGAGTTCCTGTATCCTGGAAAGTCCTCTACAAAAAAGGCAGCGAGTGGATTCCTGTGGCCAATCAGAATCCCTATGGCGTGAAAAAAGACATATACAACCGGGTGACCTTCACTCCTATCCGAACATCAGCACTCCGCCTGGAAATCCAGCTCAAGGAAAAATTTTCCACCGGAATCCACGAGTGGAAAGTCAAATAAAAGGGGTCGCATCTCAACATTCGACATTTTCTTAATTTAGATTAGTCCTTCAGTTTCTCATTAGACAAAGGGGTTATCTTCCATTTTGTGTGGGTAAGACTCAACTTAGATAACTCAGAAGAGCATTCAGGGATGGATGAAGCGACATCGGAAGATTTAGCCTTCCCGAGCCAATCTCGAGGGAACCCGACGGAGTCGAGCCCGAGGACTGTTTGAGCACGACATAACACATCGGGCGGTGCTAAGTATGGCTGATAGATATCCGTGCGTGAGAGTTGATAAACATGCGGAGTTCCGCAGGGCCGAGAGGATTGACGAGGGAATGGCGTAAAAAATCTGACTGGAGCAAGGACATCCCTGAATGCTATCTGATCATTTACCCACACAAAATGGAAGATAATCGACAAAGGTAATGTATATGGAAAATTCTTTATGTAATGTCGAATGTTGAGATGCGACCCCAAACATCTGCTATTCCTTGCTGACCTCGAGGACCACGACTGACTTTGGGGGCAGAGTCGCCGCAATCATTCCTTTCTTCAATTGAGCCGACTTAAACACTCCAGGCTTAATATTATCTGGCCTCTCAAAAGTATTATGGACTGTCATTTTATCAGCGGTCAGGATCCTTCCCCTGACATTTTGGACATTCACACCGCGAAACTCTAAAGCCACCTCTGCAGATTGATTGGGGTCCAGGTTGCAGAGAGAGATATGGATCTTCCCGTCCTTATCCAGGGATGCCGAAGCACTCAGAGAGGGAATCCTCTGGTCTTCATATTCATATTGACCACATTCCAGGTCAACAGGAAGGAGCGTCGCATCCTGATGGACTTTGTACATGTCGAAGACATGGTAGGTGGGAGTCACAATCATCTTTTCCTCTTTGGTGAGAATCACCGACTGGAGCACGTTGACGGTCTGGGCCAGGTTTGCCATTCTCACCCGCTGACAGTGGCTGTTGAAGATATTCAAAACGACTCCGGCCACGACAGCATCTCGCAGCGAATTCTGCTGGTAGAGAAACGAAGGATTGGTTTCTGGCTCGACTTCGTACCAGGTCCCCCATTCATCAACGATCATACCCACGCGTCCTCTCGGGTCATACCGATCCATGATCGCCGAATGCCTGGTGATCAACTCATCCAGGAACTGTGTTTTCTGTAGTGTTTCAAACCAATCCTTTTCTTCGAACTGCGTGGCAGAGTTCTTGTTTCCCCAACCGCCAGGAACGATGTAGTAATGGAAACTCAAACCCGACATCATCCGCCCAGCCTCGCGCATCAACACTTCGGTCCAGTTATAATTCCCGCTGTTGCTCCCGCAGGCGATCCTATAGATGCGGTTTCCGGAAAAGTTCCGCACATAAGTCTGATAACGGCGGTAGAGATTCGCATAATGCTCAGGAGTCATGTTTCCCCCGCATCCCCAGTTCTCGTTGCCCACACCAAAGAACTTCAGTTTCCACGGCTCTTCCCGGCCGTTCTTCCTCCGAAGGTCAGCCATCGGACTCTGCCCGTCGAAAGTGATGTACTCGACCCATTCCTGCATTTCACGGACCGTGCCACTGCCGACATTCCCGCATATATAGGGTTCACATCCCAATTGCTCGCAGAGG
>Ga0209427_10007801_pt1 | contig 12082 bp, 9 predicted proteins | sample DeeMarSWOR136_30_FD_187465 | JGI IMG/M metagenome (GOLD analysis project Ga0209427, IMG submission 187465) | Marine sediment microbial communities from White Oak River estuary, North Carolina - WOR-1-36_30 (SPAdes) (version 2) | ecosystem: Environmental > Aquatic > Marine > Intertidal zone >... | reverse complement strand
GCATCGTTGATTTTTGGGTTTTTGTGTAAGTGCCATTTTGCCGCGTCGACTTTTACATCTTGTCCTTGCAGAGTTGTTATGTTTTTATGTACAGCAACATCTGCAGCTGGGACTGCGCCGTTAACCACATGATATTTTAGAATTTCTGTTAGTTTTGGTATGTCTTTGAGCAAGCCTTCGACTGTGCCTTCTGGCAATTTTGCAAACGCGTCGTCGTTAGGAGCGAAAACTGTGAATGGCCCCTTGCTCTTTAATGTGTCTACTAATCCAGCTGCTTTGACAGCTGTGACAAGAGTTTTGAAAGAACCTGCAGCAACCGCTGTGTCTACTATATCCGCCATAATATTTCACCTCTGTTAAATTTTAAATTCGTTTTTCTAACCTCATTCAATCTATTTTATGAATCCCAAAAAACGGAAATCATGTGTTGTTAGGGCTAATTTTGGATCGACTGGGTTCTCTTTTTTCTTGTTGCCGCCGTTTTGTTCCGGCGCTGGAAAGCAACTTTTTTCGAAGCTATTCTTTCTTGGTGATCCACGTGCTTATTGCTTCGTTGACTGCTTTGGATAAATCGCCTTTTTTTCCGCCGAATCTCTCGATTGTCTTGAATCTAAGTTGCTTCTCCAGCTCGTCTGAGAGTTCCACGCATATTCGACCCATTTTTGATCAACTTTTATCAGTTTTTGTGCACGGTTCGACGTGTCAGATGCCTTTCCAATAAGCGAATTGCCCGACTCCAAGTTTCACGTTTGTTTTTGTTATCATTTTTCATTCACCTTAGCTCGCTTATCCACACAATATACTATATGCATACTCACTTATATGATTATGGGTTTATTATATTAAGTGTTTAATTGACATAAATGCTGCCTTTTATAGCCTGAGTTATTTAAACAAACAAGAAATTACAGAGGTGGAGACTTACACTATCTTTGGACTTACTGCTGAAGAAATGGATTCGTAACGGAAGAGCATGCCCTTGGATAGAACTACTTAACTCAGAATAACACTGTATCTCTTTTAGAACGTCAAATTTGCCTTATCATAAATCCGCTCTAGCTCAAACAAACCTTGAAAAGCATGCTTATTTTGTTAGTGCGTCCTTAATCCTTAAAGAGTGACGGGTTCTGCCCACAGCTTCTCAACTCTGATCTATTCATAAACTTAATTAAAGAGCTTATTTTGAAAATATAAAGAAGAATTTTAGGAGAATATGAGGTTTCATGTCTCTAATCGATTTAGTACTTAATCGAAGGAGTATTAGAAGCTATGAAAGCAAAGATATACCTGAAAAAGTATTGCAGCAAATTCTTGAGGCTGGCAGACAGGCGCCTTCAGCTGCTAATAGACAGCCTATTCGTTTCGTAGTTGTAAATGATAATCATATGATGAAAGACTTGTGCGATAATCTGATTAATCGATTTGTAAAATACGCACCAGTAGCTATTGTTGGCTGCGCAGACGTAAAATCGCTTTTAACTGGAAAATGGGCTGTTGTTGACACCACAATAGCAATGCAAAACATGGTTATTGCCGCGTGGGCTTTAGGAGTCGGATCATGTTGGATAGGAGGTTGTAACGAAAAAGAAATAAAGAAATTGCTGAAAATCCCTGATAAATGGAAATTTGTTGCGCTGCTAACCCTTGGCTATCCTGCCGAACAACCAAAACCGAGAAAGAAGAAACAAGTTGAGAAATTATTCAGCTTCAACAGTTTCTAACTACCTATATAGGAAGGCTATTTTGGTTTCTATTCACCTTTTTCAAATAGCAAGTAATGATTTGTGCCTAAGGCTACTGCCGCATTACCCGCACAAGCGTAAGTGTGCAGACGCCAACCCGCCTTTTCCCATTCTTCAATTGCTTTGCCAACATTGTCATGATGTCCTACTAACACACATTTCCATTCTTTCAATATCAACCACCTCAGAATCTAATATTAGAAAAAGCCTATTTTGGTTTTCTGAACAGCTTAACTCGCGTCCAATTTTTCTTTGCTTTGCAGTTCCTCAAAGGGACTTATTTTTCTTCTACACAACCTAATCCGATAATTGGAACATTAAACAGGTACCAATCAGAATTGGGCAATGTCAATCTCTCGACGGTTACTTCATAATCGCTTAAAACCTTTCTTAAATGTACTCTATCTTTGTATTTCTTCAAAGCACTATCCATCTGAAGCATTGTTTTTCTAATTTGAAGCGCAAGGATTAATCCTTTTATTCTTTGGAGTAAACCGTTTTTCTTTCTCTTGTTTTTCAAATCTCTTTTTCTCTTTGATAATTCCAAAAGGAAATCCACCGAACCATTTTCGCTTTCCTGCATTTTCATTTTGCATTCTTCAGCAAGATTCTCTAGTTTCTTATTGAGTTGCATTGAGGTTTTCGGAGAAAAAACCGATTTAACGATTAGGGAACTTGCTTTTAAGGCTAAATTGACATCAACATAGGGTTTACCCCATATCCTATACCTTCTATTTACAAAGCCAGGGCCTTCCAAAGTGGCAAGTTTAATAGTTGCATTCCTTCCTTCAACTCCTCGTGAGAAAACATCGACATACCATGTGTACATGCCTCTTCGTCTATCCCCTTCAGGAAAAGCTCTTTCCACAAGCACCCGAAGATTATTATTGAAATATGCTTTGTCCATTTGTTCTTCCCAATTTTGATGCTTTTGAGAACGAGCTGACAAAGAAGTGTAATAATCTTGAACGTAATGCAGTGCAATTCCTAAGCAATAGCAAGCGTCACCAAGATTATCATTCAAGAAAAAGCGTCTAGCCCTTTGAATGTAATCTGCTGTAACAGTCGCTTTTCCATGATGATGAGGAAAATCCTTCCACTTATCTGGCATAATTACTCCATCGCGCATCCGCTGAGCTTCTTGGGATGAATTGGAGATTCCTAAACTATGCAAGACTTCATTGACAATGCGAATGTGAGTTCGCCAAAGCATGAAACTATGTCTATTATTCTATGAATAAAATATTTTCAAATTTGCTTTATCATAGATTTCTCTGAGCAGCCTTATTACTTGACGCGTATAATGCTTAGCCAAAACGTTTCTGGGGCTTCTACCTTGAAAAAGCATGCTTTTTTCGTGTTCATTAATCGGCTCTTACGTTTGGGTTTGATAAATAATTATTCATGTTTGGTAATCTACATAAAACTCTTGTAGAAACTCATCCAAATTATCCTAATCGAAATGGCTTCAACCCAAGATAATAAAACCATAATGTATCAAGAGAGTATCATAGCTTGGTATTCGCACACTTCAAGAATTTGGAATGGAGCAGTTTCTTCCACACTTGCTATTATCTCTCTTTTCATTGCCTCTATGTCTTTGATAAGAACGCAATTCTTGCAAGCTATTCTTGAGTATTGGCTTTACGTTTTTGCTATTTTTCTTCTATTTTACTTAGCTTCATTTTATTTGATTGTTAGGATAGGTGAGATAGGTGTCCAAATCCAGTTTCTCGAAAGACGAATGAAAGTGAATAAAGAAACAAGCTTGCTTTCCTATGTGAATGATAATTTGCCTCGGTTAGGTTGGCTACATAAAAGGTTATCCGATGATGAAATAGAAAAGTTTTCTGAAGAGAAAAAACCTTATACATTGTTCTTGCGTCAATGCGCAAATATTCTTTTGCTTTGGACTGTCGCCTACGTCATTTATGCCGTTTTATTCTTCTTTTTGCGCTAATATCTTCAAATTCGCCTTATCATAAACTTCCTTCATCCTTTCCGGTGAGTAATCCAAATAATGCTTCGCAAGAATGCTTCTGGGTATTCTTCCACAAAACGAATCAACATAGCTATCGCTTACACCTTTAGAAACCATCTCGCAACAGAACCATTCTCTTAATCTCTGAGGTGTAATAATCAACCCTGTCTTGGTTTTTGCTTCATTCCAAAGGCTATGGCTTTCCTTGTTTGACATTGGAAACAGTTTAGTATTGTTATCCTTTCTAGTCTCTAAGTATTGCTTTAGAATTTGAGATGTCTCTTCGTTAAAGAAACTGAGCCACGTCTTCTCAGTATCTCCTGAATGAGGCTTTGGCTTAATCATCCTATTTTGAAAATCAATATCTGTAATGGATAAGTTCAAGACTTCCATACGTCTTAGACCGCTTGAAGCATACAGTAAAAACAGAGCCTTCTCTTTTGTTGAAGACAGAGCTTCATAAAAATTCTTTAATGCCTCTCTTGAAGGTATGTTTTTTGGCTTGTAGTTTTGTTTTGGAAACCTGAAAGTTTCTACAATGTCGGGCTTATTGAGGAAATCTCGGAAAAACACTTTCAAACTCTTGAGTGTATTAGAATAAGTAGCAGTTCCAACATTATTCAAGCCTTTGAGATAACTTCGAATATCGTCTCTTGAAATCTCTGAGAGATTCTTTGTTACAACTTTTAGGATTTTCTCGATATACCAAACTTTCTCTTTGGCTGTTCTCTCGCTTCTCTTCAAATCTACAACCATAAAATCAAAGAAATTCTCCATCAAAGCTCCAATTTCTTGCCTGAGATTCTTTTCTGAAAGAAGCTCAACATTCTGCTTGACGTGCAGAAGATCGCCGGTTCAAATCCGGTCCGGCCCACCAAGAACAAAAAACTGATTGTTCTTTCTAAAATGCTTTGTTCGACAACACTTTTTCAACTGTTGTTTTTATGATAAAAATGATAAAATTATCCAACTTCCAAATTCTAATCCCATATACAATCAGGCTAAAATGAAAGCTATTTGTGATTAAGAATGTCTTGGTCAAACTCTTTTAACAATCAGCGTAATTGGATCTTAAAGAGACTGTATACAAAATTAAGTAGGAGATAGAGCAAACAAGACTAAAAAGCAGTATGAGAATGCTATTCTATTTTTTTCTATTGGAAAATGCGTTTAAGCGAAATTAAAACTGCAATTGCAAACAGCACTAAGTAAAATAGGTGCGGCAGGACCAGCATGAAGGGAACGTGTAATGGGTAAGCTACGAATGTTGGCAGCAAAACCGTGAATATCGGGATAGTTAAAATAAGGTTTATTTTGGTTTTCCGGAAAAAAGCATGTATATCATGGGTTTTGAACATGATTATTGTTGCTATGGCAAATATTGTGAGTTCGAGTGTGATGTTTATTGGGCCACTTATTCTAATGTCGGGAAATCCTAATTCAGGCAGTCCGAGTTCTATTGTGGACAAAGGCCAAAACAGCTGAATCTGGCCACCAGTGAAAAAATCTGCTATCAGAGAATGGGAAGCTAAAGCTACGAAATATGGTGTTGCTTTTTGGCGGTAGATGATGAAAACAGGTATGAAAACTAAAACGGTAGCCATGATTGAATGTGTTGGACCTCGATGTATCTGAAAGCTGAGAAGAATCTCGAAGATTATGTCGATGTCAGGTATTATTGAAAGAACCAAGACCAAAGGTATATTAAAGTTAATTTTTAGGATTTTTCCTGATGCTTTTGCTAGCAGATATGCTAGCCCTATGTGACCAACAGCAAACGAAGCTTTTTGCCTCCTTGGAACCGAAACATTTGGTTGCTTAATTATAAAGCTATAGGTTCATAGTGGCTTTCACATGCATACCAGTTATTTAAAGGTGGTGAGCGGAATTGGAGGTCTACAATTATAATAGTGATTATAGCAGTCGGCTGAACAACCTTTCTTGTTTACTTCAAAAAACCATAAGCAGCCAAAAAACGAAAAGTCCTGAAAGTAACTATAAATTGTCACAAGGAATTTGCTAATCTGTCAACGCTTTGGAGAAATTCCAGAATTTATCACTTACAAAATGAACATTCTTGACGACAGCCCCTTGTTTTGTGTTCCTAGCGATTTTTGAGTCATAAAAACTTTCTCCTACGGCAAGCGGTTTTCCATGCTTCTCGTCTACAACCACAACCAACGCGCCCTTGCCGAATTCGCCTTCAACACGAACGATTCCAGGCGCCATAATATCAGCGCCATTGCACACATAAGGAACAGCTCCCATGTCAACCACAATTTTTGGTGCCTCCAAGGTGAACTCTTGAAAAATCAGCGTCGGCAGAAGCGCCTCTCCAGCTTTGAAGAACAATGGTTTGCCGTTTACTAGATAAATTTTGCCGAAAGCAGCTATGACGACTTCAACGTTTGCATTAGAACCAAAAATGGCAGCTATATTTACCTTTAGTCTTTCAGTAACTTCGTTCAGAAGGTGCTTGGCATGTTTTGATTTCAACGCATATCTTCGCTGTTTTGTAGGCATAATAAATTCCAGATACCTTTTTTCTTATTCTATATAGATCGCAGGTTGACCTGGAACAGCTAACGCTGCTCGCAATTTAGGGTCATAACGACCCTCATCCTCTTCCCCGTAAACATCAACTTTGGAACCAAACCTTTCCTCAAGAAAGCCCAAGGCACTTTCAATGAATTCCTTTTCGCCTGAAAGTTCAACTATTACGAGTCGCTTTTTTCTTTCGATGGGCAACTTGCTTAAAGCTTTCAAAATTTTCGGAAAGAATCTGGCAACATCTTTAATCTTCTCCCCTAATGTTGAGTCTTTTGCGAGTTCCTTCATAACCTCCCCCACTTTAATCTCGCCCTCAATTGCTCTCGCCAACAGAATGCGGTACACTTTCCACTTCCAACCAGCAGCCGAGTAATAGCAAATCCGGGAAGGCGTAATTTTCGTGGCTTTTAATACGTTTAACGTATCATCAACCAAGTCAGTGAGCAGGTTCTCCAGTTCTTCTGCAAGCGCATCCACTTTTCCCTCGTTAGCCTGCGGCCACTTAGCCAAAGAAATGAATGTGTCTTTTCCACTCACACTCCACAACTCCTCGCACACGTAAGGCGCAAAGGGTGCCATAAGTCTAAGCCACACTTCCAAAGCCTCACAAACCACATTTGTACTAGTTTTTCCTGTCCTTCGAGCGTACCAGCGAAAGTCATTCCATACTTCGAAAAGCGCAATCTCCACAGCTGTTCTAGTTTTCATCTCTTCAAGATTTTTAGTGACATTTGTAATGCGCTGCTGTAGTCTACTGAGTAGCCACTTCTCCATATGCGCGATCTCATCGCTCTTAGCTGTCTCAATTATGCCCAAAGCAAGATTATGCAGAGCCTCTAGCTTGCCTTTAATGTCTGCGGCATTCTCGTCCCTCCAATCAGGATCATCCATGCCTTCGGCACCCAATAGAAGCGCACACCGCGTGGCGTCAGCTCCATAACGCTCCACAGCGTTCTTCATGGTCACAAAGTTACCTTTTGACTTATGCATCTGTTTACCCTCTATCATCAGCATACCGTTCACGCCTATAGCGCGTGGCCACTGCTCCTGAGGGAACAATGCAGCATGATGGAATATACAGAATGTAAGATGATTCGGAACAAGTTCTTTGGCTGAAACTCTAAGGTCAAAGGGATACCAGTAGAGGAATTCCTCTCGCATCTCCATCAAGACTTCAGCGCTAACTCCTGAAGCTTTGCTGAGAGTACCCTCGCTACCTATTCCATAAAAAATATAATCGAAGAATTCGTGCGTCAGCGCTTCGGTTTTTATACCGTGCTGGCGTATATGTCTGTATATGGTGTAGAACGCCATGTAAATGGTGGAATCGCTCAAGGTTTCGATGATCCAACCTCTGCCCCACGGCAACGGTGTTCCGAATCCTGTGGTTCTGGCGCAAGCCCATTCCTTCAACCAGTCAATAACTGTAATAAACCACTGTCTTGCAGTGTCAGGGTAGATCTTCATCTGGGCTACGACTTCTTTGGCTTTATCCTTCCACGCTTGGTCAGAGTAGTTTAGGAACCACTGGTCCGACAGTATCTTAACTATGCACGGTGTCATGCACCGGCAAACTACAGGGTCAGGCAGGTCATACATGCTGTCAGCGATGCCGAGTTTCTTGAAATCACGTATAAGCAGATCCTTGACTTCTCTAACCGTTTTTCCAGAGTAAGGTCCGCAGTTCTGTTTGAGCACTCCAGCGTGAAACTCCTTCTTGTACAAAGCCTTCGTGGCCTCGTCTGCGCGTGGATCGTTCTGATCTGTTATGCCCATCTGCTCGACTATTTCAACGGCTGGCCACTCGCCCAAACCTTCCACGCTGATTATCGAAATAGGCTTGATCTCCTTCAATATCTCAGGGTTAACGCCAAAATCCTTCAGCACTTCGGGTTTTTCCTGCAAGTCTTTGAGGGCAAGCCAGTCATAGGGCGCATGGGCGGGCACACTATAAACTATGCCCGTGGCTTGTTTCGGATCGACAAACCAACCTGGTAATATTAAAAACTTTGCTTTTGTAATTGGGTTTTCAAAAGTTTTGCCAATTAATTCTCTGCCTTTGAACACGTATTTTATCGTCACTGCACGTTTCTGCTCTCTGAGTTTTTCCGCGGCTTCTTGGCTTATTATCCAGTTTTCCCCATTAACTTGAGCCTCGACGTACGAGGCCTCAGGGTTTATCCACATATTGGTTATGCCATAGATCGTTTCAGGTCTGAACGTTGCTGCAGGCAAGAATGTCTTGTTGTTAAGCTTGTATTTTATTAGCGTGTATTCTTCAGGTGTGACACCCTCACCTATTTGTCGGTCGTGATCGCCTGTGGGGCTTTTGTCTTTTGGGCACCATACAACGGGATGAGTCCCTCTTGTTACGTAACCTTTCTCTTTTAGGCGTGTGTACTGCCACTCAATAAACTTTTGGTAGGCCGGCAAAATCGTGTTGAACTCGCGTCGCCAATCAACCGAGAAACCTATGCGCTTAGCAACAAGACGACCCTCACTGGTGTAGTATTGAGCCATATAAAGTGGATCAACAAACTTTTTAAGCTCATCTTCGGGGACGCCGTCAACTTCTCGCAAAACGCGTGTAAACGCCTCGTCGCCCTTCGCAACCCGCGCGCTCGCACCCAAAAGGGGCTGCCCTGTCCAGTGCCAAGCCCATGGCCAAAGCACATTGTAACCTTGCATGCGCTTAAAACGCGCGTAAACATCAACTCTTGTAGCAGTAAAAGTGTGACCTACATGAAGGGGTCCATTCATGTAAGGATAAGGAAAAGTAACCAAAAGCTTCTTTCTTTTCGGGTCAGGATCAGCCTCGAATATACGGGCTTTTTCCCACTTAGCTTGCCATTTCTCTTCGATTTGCTTCGTTTGGCTCATGAAACTGTTGAATTAAGCCGTAGGCTATTAAGAGTTTTGCTTTCGGTTGGGAACATCAACCCAAAAGAAGAAATACGCAATGAGATTACAACATAAGAACATGCGCTCAAAATCGAACCAAACAGAGACAGCTTTACGCATTATTGATAAAAGAGGCAGAGGCGCCATGGAAAAAGCTATGAAGGAAATTTTATCATTACAATACGACGGCGGAGTTGTCTCTTCTGCCTTAAAATATTATGCTAACGTAACTCTTCCAGATGTATTACCGCTTTTTCCAGCTTTAGTTTCTATTGCATGTGAAGCTAGCGGTGGAAAAAACGAAAAAATGGAAGCCATAAGCGCAGCAATGGTACATATAACATCCGCAGGTGACATTCACGACGACCTTATAGACAAGTCAAAAACCAAGTATTCTAAGAAAACGGTTTTTGGAGAGTTTGGCAGCGGAACCGCACTTCTCGTGGGAGACGCACTTCTAGTGCAGGGATTAACACTCTTGCATAATGAATGCGAGTATCTCACGGAAAGGCAGAGAAAAGCAATTATAACTTTATTACCCGAAGCCTTTTTTGAAATAAGCAAAGCAGAAGCAGATGAAATACGGTTAATGGCGAAAGCTGCCATAACACCAAGAGAATATTTCGAAGTAATCAGGTTGAAGGGATCAATTGCCGAGATGATGTGCAGGATTGGAGGCATTTTGGGAGACGCTGACGAAGAGACTCTTGAATCCCTAAGCAATTATGGAAGAACCATCGGCATCTTGTCGACAATTAAGGATGAATTCGAAGATATACGGGACACTTCAGAATTGCAAAATAGACTGTTGAACGAGTGTCCGCCTCTCCCATTGCTCTATGCTCTTCAAAACCCACAGATACGGAAAAAAGTCAAAACGCCTATTAAAAATTCGAAATTGACAAAAAAAGAAATAAAAAAGATTTCCAAAATGATTTTGAATTCTGAGGAAATTCAAGAACTCACGAAAGAAATGCACCAAATAGCTAAAGAAGAACTAAATAGATTTTTAATTCAACATTGCAAGGCAAAAAATGATGCGAAGCTACTGCTAATGGTGATGTCAGAATGCTAATAAATTACCGTGTGTCTACCATCCGCCCCAACGTCTAATCGCAGACCTCTTTCGCTTTGCCATCTCCTTTCCCTTCTCAATTCTGTATATGTGTACTACAGTTCTACTTAAAAATTTTGCTGTTTGCTTACATGAAATCTTGTTTCAGAATTCTTAACACTTAACTATAATTCGGAGGTAAGTCAATTCATGCGATAGTAATGGGCATGAAAGGATTTGCTCAAAGAATAGGAGTCACCCCTAAGGTTGCAGCGGTAGCCATAATTTTAGTAGCGAACGCTTTCGTTTGGTATACTTGCGCATTCAGCTTCCTAGCAGACACTGTTACTAACATGGTTACTAATATGGATCTCTCCATTGCTGAATCTGCGGTTATTTTTGGAATCAATTTCTTGGGAATAATACTATCAGCGTTACTTGGTTCTTTCTTCATAAACAAGTATAAGCGCCGAATGAACTTTCTCCTTTGTTGGATGTCTGCAGGGATAATCTTTTCCTTATTACCTATTGCAATCAACAACACATCATTTACAGGTCTCATGTTTCTGGCCACTTCTCTAGGCTTTTACTTTGGGTTAGGCATGCCCATATGTATGGGGTATTATTCAGCAGTCACAAAAACAGGAAATCGTGCAAGATTAAGCGGAATGATTATTCTTTCTATTGGCATCGGGTTCTTTCTGCTTAAAAGCATTGGAGGCGCCGATGCTATCCTCATATCTATAGGTCTATTAACATGGCGATCTCTAGGTCTTATAATTCTTATTCTCTTGAAACCAAAGGAAAAACCAATTGACCAGAAAACTAGGTTGCCCTATCGCGCCATTATTTCAGACAGACCTTTCCTTTTGTATTTCGTCCCTTGGCTCATGTTTTCGCTTGTGAATGACTTGGCTCTTCCAGCTAGCCAGAACCTCTTTCCGGAAACATTCGTTAGTTTTTCAACGATGCTCGAAAATCTATTGGCAGGAACGGTCGCTGTTATTGGCGGATTTTTCGCTGATTCTGTAGGAAGAAAACGTTTGACCTTAGCAGGTTTTGTCCTTTTGGGTTTAGGCTACGCTATTCTAGGATTTGTTCCCGAGAGCTTTTTTGGATGGTGGTTTTACATAATTGTTGATGGAATAGCTTGGGGAATCTTCTCAACAATATTCTTAGTTACCGTATGGGGCGACCTTGCTCAAGGACAAAACAGCGAAAAATATTATATCCTAGGCTCTTTACCATATCTTCTTTCAAACTTTACACGCATCTCTCTCGGCTCACTTGTGGCTGCAACTGTGACTGATAAGTTTGCTGTTTTTTCTTTCGCAGCATTTTTCTTGTTTTTGGCTGTTTTGCCTGTGGTTTATGCCCCTGAGACTTTGCCTGAAAAAACGATAAAAGAGCTCGAACTGAAGAAGTATGTCGAGAAAGCCCAAAAAGAAGTGGAGAAAACCCAGAAAAAGGAAACTGAGAAAGCCCAGCGGGAAAATGGGAACGGAGTAGAAATCGAGACGAACCCAGAATTCGAGAAAATTTTGGAGGAAGCGGAAAAATACTATTAAGCACCTTTTCGCTTTAGAACCAAAGCATGTTCTTTCACGTGGTGCTGACGACTGCGTGCAATTTGCAATGCAGGTACTGTTTCGGCGAGTCGCTTGAGGATTTTGACGACGACTTCAACGATTTCGACGTAGATTACGCTTTGCCCAAGAAAGTAGATTACAACTTTGCGTCGTTAGCCAAGTTTTGCCGTGAAGACCCAGACTGCGTTTTGACTTTTTACGGCGGCGAGCCCTTGCTCTGCATAGATGAAGTTAGACAAATCATGGATTTGGCGGAGCCACGACA
>Ga0209427_10007800_pt1 | contig 12085 bp, 9 predicted proteins | sample DeeMarSWOR136_30_FD_187465 | JGI IMG/M metagenome (GOLD analysis project Ga0209427, IMG submission 187465) | Marine sediment microbial communities from White Oak River estuary, North Carolina - WOR-1-36_30 (SPAdes) (version 2) | ecosystem: Environmental > Aquatic > Marine > Intertidal zone >... | reverse complement strand
ATCGCTTAAGGATGCTATCGACTTCGCTATAGAAGGTAAGTTCGATGGCTTTATCGGCGTCGGCGGCGGTTCAAGCATGGATACCGCCAAGGTGGCCAATCTCTATTCCACCTATCCATCAGATTTCCTGACCTATGTCAATGCGCCGATTGGAAAAGGGACACCCGTACCCGGCCCCCTTAAGCCGATAATCTGTATACCCACCACGGCGGGGACAGGCAGCGAGACAACGGGGATAGCCATCTTCGACATTGTGGACATGCATGCCAAGACAGGGATTGCAAGTCGGGCCATACGGCCGGTAATGGGTATCGTGGACCCGGACAACACGCGGACTCTTCCCAGGATGGCCGCGGCCTGCACGGGTTTTGATGTCCTGGTCCATGCGCTGGAGTCCTTTACGGCACTGCCCTATAACCGGCGCCAGATGCCGGAGAACCCGCGCCTGAGACCTACCTATCAGGGCTCAAATCCGATCAGCGATATCTGGGCGGCCAAGGCTATTGAGATTGTGAGTAATAATCTTATCCGGGTAATCGAAGACCCGGCAGACGACGAGGCCCGCAGCCAGATGATAATCGCGGCCACTTTTGCCGGAATCGGCTTCGGTAACGCCGGGGTCCATCTGCCCCACGGCATGTCCTATCCCGTGTCCGGAATGGTGCGCGACTACATGCCTGACGGTTATAATCTTGACCACCCGATTATCCCGCATGGAATGTCGGTAATTCTGAATGCCCCGGCGGTGTTTCGCTTTACGGCGACGGCAAATCCGGAAAGGCACCTGGAGGCCGCCCGACTGATGGGCGTGGATACTGCTAACGCTTCTAAAGAGGACGCAGGCGATATACTTGCCAGTGAAATCGTCTCCATGATGCAAAAAACAGGGATGCCCAACGGCCTGGCGGCTGTTGGCTATACGGAAGAGGATGTGGATAAACTAGTTGAAGGGACACTGCCGCAGCACCGGGTAATCGGCCTGTCACCCAGACCTTTCACGGCTCATGAACTGAAAGAGCTTTTCCTCAATTCTCTGACATGCTGGTGAAAATACCCGGGCTGGCGGTTACCGGTAAACACCGTATTCTTTTGTGAACTCAATCATGGTTTTAAGGTTTTCGGGATTCACCTCGTCCGTGGAACTCCGCGGCGCAATGATATAGCCGCCACCTTTCCCGACAACGTCGATGAGCTGCTTGCAGTGCTCCTTCACCTGCTGGACCGTCCCCACCTGCAGCAGCGACGAAGGGACATTCCCCTCGATACAAATATGGTCTTTGAGGATTTCCTTGGCCCTGAAAATATCCGTCGTATCAAAGCGCGCCAGCATTTTGCCTTTGGGAAACTCGAGCAGATATTCCAGCCGCGACGTACAGTTGCCCTCGAAGAAGATGCAGGGCGTCGCTCCCCGCTCGATAAGCGCCATGACGAGCTTTTTAAACGTAGGCCAGTAGAAGGTATCCCACTGTTTTCTGGAAATAAAATCGTCCGAACCCCGCGTAACGGTCATGAACATCCTGGTGTTCCCGTACTCGTTCGGTCCGGGCATCGGTCTTTCAAGGGTCTGCTTCAGAACGAACTCGCAGAGTTCAATAAGTTTATCAGGCTGGCGGAACATATCGAACATAACGCCACTCATCCCCCGCAGGGAATGTGAAAGCGCATCGTAAGGCGGCATGGCGGCGCCCTGGAAATACTGCGGAAAGCCCATGTCCAGTAACATTTTATTGAATTTCGCTATCCTGGGGCGCCACTTCCTCATTTCACGGCCGGCTTTCTGGAGGGTCTGGACGGCTTTTACCAGTTTAGGTTCGCTGAAAGCGAACGCCAGCATCTGTATGCCCATCGGGCCGCCACCCAGGTCGGACAATCTCGGCAATAGCGAAAGGCCCTCCAGGTTCTCACTGGTGCGAGACATGAACACCCGCAGCATGTAATCGGACGGGTCATTCATATACAGGTCGAATTCATCTGCCTTCATATTAACGATTTCGATAGACTGGTGTCCCTGATAAGGTTCGACGCCGAATCCCGGCCATCTCATCTGCCGCGGATTGAGTATTTCCATCGCTTTACCCGGCGTAAACGGCTGAGGGAAAATCATATCCGGCTGAAAGTCCCGCAGGGTCTTCTGATACGCATCATACCAGGCATCATAATCATAATAAGCGGCGGAACAGGGTATGCCGACATATTTGGCGGGGAAATAGCCCATCGCGCAAATTATCGGAACCCTGTCGGGTATCTTGAGTCGAATAGCGTCCATTATCCTTTCTTCGCGTTCCCTGCGAAGCTGCCTGGCCGATTTATCACGGTCGTTCTTTGCCATTAGTCTCTTTCCTCTCTCCATTATTTCCCTGTTCAATCATACGTTTTGGAGCAGGAAAATTTCCCCAATTATAACATTAATTATGAGTCCGCTGCACGTTGGCGTTAAAATCCTACTATGGTATACTGGAAACCGACCAATAATAACCCAAAGGAGATGACTGGCATGGAGAAACAATGGTCGGAAATGACCCGTGAAGAGAAGCGAGAGGAAAGGTTGAAGAACTATATCTCTCCGCCCGGCGTGAAATTCCGTGATGCCAAGGCGGAGAAGCTCTTTAAAGAACGAGCGACCCGCCAGCTGAAAGCCATGATGTGCCAGGAACCGGACCGGGTGCCCGTCTCAATACCGACCGGTAATTACCCCGCGTATTACGCCGGATGGAACCTCAAGAAGGTGATGTATGACTACAAGGCGCTCCGTGAATCGTGGACGAAATTTATGAATGATTTCAGCGATTATATGGACAGTTTCATGGGGCCGGGCTTTGTCTGGTCGGGAACAATGCTGGAAATCCTCAAATATAAATCCTATAAATGGCCGGGCCATGGAGTCGGTGACGATGTCGGCACCTATCAATACGTGGAAGAAGCCTATATGCAGGCCGATGAGTACGATGCTTTGCTGAAAGATCCTTCCGATTTCTCGTTCAGGGTGCTGGTACCCCGCACGATACTGGCCGCTGAAGAATTGAAAAATTTCCCCAAACTAAGCTCTCTGATGGGCATGCCCCTGATAATGGCCTTTCCCTTTTCCAGGCCGGAGATGCGGGTGGCCTTCCAAGCACTTATAGACGCCGGCGAGGAAATAGAGAGGTGGCAGAAAGAGATAATGGCCTTTAATATGGAAGCTGTGGCGGCCGGTTTCCCGGCGGGGATGGGCGGCCTGGCGGTGGCTCCCTTTGACGTTATCGGGGACTTCCTGCGGGGGACTAGCGGGGCGGCCATTGATATGTTCCGGCAACCAGAGAAAGTCCTGGAAACAATCGACATGATAACCGAGCAGTCCATCGAGAGATTGATAGAGAACGTCAATGCCTCCGGCGGCTTCATGGTCAGTTTCCCCCTCCACAAAGGCGATGATACCTTTATGTCACGCAAACAGTTTGAAAAATTCTACTGGCCCAGCCTTAAGAAGGTCATGGACGCGTTAATCGAAGAAGGCATCATGGTCTCACTGTTCGCCGAGGGGCAGTATAACCAGAGGCTAGAGTACATCGGCGACTTCCCCAAAGGCTGGGTGACATGGATGTTTGACAAGACCGATATGGCGAATGCCAAAAAAATGATTGGTAACACCTGCTGTATCTCCGGCAACGTGCCTTGCTCGTTGATAATTGCCGGCACGCCGAAAGATGTCAAGGAGTGCTGCCGTAAGCTCATCGAGACATGCGCTCCCGGCGGCGGTTATATTCTGAACGGCGGCTGCCCGGCCACCGAAACGAAGAACCCGGACAACTTCCGCGTCTTTATGGAAGCGGCTATGGAATACGGTGTGTATAAGTAATTATCTATGGAGGAAATTAAGATGGAACTGGGCCTGCAAGACAAGGTAGCGCTGGTGACCGGCGCGGGCAGTCCGGTGGGCTTCGGGAGGGGCATATGCCTGACCCTGGCAAGGAACGGATGCTATATTATTGCGAATGATATCGACGAAGAAGGCGTTAAAAAAACGGCGGCAGAGGTCGAGGCCCTGGGTCGAAAAGCTATGGCTATTAAAGCCGATGTAACCAAGGTCGCCGAAGTAAAGGACATGGTAAAGAAAGCCCTGGATAAATTCGGCAGGATAGACATCCTGGTCAATAATGCCGGCCGGACCACCACACCGACGCCTTTCTGGGAAACGCCCGAAGAGAACTGGGAAATCGTTATCAACCTCAATATCTACGGGGTATTCCACTGCACGAAGGCAGTGCTGCCCCAGATGATTGAACGCAAGAGCGGTAAAATTATCAGTATAGCATCCGGCGCCGGCATGAGCGGCATGCCCAGATGCGTCCATTACGGTGCTACCAAAGCCGCCGTCATCGCTTTTACCAGGGGACTGTCCAAGGAAGTGATATCCTCAGGGATAAACGTGAACGCCGTAGCTCCGGGGGTCGGTGATACGCACTTCCTGAGTACCGGCAATTTCCCGGAGGGCGAACTGGAACGCGCCGTAGCCACAGTACCGACCAAAAGGGCCACCACGCCCGAGGATGTCGGCAATATGGTGGCCTACCTGGCCTCAGACCTTGCCAAACAGATTGTCGGGCAGACGTTCCTTGTTGACGGCGGACACATATAACGTCAGTGTGTTTTTTGCTTCTTCACACCCAATAACACGACTCACAAAGGAGTGAGTGTATGAGTATTTCCCGGCAGGAATATGAGCGGCGCTACGCCGCTATCCGAAAGCTGATGAAGAAAGAGGAGGTGGACTGCCTCCTCGTTGTCGGGCTCTCGGACGACTTTAACCGCGGCAACATCCGATATATAACAGGTTCCGGACGGGGCGGATGCTGCATTTTCCCACCGGAAGGTGCTCCCGTCTTTCTTACCGGTCCGGGCCAGGCCTCTTCGCCGAAACTCCGCAAAACGATGGATGCCCTCGATTTGCTCGATTTAAGAGAGACTACTGATGCTGTAGCGCAGGTCGGAAAAGAGCTGTCCCGCTTTGATAGAGGCAACCGGATTGGCGTCGTGGGCATGGCGTGTATCCCAGTGCCGATGTATTTGATGGTAAAAGAGCGGTTTGGCGACAGGCTCACAGATTCAATAAAAATATTCGAGCAGCTACGCGCGGTCAAGAGCACCGAGGAGATTGAGAAAACGCGGGTAGCCGCTTCAATCGCTGATAATGTTTATGTCATGTTGAGGGAGATGATCCGTCCCGGCGTCGGTGAGTACGAAATCTACGGGGCGGTCAAGAAGACCATCTACGAAATGGGCTGTGAGTATTCCTTCGACCTGATTGATGCCGCCGGGGCTACCATGAACATGTCCTTCTTCCCGACCTCAGACAGACTAGAAGCGAACGGCACACTGTTTATGGAAATTACGCCGGCCTACGAAGGCTATTATGCTCAGCTACCAGTAACGCTGCCCGTGGACGAATACTTGCCCCATGTCCGCCAGATGGTGAGCGCCTGGAATGAGGCTGATAAAGCCGCCTGGAAAATCTTACGACCTGGAACAAAAGTATCTGATATCTATCGCGTAATGGTGAATACCATCAAGGAGAGAGGATTTATATCCCCCTACCGTCCCGGTCATGCCATCGGTCTGGACGCGCTCGATTTCTGGTCGATAACGGAATCCAGCAAAGAAATACTGCAACCGGGCATGGTGCTGGCGGTACACCCCAGCGTCATGCAGGAAATGGGCGGCGACGGCTGCGGCATGGGATACACGTACCTGATCACGGATACAGGGGCGGAGAGGCTCAGCAAAATTGACCTGGCCAGGGAACTGCTCGAGGATGAGGCATAAACAGATTCTTCACGGTTCACTTAGTAACGGCGGCTCTCCCTCCATACCCAGTTCCTTCAGCGCTTCCTTGAATAATATGGATAAACACGACCGAAGCTGCTCTCGCTGTTTCTGGGACAGCGAGGACATGATGCGGTGGATAAAATCCGACTGCACCGCCCGACGGCAGAATTCACGTCCTTTTTCGGTTATAGAGATTCTTACGATGTTTTCTCTCTCTGTGTCTTTTCTTTTGGTGACAAATCCTTTCTTTTCCATCCTGATGATGAGTTCGGATACTGAGTGAGGTTCCAGGAAAAGGTGACGCGATAAAATGGCCGGCGTTATCTGCCCGTTAAGTCCCCAGATAGTGACCAGAGCCGCAGCCTGGTTGAAATGGATGTACTGCCCCAACCTTTTATGCCTGGCCTTGAATACGGCCGACCTTGTCTGGGAGAGCAATAACCACAAGCTATAATACTCATCCAGAAAAGGAGGTTTCTCCGCGATATCTTTATCTGCCATCGCGCATTACTCCCGATAATGACGGGCAAATCCGTATCTTGTTTTTCCGGTAATGTCCTGCTATTATCAGATAATAACCATAATGTTATGCTAAGTCAATATTCACACGTGAATTCTAAGAACTTGACAGATTCCGGGCAGCAATGCCATAATTAAGAACAGTCGTATTACGACATTATCACTGATATATGCCCGGTCAATATCAGTATTCAATTGTTTTCCTCCAAAAGGAGACCGATGATGGCTGAAGAAGAACTGGTGAAAATCGTCGGACGCAGCAATGTCCTCGATAGACCGGAAACCCTGGAAGAGTACTCCTCGGACTCAAGTTTTGTTACCGGGAAAAAGCCCCGTTGCGTTGTGAAGCCAGGTAATGTCGATGAGGTGCAGGCGATTGTGAAGTGGGCCAACGAGACCATGACGCCGCTTGTGCCGGTAAGTTCGGGGGCGCCTCACTTCCGCGGGGATACCCTACCTGGCGTGGATGGCGCTGTTGTCGTTGACCTGTCGCGGATGAAAAGAATCGTCAGGGTCGACTCCAGAAATAGAATCGCCATGGTCGAACCCGGCGTGACATTCGGTGAACTCCAGCCAGAACTGGCCAGGGAAGGACTATGCGTCTATATGCCTCTGGCTCCCCGCAGTACAAAATCGGTAACAGGCAGTATGCTGGAGAGGGAACCGATTACCATGCCAGGCCATCACTGGGACAGTACCGACCCGCTGCTCTGTATGGAGGTCGTCTTCGGGACGGGGGACAGGTTCAGGACGGGAGAGGCTTCCGGACCCGATACGGTAGAGGAACAATGGGAAATGGACAGGGTCCAGATGAATCCCTTCGGGCACAGCCACGTTGACTTCCAGAGGTTGATAGCCGGTGCCCAGGGCACCATCGGGATTGTTACCTGGGCAACCATGAAATGTGGCTACCTGTCCGAACTGAGCCGGGCCTTCCTGGTGCCATCAGCCGGTATTGAGCCCTTGATAAATTTGACCTACCAGCTTGTGAGATACAGGCTGGGTGGCAGGCTCTTTATATTCAACAGCCTCAATCTGGCATGTCTGCTCGGGCAGACTCCTGCCGAAATTCAGAAACTGAAAAATGAATTACCGCCGTGGTTATTATCCATCAGCTTCGAGGGCTACGGTATATTTCCCGAAGATAAGGTAAAGTTTGAGGAAGCCGATTTTAAGGACATGGCCAAATCATGCGGACTGAAGCCGGAGACAGTTATCCCCGGGGCAACGGCCGAAGAAGTATCCAGGCTGGCGTATCAGCCGTCATCCGAGCCTTACTGGAAGACGAGATATAAAGGCGGTTTTCAAGATATCTTCTTCCTGACGACCCTTGATAAAACCCCGGATTTTATAAACATTATGTCTGACATGGCAAAGCGATGCGGATATCCGGCGGAAAACATCGGGGTTTATATTCAACCGATAGTACAGGGCACCAGCTGCCACTGCGAGTTCAATCTGTACGGCGACCCTGGCAGTCCCGCCGAACTGGAGGCAGTCAGGCAGCTTGTAAACGAAGGCAGCGAAGAGATAGCCAGTATGGGCGGTTTCTTTTCCAGGCCTTACGGTGCCTGGAAGGACACGGCCTATCAGCGTGCGGTGGGCACGGCGACCATACAGCGCAAGATAAAGGAAATTTTCGACCCCAGGGCAATCCTGAATCCCGGCAAGCTGTGCTTCTAAGGAGCCTGTAATTAACGGAGGTAGCTTAATGGCCTGGCAGGACTACGTGCACGATATGCAGAGATGCACAAGGTGTTCGTACTGCAAATGGATACCTTACAGATATATGAAGAATATCGATTTCATTGAAGGCTGCCCGTCCATATCCCGGTACAACTGGCATGCTTACTCGGCAAGCGGGAAATTCAATATAGCATATTCCCTCCTTCAGGACAGGATAGAGATTGATGACACCTTCCTGGACGTACTTTATAAGTGTCACATGGATGGAAGCTGTGATGTCGCCTGCAAGGTCCAGCAGGATATCGAGCCATTGCAGCTGATGCAGGAACTCAGGATTAAGTGTGTCGAGGACGGCCAGCTGGTACCCGCCCATATGGTCGTTATCGAAGGGCTCCGTAAAGAGGACAATATGATGCAGTCGCCCAAGGCCGACCGGGGCAAATGGGCGGAAGGACTCGATGTCAAGGACCTCACGCAGGAAAACGCCGAGGTTATCTATCACGCCGGCTGCCGTTATGCTTTTGATGAAGAACTATGGCCGATAGCCAGGGCGGGACTCACCCTGCTCAGGGATGCCGGTATCGACATCGGTATTATGGGGATTGAAGAGGCATGCTGCGGTGGGCGCGCCTATGAACTGGGTTACGCGGGTGAACTTACCAAGTACGCCGAGCACCAGATTGAGACATTCCGTACGGCCGGTGTGAAAACGGTGGTCACACCCTGCTCCGACTGCTATGCCTGCTTCAAGGTCCTGTACGATAAAATCGGTAAGAAACCGGGGATAGAGGTGCTCCATATTACGGAATATATCCAACGCCTGATTAAAGATGGGAAGCTCAGGCTGACCAGAGAGATACCACTGACGGTCACCTATCATGACCCCTGTCACCTGGGGAGACTGGGAGAGCCGTGGGTACACTGGCAGGGCAAGGAATACAAGGTCATGGGGCAGATGATCGTGCATGACCCACCCAAAAAATACCGGCGCGGCGCCAATGGTATCTACGAAATTCCCAGAGATATACTCAGGAGCATTCCCGGTTTGAGGCTTGTTGAGATGTACCGGATAAAGGAATATGCCTGGTGCTGTGGCGCCGGCGGCGGTGTTATCGATGCCTATCCCGAGTTCGCCACCTGGACCGGCAACGAGAGGCTCAGAGAGGCGGAGGCTGTAGGTGCTGAGGCCATAGTGAGTGCCTGTCCCTGGTGCAAGCGTAATTTTATGGACGCCGCCGGAGAAAACGGAAATAATATCGAGGTCTTTGACATTATCGAGCTTGTCCAGAGAGCACTCTAATATGAAGAAAATGAATAATTCATCGTCGTTGCGAGCGGAGCGAAGCAATCCGTCAGAAACGATTCAGGAAAAGATACGGATTGCTTCGGGCTGCGCCCTCGCAATGACAAAAGGAATTATTACATATTTCTGCGACTGCTAAGGAGAAGATAAGGCAGGAGGCTTCAGGATGAAACTGGCTGAAGAAGAATATAAGGCCCTGGAGAATATTGTCGGGTCGGAATATATAACTCAGGAACCGGTAATCCTGGATACGTATAACCAGGTGTGGGGAAACAAGTTCTTCTTCGACGAGAAACACTCGGTACGGCCGGCAGCGGTGCTGTTGCCAGCAAACACCGAAGAGATATCGGCGGCAGTCAAGGTATGCAACAAGTACGGAATACTGTTCAAGGCCTTTTCATCGGGCTTCGAGTATTTATCTCTCTCACTCATGCACGAGAAGGGCATACTGTTCGACCTGAGAAGGATGAACCGCGTCCTGGAAATCGATGCCAGGAATATGCGGGCGGTCGTCGAACCCTATGTTTCCGTATACAGGCTACAGCTGGAGGCGGCCAAACACGGCCTCTATACCGGGAGGATAGGCGTCGGCTACAGCGCCGGGATAATCGCCACCGAATGCTGCCACCATGGATGCCAGCATACCATGGTGTTCACCAGCGGTTACGGACGCAATACTCTCGGTATCGAATGGGTGCTGCCGACCGGAGAAATACTGAAAATGGGCACCGGGGAAATGGACGGCGACTTGTTCTCCGCCGACGGGCCGGGGTTCAGCCTGAGGGGGATACTGAGAGGCAGGACAGGAGCTAACGGCGGCCACGGCATCATTACCAAGGCCAGTGTAAAGCTTTATCCCTGGTACGGTCCACCGGAGTGGGAACAGAAAAGGCAACCGGGAGAGCCGCTGTCACTGGGGCAGCTGGACAGGGTGCCGGACGGCTATAAAGTATTCGTACCTTCCTTTAGAAACCTGGACGATACGCTGGATGCCTCCGAAGAATTGTGCCGTGCGGAAATATTGTGTGCTTTCGGGATTGCCATAATCGGCACGACTCCTTTCTCGGAGGGAAATGACGAGGAATGGGCCATGATGCGGGAAGCACTGAAGAAAGCGGAGACTTTCGACCCCGCCGGGGGAGGAATAACGGTGGCCAACTCGGTGGTGGCCGTTATCGGCTATCGGTCTCCAAGAGAGAGGGAATACAAGGAGAAGTGCCTGAAAGCGATTATTGAGAAATGGGGCGGACAGTTCTCCTCGAACCTGAACGAACCGAGGGCACTGGCGAGGGCCTTTGCCGATATCATGTGGTCGAACGGGGTGAATCTCCGGGCGACCGGTGATTTCCTGCCGTCATCCTCCAGCCCCGACGGCTCCCCGGCCATGCTGAAAAGACTGGCGTTACAGGAAGCAGAAGTCAAGAGACGTTATGAGGAAAGTGGGGCGTTCTTATCGATGGGAAGAGGTGCCAGGATAGTATCCTGGCGTCCCGAGGAGCACCTTTCCACAGGTGCGCAGGGCATATCAACTGCACAGTACGACCCCTATGACCCGGCATCGCTTAAAGCGGCGCGCGAGTTCATCGACGAGCTTTTCGATCCCCGCTCGCCGTTCCAGAGATACGGTGTTCCCTCGCGCGGCGGCTGCCTCCAGATTGAGCCCGTTACCCATGTCCACCAGAACTGGGGTCACCTGTATGACAATTACGATGTCTGGCTGATGAAGATAAAGAAGATGCTTGACCCGAATACGGTGAGTGACTGGACAGCCTACATACCGCCGGAATACCCCGATTATGCCAAAGACGGAGACTACGTATTACCTTCCTACGGGAAAGAGGAGAATCTGTAAGGTATCTGGCACGGCATGGTTCCGGTCTCGCTTTATCTATTTGATTTCCTCGGAGTGTTTGGTTGATTATAAGGCGCGTTCCAGTCTGTTTGACAGCGGAACAGCTCGGGAGTATACTTCATGGCCGTAGCATAGAATATGGTGCCTGTAAAGGAGGAATATCAATTAATGAAAAATCTGCTCATAATCTACCATACCCAGTCCGGTAACACCGAAGCCATGGCTAAAGCGGTATCGGAAGGAGCCAGTTCGGCAGGCGCAACGGTAATGCTGAAGAAGGCTGTCGATGCCGATGATGCCGACATCCTCAACTGTGACGTTGTAGCCATCGGCACTCCCAACTATTTCGGTTATATGGCGGGGATGGTCAAGGACTTCTTTGACCGCGCCTGGCCTACCATAAGGGATAAGATGGCGGACAAGCCCTACGTTACGTTCGGCAGCTACGGCGGTGGCGGCATTCAGGCAATCGAAACCGTGGAGCGAATCTGCAATAACATGGGCATGAAGCGGATTTGTGATTGCGTATCGGCCCAGCGCCAGCCCTCAGCGGAGAAACTGGCCGAGTGTAAAGAGCTGGGAAAGAAGCTGGCACAAATGTAGTTCTATGCTTCCCTAATTACTGCGGCTTTATCATGTTACTGTACCCTTCGCTCATGCCGTCATCCCTCCAGAACGACCAGTCCAGTTTTTCTCTCTGTTCAGCGGACAACAGCTGCGGATAGAATTTCTCGGTATGCCGGAGTCCCTGATTAACCTCAATGAATATCCAGGGCCGCACGGTCTTCAGAGGATTCCAGGGGCCATGTATGAAATTGGGCGGGAGAAAAACCACGGTGGTCGTCGTAATCACGTGCCTTTCCTGCTCCGGCCCGACATATAACTCGACCTCCGCCCCGAGGTCCATCGGGTCATCCGGATTG
>Ga0209427_10007799_pt1 | contig 12085 bp, 9 predicted proteins | sample DeeMarSWOR136_30_FD_187465 | JGI IMG/M metagenome (GOLD analysis project Ga0209427, IMG submission 187465) | Marine sediment microbial communities from White Oak River estuary, North Carolina - WOR-1-36_30 (SPAdes) (version 2) | ecosystem: Environmental > Aquatic > Marine > Intertidal zone >... | reverse complement strand
AATCCGTCTTGAAGGACCAGTCCACCGGGGTCGCACCTAAAGCCGACATCAGCCTATCCAAATACTGGGGGTTTTCCGGCTCATCCAATTGAGTCACCTTGGGGTGGCGAACCAAAGCGCAGCCGTAGTAGCAGGCCACCTTCAATCCGGTCAAGGGCCTCCCCACCTGCTTCTCGATGCGATCGAAACCGATCCCGTTGACCACTATGTCGATGAGGGCCCGAATCTTCAGATCCTCCCGGTAGGTGAAGCCAACGGTGCTCTCGACTTCCCTGCGCCCCCCGGGATCCGTTTTGAGCACATGCTCCGCCCTCTTCAGCATGTTGAAGCATCCCGCGCAGGGCACGATGAGCTCCAGATCCCTCTTTTGAGCCATGGCGATGTTCCTGGCAGGGAGGCAAAGGGAGAGCAATTTGTTCATACTGTGAACAGCTGCTGCCCCACAACAATTCCAGTCCTCGATCTCCACCAGTTCCACACCGAGGGCCTTCAACACGGCCTTGGTCGAGAGATCGTACTCCACAGCCGTGGAATGGGATGTACACCCCGGAAAATAGGAGTAAACGTGGCCTTCTTGACCGGCCCCACTATCCTTCATCGCAGTTTCCCTTCCGGGCCCCTCAAACACCACACCGTACAGGGGAACCCCTCACGAAGAGCAGCAGCCCGATGATTGCCAGCATGAGCATGTATGCCAGCGTACCGAAGAAACCGGCCACCGACTATTTCTTCTCCGCACCAGCCTTCCTCTGAGTTTTCCTATACATCTCCCGTATGGCCTTCATCCCCTTAATTCGTCCCGGGATCAACGGAATCTTCCCCTTCATGAACAGCTTCATCCCCGGCACCAGATCCGTCCACAAGTCACGGCTACGCAGCTTGTACTCCATCAACATCGTGGCCTCATGTACTCTCCCAAATCTCCTGATGCTCTCCATGAAGGCATGATGCAGGGCAACGATATTCGCCTCATGCGCTCGATAGCCCTTTTCGAGGGACATCTCGCGCAACGCATCCATCAACACTCCGATATCGATCTCGTTCGGACATCGGGTCCCGCAGGTCTCACAGGAGACACAGAGCCAAATGGCCTTGCTCTCCAACACCTCCTGTTTCAAACCCAGTTGAATCATTCTCACGATGGTATTGGGATTGAAGTCCATGTACGGGGCCGTCGGACAGCCCGCGGTGCATTTCAGGCACTGGTAACAGAGCCGAAGACTCTGGCCACACCGATCCTGGGCTTCCTGGAGAAACGCGCGCGTTCCCTCTCCTTCCGACAATGTAATGGATGTGGTCCCCTCATCCACCGGCCGAACTCCTTTCCCGCCGCCCCTCGAAGACCTCGATCATCCCAAAAACTTGCCCTGCCTTGCTGTTCCTCAGCTCGCAAGCGTTGTTTGGACAGGCGGCGATGCACGCGCCACAGCCTTGACACAGGGCCTCATGGACCATTGAAATCTTCCTATATTCGTCCATCTCCCTGGCCTCATACGGGCAGACCCGTACACAGATACCACATCCGCTACAGATCTCCGCGTCGACGAAGGCCACCAGGGGATCTTGGAGCAAAACGTCCTGAGAAAAGAGGGCCTGAATCTTGCTGGCCGTGGCGCTGGCCTGGGCTACGGTATCCGTGATATCCTTCGGCCCCTGTCCACATCCGGCGAGAAATATTCCCTTCGTCGGACTCTCCACGGGATAGAGTTTGATATGGGCCTCGGTCAAGAAACCGTGCTTATCCGTCGTCGCCCTCAGCCGAGCAGCAATGTCCTTAATACCCTCGCTCGGCACCACCGCCGTGGCCAGAATAACCATATCCGCGTCGAGCTCCACTTTTCTATTGGTGAGGGTATCCTCTCCCCAAACCCTGACCTTATCCCCCTCCCGAAAAACGCGTGCCACGCGACCCCTCAAGTAGATCAGCTCCTCTTCCTCGATGGTCTGTTGCAGGAACTCTTCGTATCCCTTGCTATCCGTCCTGACATCCATAAAGAAGATATATGGTTGGGCCCCCGGGGCTTTCTGCTTCAGGAGTTTGGCCTGTTTCGCGGTGTACATGCAGCAGACCCGCGAGCAGTAGGGCATGTACCGCTCCGGATCACGAGATGCCACACATTGGATGAAAACGACCTCACGGGGGATCCTTCCATCAGAGGGCCGCCGAATCTCTCCCCTCGTTGGACCTGAAGGTGAGAGCATCCGTTCGAAGGCCAAGCCATCAATTACATCGGGGATTCGCCCGTAGCCGTACTCCCCGATCTTCTCCATGGGGAAGAGGTCGTAGCCCGTGGCTACAACGATGGCTCCCACTCGTTCTTCAATGAGCTCCTCCCCTTGATCGTATCGGATGGCCCCTTCCCGGCAAACCTCTTGGCAGATGGCACAGTCTTCATTGGTGAAATGGCGACAACTCCCTCGGTCGATCACGGGCTTCCCCGAGTCCCCCCCGGGCGCCCCCGTATAGATCGCCTTTCTCGTGGCTAACCCCCTTTCGAAATCCGAGAGGGATTCCACCGGACATTTCTCCAAACAGACTCCGCAGGCTGTGCACTTATCCCAGTCGACATAGGTGGGTTTTCGACGAATCCGCACATCGAAATTGCCGATAAAGCCCTTCACCTCCTCCACCTCACAATACGGAATCACCCTGATCTTGGGGTCGCTAGCGATCTCCGCCCTCTTCGGACCGAGGATACAACGCGCATCATCCAGATGGGGAAAGGTCAGAGAAAGCTGACTCAACCTTCCCCCTATGGAGGGCTGTCGCTCAACCAGGATGACCTCATATCCCGCATCGGCCAAATCGATGGATGCCGTTATCCCGGCGATCCCTCCCCCGATGACCAGAACCCGTTTGGTGAGGGGCATGGTCAGGGTCTCAAGGATCTCGTTCTGCTTCAGCTTTTCCAGGATCGACCGGATAATTTCGCCCGCCTTGTGGGTGGCCCTCTCCCTCTCTCCTTGGTGGACCCAGCTACACTGTTCTCGGATGTTGGCAATCTCACAGAGGTAGGGGTTCATGCCCTCCGATCGCACCGCCTTGCGAAAGGTCGTCTCATGCATGCTGGGGGAACAACAGGCCACAACCACCCCGTCCAATCCCTCATCCCGGATGGCGTTTCGAATGAGCAACTGCCCCGGGTCAGAACACATGTAGATGTAATCCTCGCTGTGAACCACATCCTCGATCTCCCCCATCTCCTGGGCTACCCTCTTCACATCCACGGTTCCAGCGATGTTTACGCCGCAATGGCAGATGAAAACGCCGAGCCGCTTCATATCACTCCCGTACCCCGTGAACCGTGTCCGCAATTCGTGTCCGTTTTCCGTGACGCGTGTCCGTGCTTCGTGCTCATGAGGACTGAAGACGGCGGACGGCAGACCGCGGTATAGGATCGTGTTCGTGCTCGTAATTCGTGACTTGTTATTGATTTTTTTGGCATTTGAAATTTGACGTTGACTTTTTTTACCTCAAGCCTCCACCGTTGACCTCTTTCTTAACCTCAACCTTAACCTTAGCCTCTCACCTTTGTCATTTGTCATTTCTCTTTCTGCCTCCAACCTCAAACCTCTACCTATCGGAACGAAGCTCCGATGAGTTCCGATGCTGGGCGAACAATGCCTGAACTTTACTCGCCGCGGCATTCCCTTGGGCAACCGTATCGGCGATGTCCTTCGGTCCCTGAGCACATCCCGCCAAGTAGATCCCCTCAATCGCGGTTTCCACCGGATAGAGCTTCCACTGGGCCTCCGTCAGGAAACCATGGCCATCCGTCTTGATGCCGAGTTTCCTGGCGAGCTCTTTTGCCCCCCCGCTTGGAATCATGGCCGTGGCTAAGACCACCATATCCGCTGCCATCTCCACCTTTTTCCCCGTCAGTGTGTCCACTCCCCACACCACTACATGGCCGTTATCCCTGAACAGGCGCGAAACTCGCCCCCTGAGGTAGAGGATGCCCTCCTCCATTCCCTGTTGGATGAACTCCTCGTATCCCTTCCCCATTGAGCGGATATCCATGTAAAAGATATATGCCCGTCCGTCATGGACCTTGTGTTTATATAGCCGTGCATGCTTGGCCGTGTACATACAGCAGGCCCGGGAACAGTAGGGCATATAGCGTTCCGGATCTCGCGAGGCCACACATTGGATGAAGACCACTTCCTGGGGTATCCGGCCGTCCGAGGGCCGCCGGATTTCCCCCGCAGTGGGCCCCGATGCCGAGTTTAATCGCTCGAAGGCAAGGCCATCGATCACGTCGGGAACATCGCCGTACCCATATTCCCCGATCTCCTCCTTGGGGTAGAGATCAAATCCCGTGGCGACGATGATGGCCCCCACTCGCTCCTCAATAAGAGTATCCTTCTGTTCGTAATCGATGGCACCGGCGGGGCAGACCTTCTCGCAGACCCTGCACTTTCCCTTGGTGAAATACCGGCAAACCCCGGGATTGATGACGGGCTTATTGGGTACCGCCTGAGGGGAGAGGGTGTAGATGGCCTTTCCCGGTCCAATTCCCCGCTCGAACTCCGAGGGCACTTTACTGGGACACTTTTCCTGGCAGAGGCCGCAACCAGTGCACTTGTCCCAGTCAACGTACGCGGCTTTCCTGCGGATCGTCACCAGGAAATTCCCCGCCTCCCCCGAGACGGATTCGATCTCCGAATACATGACCAACCGGATATTCGGGTGCTGACCCGTCTCCACGGTCTTGGGGGTCAAGGTACACTGGGCACAGTCCAACGTGGGAAAGGTCTCGGAAAGCTGGAGCATCCGGCCGCCGATGGAGGGAAGTCGATCCACCAGAAGCACCTCATAGCCGGCATTTCCCAAGTCGATGGAAGCGGTTATCCCCGCAATCCCGCCTCCTATGACCATGGCCCGCTTGACGAATGAGACCCCCTGAGTTTTGGAGGGCACTCGAGCCCGCAGCTCGTCGATTCTTCCCTCCATGAGATTCTGAACGTTACTGGTCACATCCCGCGGGTCTCCCCTCTCGAGGGCGCCCCGTATATCGAAAACCTGGCTCAGGGAGGGATCGAGTCCCCACCCTCTCATTGCCTTCTTCAACGTAGGGGCAAACAACTCCGGCCGAGCGCACGCCATCAAGGCCCGATCCAACCCATTCTCAGCCAAAAAGGCGCGAATTGCCTCCATTCCGGATTCCGAACAGACCGGCGGATGATGGATGAAGGGAAGAACATCTTTCCTGCCCCTCAGCTTTTCCGTGAGCGCCTCTGGGTTGAAGAGCGGAACCCCTTCAAGCTCACAGGGACACAGGACAACACCTACTTTCCCCATCGTATCCTCACAGTAACCCCTTTTCCATCAGGAGGGGGCGGGGATCGACGTCATTTCGCCCGAAATCCAACCTCTCTACCGGCAATCCCAAGGCCAACCCCAAGAGCTGGGTAAAGTAGATAACCGGTATTCCGGGGAAGTCGTTATACTTTTCGTGAATCTCCTTCTGCATGCTGTCGATGTTGAACTGACAGAGCGGGCACGTGGTCGTTACCGCCTCGGCGCCGTTCCTCAAGGCCGAGCTGAGGATGGCATATGCGCACTCCGTGGCTACCTCCGGGGCCCCAACGGACTGGAAGGCCCCACAGCACTCGATCTTATAGGGGAAATCCACCGGTTCACAGGTGATGGCCTCCAGGAACTCCTCGAAGATTGTCGGGGCCTCTTTATCGTCGAACTCCATCTCCTCAAAGGGGCGAAGGAGCATGCACCCGTAAAAAGGAGCCACCTTCATGCCCTGGAGATCCCTCTTTGCAGCCGTCCTCAGGGCATCGAATCCCACGTCTCGCTTGAGAATCTCCAAGTAGTGAAGGATCTGAGCATCCCCTTGGTAATCCATCTCGATGAAGGTGTTGATCTTTTCCCGTTTCTCCTGGTCAGCCTGGATGAGCCGATTGGTCCGCTTGATCACGTTAAAACAGACCGAACAGAGGGTAGTCAACGTGCTGCCTTCCTCTTTCGCCCTCGCCAGAATTCGAGAGGGAGGAGCAAGGGCCATGATGTTGTCCGTGGCCAGGGGAAATGTGGCGCCGCAACACGTCCAGTTGGAAAGCTCCTTCAGCTCAAACCCGAGAACCTTGGCGCACTCCCTTCCCGCTTCATCCAGGTTTTTGGCCTTCGTATACAACGTACATCCGGGGAAATAAAGGTATTCCATGGGAAAACCACCTCCCGAACCGCGGTCGGCTAAGAACTGAACTTCCTAAACCCGCTGATCAGTGCGATCTGGGGAACACGCTCCAAGAACTCCTCCGATAGCTTCCCAGCCTCAAGGCGATCCAGGCGTTCCTTCTTCCTCAAGATGACCAACCGTATCGCCTCCATGATCCTGGCAATATCAAGACCCTTGGGGCACCTGGAAGTACACTGAAGACAGGAGGCACACACCCAAAAGGTATTGGATTCAAGCACCTCTTCCTCCAAGCCCAGGAGGCTAAATCGGATGACCTGATGGGGTCCTAAATCCATGGCGAAGGAGACGGGACAACCGGCAGTGCAATTACCGCATTGGTAGCAGGCAAAGAGGTTCTGCCCGCTAATCTCCTCCACCTTTTGAGCAAACTCGTTGTGAACCCTACGACCCGAAATCTCGATCTTCATTTCCCCTCTCCGAAGTGGCCTCCAAACGAGTAAACCAGGCCTTCGTCAAATAGAAGCACCACGCCCCAACGACAACGTCCGTAACACCCCCCATAAAATCATATCATTTCCCTGGGAACCCGAACAAGTTGGAACACCCGGGCTTCCCCCCTTCAGGGCCGCCCGTACCGCCTCACTCCCTCCACATAGAGGTCGTTTCCCCGGGTGTCGTTCACCACGATCGCGGGGAAATCCTCAACCTCCAGCCTTCTGATTGCCTCGGGCCCCAGATCCTCATAGGCGACGAGCTCCGATTTCTTGATTCGCCGCGCAATCAGAGCCGCGGCGCCGCCCACTGCGGCCATGTAGACGGCCTTATATCTCTTCATCGCGTCGATAACTTCCTGGGAACGCATTCCCTTTCCGATCATCCCCTTTAGCCCCTTCTCCATGAGTTGTGGGGAGAAGGTATCCATGCGATAGCTGCTCGTGGGACCCGCTGATCCGATGGGCTTGCCCGGTCTTGCAGGGGTCGGGCCGACGTAGTAGATGATCTGTCCCCTGATGTCGAAGGGAAGCTCTTCCCCCCGCCCTATGAGGTCGACCAACCGCTTGTGGGCCGCATCCCTTCCCGTATAGATGATGCCGTTGATGAGGACTCGGTCTCCCGCCTTCAACCCCTCAACATCTCCATCGCTTAACGGGGGTTGTATTCGAATCGGTTCGCTCATATTTCCTCCGTGGTTCGTGTTCCGTGCCCGTGTGCCTCGTGCTCGTGTCCGTTATTCGTGTCCGTGTCCGCGTTCCATTGTCATTACTCATCGGCCATTTGACATTTGAGCTTTGACATTTGGCATTTCCCATTGGTTATTTGTCATTTGGCATTTATCATTGATTCTCGTGTTCGTGGTCCGTTATTTTTTCTTACGGACACGAGACACGAACACGGATCACGGTTATTTCAGTCAAATGACCGCTTCCTTATGCCTGTGGGCATGGCACTGGATGTTCACCGCCAGGGGAAGGCTCGCGATGTGACATGGCATCATGGTAACGTGTACGGCCAGCGATGTAGTCCTTCCTCCCAGTCCCTGGGGTCCTATGCCCAATGTATTGATCCTCTCCAGGATCTCCCTCTCCAGGGAGGCCAATTCCGGATCCGGATGCTCGCTTCCGAGGGGCCTCAAAAGGGCCTTTTTCGCCAACAGGGCGGCCCTTTCAAACGTTCCCCCGATCCCAACCCCTATGATGGTGGGAGGACACGGGTTCGAGCCGGACTCCTTGACCCTTTGAACCACGTAATCGGCTATGCCCTTCCTCCCCACCGCGGGAGTGAGCATGGTCACCCGGCTCATATTTTCGCTCCCTCCCCCCTTGGGGGCAACGATGAGCTTCACCCTGTCTCCGGGGACGACCTCAACTTGAACGACCGCGGGCGTGTTATCCCCCGTATTGGCCCTCGTGAAAGGATGACACAGGGATTTTCGAAGGTATCCCTCCCCATACCCCTGTCTCACCCCTTCGTCTATGGCGCGATTGAGGTCCCCTCCAACCAGGTGGACATCCTGCCCCAATTCGACGAATACCACCGCAACCCCCGTGTCCTGGCAGATGGCAACCCTTTCCTGCCGGGCAATGGACGCATTCTCCTCCAGTTGTCCCAAGATCTCAATCCCGGTCGCGGATTCCTCCTCCGCCTTGGCCCTCTCGATGGCGTCGAGGACGTCCTGACCCAGGTCGAAATTCGCCTCCATACAGAGCTCTTTCACCCGTTCGGTGATAATACCCACATCGATCTCCCTCACCTTTCGTCCTCCTGGCCGATGCTCACAGCTTCAACGCCGCGATGCTCTTCTTGACGCTCTCCGCCGACTTGGAGACCAATTCGCTCTCCTCCGCGGTCAGTTCCAGTTCAATGATCTTCTCCACGCCACTCATCCCGAGCTTGACCGGAACCCCAAAGCAGATATCCGACAAACCATATTCACCCTCCAGGTACGCACAACAGGGCAGTATCCTCTTCTTATCCTTCAGGATGGCTTCCACCATCTGGGCAGCAGCAGCCCCAGGGGCGTAAAAGGCGCTTCCCGTCTTGAGGAGCGAAACGATCTCGCCGCCTCCCTTTCGCGTCCTCTCCACCAGTCGATCAATGGTTTCCTGGGGGAGGAGCTGCAGTATGGGGATACCGCTCACCGTTGTAAAGCGGGGCAAGGGAACCATCTCGTCTCCGTGGCCCCCCAGTATGATGGTCTGAATGTCCTCGATGGAAACGCCCAGCTCCATGGAGATAAAGGTCTTGAATCTGGCCGTATCCAGGATACCCGCCATCCCCATGACCCTGCTCTTGGGAAAACCGCTCCGCTTCAGTGCGAGATACGTCATCGTATCCAGGGGGTTGGCCACCATGACGAGGATGGCATTGGGTGAGTTCGCCACCACCTGGCCAACCACCGATTCGATGATCTTCTTGTTGGTGTCTAAGAGATCCTCCCTGCTCATACCCGGCTTTCGGGGAACACCTGAGGTGATGACGACGACGTCCGAATTTCGCGTCTCCTCATATCCGGTTGTCCCAACGAGATGGGAATCGAATCCCTCTATGGGGGCTGATTCCAGCATATCCAACCCCTTTCCCTGGGGCAAACCATCGATGATGTCCACCATGACGACATCGCCGAGCTCCATTTCCGCGACTTTGTTGGCCACCGTCGCCCCCACGTTGCCTGCTCCAATGACCGAAATCTTGTTCCTTGCCATGACTTACCTCCTTTACCTTGGATTCATTCCATGAAGGGGGCCTCGACGGGGAACGGTATACCCCCTCAAATGATATCCGCAGGATTTTCGCACAATCAGCTCCGGCTCTAAGGCGATCTGCCTTACCTGGCCTCGATCCCTGCCCTCGATCTTGTCAATCAGCGTGCGCACGGCAATAGCCCCCATCTCATATTTCCTCTGGCCGATGGTGGTCAGCTCGATGCCCTTCATCGCCGAGAAGGTAATATCGTTAAATCCAATGACGGCCACATCCTCGGGCACCCTGAGACCCGAATCGAGAACAGCCTCAAAGGCGCCCAGGGCCATGTAGTCGTTCACCCCGAAGATGGCGCTGGGAGGATCTCTCAAGCCCAGAAACGTCCGTGCAGCCTCATACCCCGAGGGCTTCAGGAAATCGCCCTCCAAGACCTTGAGTTTCGCTGGATTCAACCCGTATTCGACAAAGGCCTTCCGGGCCCCCTCCAACCGCTCCACCGCGGCCGATGAGTCGGGAGCTCCCGAAATGATCCCAATCCTCCTGTGTCCCATCCGGATGAGGTGTTCAACGGCCAGAAAGCCCCCCATCACGTTTTCCACAACCACGTAGTCGGTCTCACCCATCACCGGATCACCGTAAACCCTCCGGTTCACCAGGATCAGGGGAAACTCGTCCCTTACCAGCCTGGCGATGTTGGGATCCCGCGTATGGGCCGACGTGAAGATAATCCCGTCCACTCCCCGGCTCAGAAGCATGTCGACATACCGGCCCTCCAGCGAAAGGTCAAAGTTGGTGCAGCAGAGGAAGATATTGTATCCGAGGGATCGAGCGGTATCCTCGATCCCCTTGGCCAGCTCCGCATAGAAGGGGTTGACAATAGTGGTGATAACCAGTCCCAAAGTCCTCGACCTCCCCAAGACGAGGCTTTGGGCTAATACGTTGGGCTGGTAATTGAAGTTCCGGGCGATGGAGATAATGCGGTCCTTAGTCGACTGGCTGATCCTGGGTTTATCGTTCAAGGCCCGATACACAGTTGTATGGGAGACCCCCGCCACCCTGGCTATGTCCTTTATGGTAGTGTACCTTCCCATAAACCCGGCTCCTTGCGTTAACGTTAACTCACCCCGGTCCCTCGAGTCAATGGGAAAATCACCTTTTTTGTGGAGAGAGATCACATTCCTCCTGGTGCAATGTCCCCGATTCCGTCCCCTCGATTCCTACCTCAACGTCCCCACGTAGCGCGTGGTCAACTGCCTCTTTCTTACCAGGGGGTTGGAATAGTCAGGCAGCAGCAGGGGAGAAACCCGATGGTGACCAATTCCCGCCTCTTCCAATTCCCTGTGGTATGATCGGACATGATCCAGGGTCAGCCTCCCCTCCTTTGCCCTCTCCCGGGCGTATACGGCCGCATTCCTGCCCGCTATCCGCCCAAAGACCAGCACATCCATGAGGGAATTGCCCCCCAGGCGGTTTTCACCGTGAACGCCCCCTCCCACCTCCCCGGCGATGTACAATCCGGCAAGGGAGCTCTCGCACTCCTCGTTATATTCCAAGCCCCCATTCTGATAGTGAAGGGTAGGATACACCAACATGGGCTCCTTGGAGATGTCAATTCCATACCGTTTGAATACGGTGTATTTCCCCAGGAAGTCCCGTTGCACCGTGCCCTCGCCGTACATGATCTCGATCATGGGGGAATCCAACCACACCCCGACCTTTCCCGTCGGTGTTGGAACGCCCTTGCCTCTATCCGTACACTCTCGAATGATGCACGCCACTTCCACATCCCTCGGTTCCCGCTCGAAGACAAACTGCTCCCCGTCGACGTTGACCACGTTCGCCCCTGCCCCCCTGAACTTCTCCGTGATCAAGAGCCCCTCGGCCTGTTCCGGGAAGACCGCTCCCGTTGGATGAAACTGTGCCGTATGGAGGAAACAGAGGCCCACCCCGGCCCTGTACGCCATCACCAACCCGTCCCCAGTGGCACCGTAGTGGTTGGTGGTCATAAACCCCCGTAAATGGAGCCGACCGGATCCCCCAGTAGCCATCACCACGGCCTTTGCCCTTATGATGAAGTACTCCTCCGTCTCGAGGTTATAGTGAATCGCCCCCGCACAATGGCCGTGTTCGTTCAGCACCAGCTCAATCGCCGGAACGAACTCCAGGACCCTTATATCTTCACCCCGGTGCCACGCCTCATCCCGAAGCGTCCTCATGATCTCCGCACCCGTGATATCCGAGGCGAAATGAACCCGTTTGCGCGAAGTCCCGCCCAGGTGGACTAACTGAAAATTTCCATCCGGGCCCTTGTTCAACATTACTCCCAGGCTTTCAAGCCACTGGATTACCGCGGGGGCCTCGGTGACCAGTCGATAGACCAACTGGGGAACGTTCTTGAAGTGCCCCCCACCCATGGTATCGAGATAGTGGTAGAAGGGGGAATCCCTGCTCCCCCGTTCCGCGGCCTGGATTCCTCCCTCGGCCATCATGGTATTGGCATCGCCGTGACGAAGCTTGTTCGCGATAATGACCTTCGCCCCGTGTTCCTGAGCCACCAGTGCGGCGGCTGTCCCTGCCCCGCCTCCCCCGATGACCAATACGTCCGTTTCATGAGCCACCTCGAAGAGATCAACCACCTCGGGATCAATCCGGCTCTCGGCCTCCAGGAGGTCGACAATCTCGTGGTACACGGGATAGCCCTTGTTGGGCCCGACCCGAACCTCCCTTCT
>Ga0209427_10007798_pt1 | contig 12085 bp, 5 predicted proteins | sample DeeMarSWOR136_30_FD_187465 | JGI IMG/M metagenome (GOLD analysis project Ga0209427, IMG submission 187465) | Marine sediment microbial communities from White Oak River estuary, North Carolina - WOR-1-36_30 (SPAdes) (version 2) | ecosystem: Environmental > Aquatic > Marine > Intertidal zone >... | reverse complement strand
AAAATCTGTCTGGCTAAGGAATACAGCTCATCAACCGAGTGCGAGCCGCCCGGGCCGGTAGGTGTTCCTTCACCGACCAAAAGACCGATGAACGCATAATCGAAATCCTTTTTCAACGGCAAGATTTTATCCATCGTATAGACCTTAACTGAGTTTATAAGTGGCTGTTTAACCTGACCGCCGGTATTATACCACTCCTTCAGGCCCGTTATCAGGACATCGTTGTTACTGCTGTCGATACAAACCGGCACGCCATTGCTCCACCTACGAACCATTCGGACATACTCGACCATCATATCAACGCAAAGCTGTGGCTCATTTTCACCAAAGGCATCGAGATTGACCGCTATGTAATCAGCCCCATCAGCAGCCTGTGATTCAATTAAGGCCTTAATATAATTCAGCGGTTCGCTTGGTCTTGAATATGCATCGGCGCCGAGTCCCCCCAACTGCTTCATTATCTTGCCGGTCTTCGGAATTGAAGCGTGGATTGATTCGCCGATAGTAATCAGTGGATTCTTCATCGTGCGGTCCTTAATACCAAATAATTCATCCGTCTGCCATTCTTTTTATAACCTGTATTCATAAACACTTATGCAATCCCAGTGTCTTTTTTTATATCTGTTTTTGGTGCTGCGTCGACCCAAACAATTACCTCTTTGAGCGATTTTGCGCTGTGGATAACCTGTTGATAACCCAAAACCCGTCCCTCTGACCGTGTCCGTCCGCGACGCTGAAAAATGTCGGATAAACAGGTTGCTTCTTTGCCCCCGCCTCTGCGACCCGCTCCAAATCTACTTATCTCCCTGTAACTTCTTTCTAATAAAGACGTTACCTCCGTCAACAAAGTCGCCACTTAAACTCACCTCCATCTGAGCACCTGCGAACCAATAGTGTGCCCAAATTCCACTGGGCTCGCAATGGATTGGTGAAAGATTGTCCTGTTAGTGGATAATCCATGGAAAAATTCTTCATAATTCTTATATCACGAGTAAATACACACACACCAGAAAGCTGTGTGTTCCGATAAAAACCATAATTTCTCCGTCACCAAATCACTTCCTTAACGGCCGAGCCTGGGGATGGCGCGGAGCAACCACCCGTAACCACCGCGCATTTATCGAGCTACAGACCACTCACAGAAACTCTCAATACTCAACTGCGACCAAAGTTCGTGGTGTTATTTTTGATAAATACAACCTCTCGCTACTTTTAGAAATTTCCACATCTCCATCTATTGGTAAAATCAACTCCTTCCTTGTTCCGAAAGGCTTCGAAAACCTCAGGACCGCATCAACCGGCTCATCGTTGAAATTCTCGACAATCAGGTAATCTTCGCCAATCAGGTACAATGCTACTTTGTTCGGAGCATCAAATTTTATTCCCAATGGCTCCAACAATTTGTCCCTGATTGGTTTGAGCTGCTCTCGAGTCAGCTCAAGCAAGCCGCGAGGATTCCCATTGACCTTCAGGATAATTAAGTTTTCATCATCAAGATTTACACCATCCAGCCGGTCAGCCAGCCCGTCTGTTATAAGCACCTTCTTTTCATCATCGAGCATTTTCTTTAGCTTGGCAGAGAAATCCGGGTCTTTGAGTGCGTGAACAGAGAAAAACGCAGCCTTCGCGTCAGTGTGAATTTGTGCTGCGGGCACAAGCGGCAATCCCAACATCCCCACAAAATCGAATACATATTGCTCATCATAAGCGTCACTGTTCGGCGGCTTCGGAGCAAGAATGCCTGTGAGAGGCTTATTTCGTACCAACTTGGCGAGCTTGAATAATCCGGGAATCTCCGTCCGTAATTTCTCGACGTTTGCCGGCCCGGTACCTCGTAGAAGCGAACCATAACAAAACAGCAACATCTCCCTTGCATCTGCCAATACGGTCTGTCGCGCCTGCTCTACGTATGTATTCTCCGTGGTTCCGTAAGGGTCAAACCACCCGCCGCCCGTTTTCGGGCCGCCCATCTCGCCCAGCCATCGCATAATGTAATAAGCTTCGTACTGAACCTTCCCTCCCCAGCGCTTATCATCATAATCGCGCGTCTCGGTGCCGACCCAGATTCTATCATAGTCGGCTGTTTCACGTGAAACCTCATACCCACGATTATGGAAATTGTCGTACCATTGAGGATATTTGATTATGATTTTTACATCCGGATTGACCACTCTTGCCGGTCCTAAAATTCTTTCACGGCTCATCCTGACCATAAGCTCACAGCGGTAATCAGCCCATGTCTGGCCACCGCGCGCCTTTTTGCACTCACCGCATTGGCAGTCGGTGAAAAGAAAATCATCAATCATAATCTCATTGAATATCGAGGCCGTGTATTCGAAGATTTCCTGAAGCTGGTCTTGCGTGCCCTTATTGGTATAACAGGAAATCAGGTTCCAGCCTGTCGAAATCTTCCCGACCTGCGTAGTTGTAACACAGCCCGAGACCTCAAAGCCCTCTGTTTCAAATCTGGATTGCGCTCGTTCCAGGGTACTTCTCTCTGCGGTATACCGGCTTCTGAAAGTTTCAATGAAAACGTGCGTAACGCCGGTTTTCTTACACCAGTCGATTGCTTTATTTATACCCTTCTCGGTACTCAAATGGTCGCGCACATTCTGCGCTGTAAACAGCGTAGCTATCTTCAAAAAACCCTTATTTTCATTCGCCAAATCCCATAACGACTGGGATTGACACCTCAAAGATATCAGCAACATCAACCCCACTACTGTATATTTCAAACTTCCCGATTTAATCATTCCTTTCACCTTCTTGAACTGACCCTGCAAGTTTGTTTTGTTCAAAACTAACGATTTTCCCCTTTAGCGCCCGGCAGGCCGCTGCCGCGTCACTGGCTTTCGTCACCGCTGCACAAACCGCAATCGCTTTGGCACCAGCTCTCAAAACATCCTCCACATTGTCTAATGTTATACCACCGATAGCCACATTACAAACACCGGTATCGGCAAGTAACTCTGTGCCCTTACTGACATAGTCCAGGCCAACAGCCGGGGCGGCTGGTTTCGTCTCGGTGGCAAAGACCGGCCCCAGAGCGGCGTATGTAGGCCGCTCCTCGCAGGCGGCACGCAGTTGCTTGAGCGAATGTGTGCTTTTTCCGATAATCAGCGGATCCAACTGGAGCTTGCGTGCACAATCAAGCGGCAAATCATTCTGGCCAAGATGAACGCCATCAGCACCCGCAGCAACCGCTACGTCAACCCGGTCGTTTATTACGCTCAGGATGCCGGCGTCTTTGCATATCTGCACAAATTCGACAGCAATAGCGAAAAGCTTGTCGTCATTGATGGCCTTCGCCCGCAGTTGAATGCAATCGGCACCACCGGCTGAGCACTTACAAGCCAAAGAAATAACATCCACCGGCAGGTTGCTGGTAATTATCACGTAAAGCCTGACACATTTAAATTTCTCAAAAGCATCGCTGAAAAGAACAATATCCTTCTCTATAGTATAAGCAGTATAACGCAGATTTTCGATTGTCCCTGCTACCGACCGGTCCTGCGTTTGGGTCATTTCAGCAAGCACCCGCAGTGCCTCGGTTAGTCGTTTGCAGCCGGCAGTAAGACAATCCTTTACATTACCGCGCGCAAGCTGCCGCTCGACCTTCTTACCAAGGCCGACATCACCAAGCGTATCTCTGCTTGAGATAAGACGACCGGCATCGAGCTTACCAATAGCTGCTGAAAGCTCGTGCCGGATCTGCCTGGCTCGTTCGGTAAGCGGCGCCGAATTCAAAGAGAATCTACAAAAATCTTCTATCACGCGAAGCGCCTCACGAGCACGATTAAAATTAGCATCGATAATTCTATAGACAGCCCGTTCCATATCATCTCTGATTATACGAGCTGCGCATAGCATTGAGTAGCTAAAATTGGGTAAAACGGCAGGAGTGAATGAAACTCTTTTGACAGATTCAAACAGACTGTTTTTGCACTAATATGGGAATCTCTTTCGCTCAAAAGAAAAGCGGAGCCGACCCTCCTCCAGAGCGACCCCGCAGAAAAGAAATTTATTAACAAAATCGGTAACACCGATTCTGAAAAGCCCGAAAAATCGGGCGGACATATCCTCCTCTGAAACGTTTTTAGGCCGTCCGCCCAATATAGCTAATTACAAAAAGACAGAACAAGCTTAGCTGCAAAAAATATGCCAAAAATAAGCAATCAAGATTGAATACAACCACATCTCGGCCTAACTTCTTATAATAAAATCTGTTACGCTTATAAAAGACGTTCCGGTTACGAAAAAATATATCTTGTATTTTAACGCTGCGTTGTTATTTGTCAACACTTATTATACCCAGCCATCCTATTTTTACGCACCTATACCTTTTAAGATGCTATATTGTAGGGTTCCATATTTAGTGTTTACGAAATGCAACGCGTGGTGAATAAAATGAACAACTTCACTAAGACAGAGCTAATGGTGTTAGCAGCCAGTCAAAGGCCCGCTTTTGTCATGTATCTCCGAAACTTACGAAACTGCTATACTAAATCCGGTATTAATCATACCATTGTGCTTTGTCGCCGCTGTGTTATTTTGTGTAATATTTAGCAGAACAAATCCGGTTTGTCCAGCGGCAAAGCCAGCGGTCAAAGAGCACTTTCTTGCCGGTCCTCTGCTGGTCAAGCTGAAAAATGGTGCTCTTCCGCCACGCTACAATCTCATCAGCAATCCTCCGGGCCTGTTCTTCAGGCAGTTCCAACCTGACAAGCTCAAAAGGGTCAGTGTTAATATCATAAACGCAGGCTGTTTTGTCTGTTGGATTATATATGAACTTACGTCCGCCTCTTATAAAACCCGCAGGCCCCTCCTGCATCCAACCGCAAAAATACACCCTGCGGCCATCAGGTATAGAACCAAGCACATTAACGCCGTCAAAGCCAACAGCTTCTGTCTCGAAGCCTAACAGCTCCAGTAACGTTGGCGTCAAATCAACAGAACTGACTGGCTCGGCAATCTTAACGCCCGGGTCTACCAGAAATGGAGCTCGCAAGCAAAACGGGATACGCAGGACCTCATCGAAAGCTATCAATGCGTGCCCTGATTGACCGTGCTCGCCGAATGCCTCACCGTGGTCTCCAATAACACAAAAAATCGTTTTATCTGTAAGATTCAGCCTGGCGAGCTCCACATTTAGAGCGGCTAAGAATTTATCGGTATAACGAACCGCCTGTCGGTAACGCTCCTCTACAGGCTCCTTAGCGGGTGTGTCGAACCACGCAGGAACCTCATAAGGGTCATGAGTAACCGAACAGAGGATCGTAAGGAAAAACGGCCTCTCGTCGGCTTGTATCCATTCAGAGATGGGCTTTAACATTGAGAACTCATCGCACGCCAAGTAACCAAGAAAGCTGTTAGGGTCACCCAGATCATCCCTGGCCCAGAATTTATTAAAGCCGAGATTGTGCACCAGCCCGGGCCGAGATTCAAAATTGCCCATTGCCGATTGAAAAAAAGCCGTTCGATAATTCAATTTCTCGCTTAGAATCGTGACAATACCACCATAGGGCTTTACAACAGGGACTGCCTCAGCAAGATCCTGGGAGGCGGAAGAAAAACGTCCGGTTAAAAGCACAAAAAGTGCCTTTGTGGTATGGGTTATTGATGAGCGAGCATTTGAAAATTCGACTCCTTGTCCGGCAAGAGTTAAAAGATATGGTGTTAAATTACTTCGTTTGTCCGCAAGTGAGCTGTACTTGTATTGAATGCCTTCGAGGATAACTATGACTATGTTTCGACTTAGTTGTTGTGGTTTTCTTGTAATCTTTAGTTGGTCAAGGCCGGGAATCTTACGCTCGGGCTTAACCGGCAAGCGGTAATCGGATATAACAATGCTGAATATAGCTCGCAGGTGGCAGTTGTAGTGTAGCCCAAGGGAAGCTACTTGCGGAGAGCCAGCTCTGGACACCGTACCGCGGGCCGCAATACTGATAATAATAACAATGATAGAAATAACAACTCTGCTGAAAAAACGCTTGCGGTTGTAATTCGGCGGCAATGGATTTACTAAAACAACAAAGAAGAAGGTAAGAGCAACCCCACTGGGCACAAGCAAAATGATTGCTGCTTTCGGCATTTTTATAAGGTTAACACCAATGATACACAAAGTGTTCAATGGCGCCCGTATTAAAGGCAAAAGAACTCTGGGTAGTATTTGTGTTCCCGTTCTGATTAGCCAGCCGGCGTTCATAACCGACCAGGTGCACACAACAGCAGCAACGATAGTGGCTGTGCGCAGAACCCATCTCTTAGGCCATCGAAAACAAACCAGCGCCAAAATCACCTCAAGAAGTAATAGAAAATAGATATCGGCTAAAACCCAGCCAAAATATTCACCGACCAGGTTAAAACGCAACGAATAAAAGAATTTCACCAACAGCACGCAAAGTAACGCTCCAACCATAATAACACTGTAAGCACGAGGTGCAAAAAAATAATAGAGACGGCGAACAGACAACGCCTGCCGAATCTTATGAACGGAATACGAATACTTATAACTCATAGCGCGCTAAGATACTAAAAGCCTCAGTAAATAGCAAGTTATAGCCGTTAGCAAAAATTTAATGACACATATGTAGCTGCGTATTCTTTTGTTGTTAAGAATAATAATTTTAGTAAAATAAACTCAGTATAAGTAGTCATATAGCCGGTTAAATTGTAACATTCGTCAAACAACCGTTCATTAAAGCTTAATAGTAACGATAGTTAGAGAGAATATAATCAAATATATGTTTGTGGAAAACCCGTTATTTTTCTTATTATAATTAGGGGCAAAACTCACAACAGCATTGGCTGGGTAGTGTTAAAATGTTGGTTCGTGTTGGTTCTAACACACTTGCTAACAGCTTGTCTGCTCTCCTGCGTTTTATCTTGTTAGTTGTTTTTTAAAGGTTTTTCTGCATAATTGCTTTGACAAATTAGGTCACTGAGAAACAAAATATATAAACAATATATGATATAATAATGCTCGTAAAGACCGCAGCAACATTTCAGAACAGAGTGTTCCACAATAAAAAGGCCTTTGTGTTATGAGAGTGTATGGAATAAAAAATGGGCGTACAAATTAAGCGAAAATTGACGAACTCTACAGCGTTGTTTGTGGGTTTTGATATTGGAAGCAGCTTTGTGCATTATACTGTCCTCGCGGATGATGCGGATGATAAAGAGATTATATACTCTCCCAAACCAATAATGCACTTTGCGGACCCTATTGGGGCGGTGAGAGAAGCATGGCGGGACATAACAAAAAAATACGGTAGTGACAGGATAAAAAATACAGCCTTCACAGGAAGCGGAGCGGAATCCTTCCCGAAGGTTATGGAGGGGATAACATATACGTTTGATAGCGTCGCAATCCCGAAGGGCGCCGAAACAGCACAGCCGCAGGCACAGTACATCTTTCATATTGGGGCCAAAGATTCGTACTTTTTTAATCTGAAACAGATAAACGGCACAAAGATTATTCAGGAGTGGAAAACGGGGACCAAATGCGGCGGCGGGTCCGGAACGCTGATAGAAAAGCAATGTAGGAGGCTCTTTGAAGGCCAGGTCACCGCCCCTGAGCTTGAGGATATCGCTACAGCAAAGGACGAAAACCAAAACGAAAATATTAGAATAAAGAACAGGCGGAAGCAACAGGCAAGGCTGGAAGAGATGTTTATAAGGGCCCAAAAGGAGGCCGAGCGGTCGGAACAGCCGAGCGAGTTTTTGGCAAGATGCGGCGTCGTTATTCAATCTGATTTAATTCACAAGCAAAATGAGGGCGCGAAAAGAGAAGACAATTTAGCAGGCCTTTTCAGGACGGTTGCGAGAAACTATAAAATCGATGTTCTTGGGGCCATGGAATTCAAGGACTCTAAAGATTCTGCTCATGCTATTGCAACAGGGGGCGTTCTTACTAACGATCTTATTAGGAAAAACCTTGAAGAGTTTCTCAGGATTTCCATAACAAGACCCCAGCACTACCATAACATAGCGGCCATAGGAGCAGCGGCCAAAGGAATCGAAGAGAATAACAGGGTTGTTTTTAGTCTCAGGCAGCTCGATAAAATCGCAGCTTACAGCAGGGAAAAAAGGCAGTTCGCCCCCGCTCTCTTCGAATGCCTCCAAAAAGTGAATGAGAATAGCGATAGCTTAAAAGGCCAGATAACAAAAAGAACTGAGGTAGTGCTGGGGATAGACGGAGGCAGTACGACCACAAAAGGGGCTTTGGTTGAATTAAGAACAGGCAAACTCCTCGATAAACTTTATATCAAAACCCACGGCAATCCCGAGGAATCGTTGAAGCGCGTTCTAAAGTACCTGAGCAGACACAAAGACAAAGTGATTATAAGGGGAGTCGGAGCTACCGGCTCTGCGAGGAAACTGTACGAGAAGATTCTGGTTGGCAAAAAGAAATCAGAGGAATTAGCGGAAAAGGGAATAGAGCTCACAGACAGGGTAACTGACGAGATTACCTGTCACGCCCTCGGCGTTAAGCACTGCAACCCGGAGATTGACACCATTTTTGAGGTAGGCGGCCAGGATATGAAATTTACCAGTTTCGCCAAGGACGGAACGGTCAAAGAAGCAAAAATGAATTATAGCTGCCAGGCGGGTTCCGGACAGACACTTGAGAATATGGCTGACGTTATCAATCTGAACGTGGAAAATTCCTTACAAAAGGCTGCTCTTAAGGCCCAGAGGGTTCCGGTGATTGACTCGACGTGTGGTGTTTTTATGGAGATGGATGAGAACAGGCTCATCGCCGAGGGTTTTAGTAAAGAGGAAATAGCCGCCGCTATAATTCGGGGAACGGCCGCGAGTTACTATTACAAGTTTGTTGGAGGCTCCCAGCATGCCGGCGATAAATGTTCCGCTCAGGGCGGCCCACCTTTAGGAAAAGCTTTTCTTGCCGCTCTTGCACAGGTAACAGACAAGCAGATAGAGGCCTATCCTCACAGAGAAATGTTCGGTGCCTGGGGCCAGGCTCTGGACATCATCGAGAACATAAAACAATTGGAAGCGCAGGGCAAGAGCTACGAATCCGCATTCAGAGGCTGGGGTATAGTCGATATGCCCTTTGAAAAAAGCAGGGTATCCTGCAAAGAGTTGTTCGGAGAAAAATCCTGCGGCGTCAGGGATTGTCAGCTCGAAGTATTTTCAATTGAGGACGACGAAATAATTACAGGAGGCTTTTGCCCGAGAGGAAATTCCGAGTCAGCGAAAAAACCAAAAACAAACTACGTGGAAAAATACCATAAGATATATGAGAAGCATTTCAAAAAGCAGGGATGCCTGCTGCGGGAGCTGTCCTCTATACAAACAGATGAGCAGAAGACAGTGACTGTGGGGATTAAGCGAAGCACTGCAACGCTTGGAGAGAAAGGAATCTGGAGTGCCGCGTTGTTTAGAAAACTCGGGTTCTACCCTGTGGTATCACCGAGAACCGATAAAGAAATTGCAAAGATAGGAATTGACAACTCAAGAACGGAGTTCTGTATAGCCAGAAAGCTGGCAACAGGACACGCATCCGTATTAAATAATAATCCGGATATAGAATACCTGTTCAATCCGAGTTTCATCGAGCAAAGAACCGGCACTCCCCCGGACCTGAAGTACTGCATTTACACGGAGTCGGAAGGATACATCTTAAACGATGTCCTTTCGCTCGATAAGAACAAACAGATAAATCCTATTCTGCACTTTGGAGAGATTGATATTCTGGTTCAAGCGCTTAGACAGGAGTTTGACAGATTAGGATTTGGCTTCACAGATAGACGGATAAAAAGTGCCATCAGATATGCCGATGTTGCCGAAAACAAATTCATGGCCGAACTTTATAAAGAAGGGGATAAGTTCTTAAAGAAAATCGAAGAGAATAATGAAAAGGCATATATTGGTATCGGCAGAGATTATGTGCTGCTCGACCCGGAAGCAAGCTCGAACTCGGGGACTATGTTCTCACAGATTAGGGGATTAAATTACATACCGCAGCTCTTTTTGGAGCACAGGTTCGAAGATATTGTTCTCGACGATATAGTGGAGAACGAATTTTGGGTCCAGAGCGTCAAAATATTAAAGGCCAATCTTTACGTAGCGAACCATCCAAATTTATTTGCTATAAGGATGATGAATTTCGCCTGTGGCCCGGACAGCTTAAAGATTTATCAGGAAGAAAAAATTCAGCAGGCTGCGAACAAACCTGTTCTTGTCCTGCTGACAGATGCTCAAACCAACAACGCCCCCTTTGTAACGAGGACGGAAGCTCACGAAAGGGTTGTGAATCAAAGCAAGCCGAAAAAATTGGATATTGAGCGGCTTAAAATGCGCACGTACGATGGTTCTGAAGAAAGGACCTGGCTTCTTCCTAATATGGGAAATGCCAGTTTCGTCGGTGCCGCAGGCCTGAGACATTTCGGAGTAAACAGCAGCGTATTACCGACGGACACCCCCAGAGGTTACCAGTTAGCCAGGAAGCACATCTATACGGAAGTCTGCCATCCACTTAAAAACGTTGTAGGCGATGCAATCGGCTTTCTGAAGGAGGAAATTGAAAGAAGAGGCAGAGAGTATGTGGAGAACCAATATCTTGTTATGCTTCCGACAACGAGCGGCCCATGCAGATTTGGAAAATATACGGAGCTGGTCAGGGAATTTCTGGATCGGGAAGGCCTGGAAAAGGTCCCGGTGGCAGGCCCTTCTTCGGAAACCGACTATCAGGACATACCTTTTCCGAGGAAGCTGAGCTCGTCGGACAAAACCAAAATGCAAAAAATGTTGTTTAAGGGGATTAAAGCGTCCGACCTATTGGAAGATATAACGTTGAGATTTCGACCGTACGCCGAGGATAAGGAACTGGTGGAAAAACTCCAAAAGGAAAGGTTAAGCGAGCTGGAAAAGGTTGTCGAAAATGGCGCCGAAACAGCGGACCTTATAGAGTGGGGAGAAGAAACGGTATCACTGTTTAAAGAAATTAATCTGCGAAACCGCAAGAGTACCGAAGCCAAAAGATTTCCTCTTGTTCTTTACATAGGGGAGATTTATGTGAGGCAGCACGACCCATGTACCAATTTTGTAGTCCGCCGGCTGGAAGAACAGGGCCTGGAGATTGTAAGGGACCCCGTAACCGATTGGCTGGATTATGTAAACAAAATGAATATAAGAAATGCCCGTAGAGACTTGAGGCTGGCGCTTAAGAGTTTCAATCTGAGCAGGACATTAAAAGTAACGGGAAAATTTACCAGGTCTTTTCTTAAAGGAAGGTATATGTCTTCCATTGAGGAAAAAATAGCTGAACCGTTTCACGAAGTCCTTCACGGCAGGCATGTCCTCCCGAAGCCGATCGATATGATAGAGACACTGGAAATCAATCACGAAGGTCACGGCAATATCGAAGGAGAATCTCCGCTAAGCACTGGTATCGCTTATCATTTCATGAACGATTTAATTAGGCCGAAAGGCGATGCCTATATCTCGGGAATATTTCACGTGGGGCCTTTTACCTGCATGCAGGAAGGAGTTGCAACCGCGAAAATAGAGGCAATGGCAAAAGAGCTAAGAAAGAGAAAACCCGATTTGGTCTTTCCGATTATCCACGCCTTTTTCGGCGATTCCCCGAGCGCAAATCTCGATTCGGAAATTGCAGTTTTCACCGAGCAGTGCTACCAGAAGCGAGAGATGCTTAGAGAAAAATACGGCCCCAAAGCCCCGCAGGCAAGAATTCCTAAAAGGATAGACATTCGGCCAATATCTCTTCCTGAGCGCGCCGCCGAATCTATGAGCCGGACGAATAATTAATATAGCTTCAAAAGGATATGTGCTTCCTCAAACAGAGTTGCGACGGTAAGGCAGCGGTAACTCGTTCGGGTAGCACAGCCACGTTTTACAACGGCAGGTCGCGGCGTGACCAGATTACACCACCCAGCAGTGTGGAGACGACAAGCATTGATATCAGTACGCACAGGTGGCCTATAGGCCACGCGGATTTATCGAATATCTCCGGGCCGTGAACATAATAGAAAATGGTTGTGGGTCTTAGCCATTTCATTTGAGGCCACCACTCTGCGATAATCGCCACGAAGTAGTTCAC
>Ga0209427_10007796_pt1 | contig 12086 bp, 16 predicted proteins | sample DeeMarSWOR136_30_FD_187465 | JGI IMG/M metagenome (GOLD analysis project Ga0209427, IMG submission 187465) | Marine sediment microbial communities from White Oak River estuary, North Carolina - WOR-1-36_30 (SPAdes) (version 2) | ecosystem: Environmental > Aquatic > Marine > Intertidal zone >... | reverse complement strand
CCCCCGCGACGTACCGAAAGTAATGGATCTCTCAAAGAAAACGTACTCCAAAATGACCCAAAATCTCTGGTGGGCAGCAGGCTATAACATCATCGCTATACCTTTAGCAGCGGGCGTCCTGTACAATTTTGGCGTGCTCTTACCTCCCGCAGTTGGCGCACTGGTTATGTCCCTTAGCACTGTAATAGTTGCCTTCAACAGCCAAACCCTGAGGAAATACGAGCCAGAAGGCGTGGCGTTCAAGGAAGAAGCGCGTGTCACGGTGAAGGACCTGGTTTGCGGCATGGAGATTGAACCAGCAACGGCTTATGGCAAAACCGAGTATGCGGGTAAAACGTTCTACTTCTGTTCGAAACACTGTGAAGAAGAATTCACGAAAAATCCAGAGAAATATGCTTCGAAGTTAGAAAAAGAGCCTGCGAAGCATGAACATATTCATTAAAAAAAGGGTTTTCTGCTAAAAGCCGTAGTTGCCGTCTAAGATTTCTCGCTGCTGATGACTTGTTCTGAAGAATTCCAGGTTTCCTCGACCAAGTTTTGCAGGTCTTGCAGTAAGGACGCTAACTTTTCGCCTTTAACGGTTAAGCCATACGATTTCGGAGTTTTTCTGGTGAAAACGAGTTTTTTCCCTTTCAGCCCTCTCAAGTACTTGTAGATTCTTCTCAGGGAAAGCCCTGTTTTCTCAGCAATTTTCTTGGCGGAAATTCCTTCTTCAGGAATGCTATCGTAAACTTTTCTCTCGGTTATGGAAAAAGGCTCTTTGTTAGGGTCACGTTTCGTCTTAAAGAAGAACACGTAGTCTCTTTCTTCAGGCGTTTCTATCAAACCCACTGTTTTCAGCCGTTTCAGAACTCGCGAGGCAACTTTTGGCGAGATAAGCTCTTCCACCTCTTGAAAGGTTTTAGGCCCAGCCAGCAGCGCACTGAGAAGAGTTTCTTCGTAACATTCAGAATGGGCTGGCAAAACGGTAACGAATTCGGGAAAACTCTCAAGCAATTCGGTGAGTCTGCCCCCGAACATTGTTGCGTAATATTCGTCTCGAGCTTCAGCGGCGAGTCCAACTTCCATTAATGGACGCAAGTATTCCTCGTTGATGGTGTCTTGGCTGTGCGTGTAACCTGCTTTTTTAAGTTCCTGCTGGAGTTGGCTCACAGAAAAGCGCGTTTTCACGATTGTGTTTAAAATATGGAGCCGCGTTTCATTTTTTAAGACGTTGAAAAGGTCTTTTATGAAATTCGGGTTATCCATAGTTTCGCGTAATCTTCTAAGCTCGTTTTTAAGCTTCCAAACATTACAGCGCGTTATACATTTAAGAGGGCTCAGCGGAGCGCAATTTCTGCATTCTGCATCCAACGTGCGGAGCATTTCCGCCAAATCATTATTTTTTGATGTGTTTCTAGATGTAGACGCTGCCGCTCTCAATGTATTCCCCTATCTGACGGTGTCCTGACGGGTAAAGGAGTGAGAGATTGGGTGAAAAAGACCTTTTTAAAGGAGATATCCCCGTCATGACACGCGTCATAAAAAATATGACATGCGTCATATTTATATACATTTCTAACAGAAATAGAAGAATTGGTGGGAAAACATTGCTGTTGCCATGCGAAGTAGGAGTCCAAACAGTTTTGCCTGCGATAAGAGCTCTCATGGCCAGAACCATTATAGAAAAGCACGGAATGAAAGAAAAACAAGCTGCAGAAATTCTCGGCTTATCCCAATCCGCGATAAGCAGGTACGCAACAAAAGACAGAGGAAACATCCTAACAATCGAAAACGTACCGGAAGTACAAACGCTTATAGATCAGATGATAAACTTGCTCTTGTACGGAAAACCGCAACAAACTACAGAAGTTTTGGAGCTATTATGCCAAACCTGTAAAATAATCCGAGAAAAAGGGTTAATGTGTCATCTCTGTAAGAAGAAGACGCGGGAAAGGCTGATAGAAATATGCGCTTTTTGCCGTTCAACCTAATTTAAAGGATTGAATTTATTAAAACGAAATTAAAAATGCTTTTCCGGTCGAAGAGGAAGACAGCGGTTGAGCCGAAGCTGTACTGAAGAAATCCTTACAAAATACAAAACCATCGCCGTAGTAGGATTATCCAGAGAGCCAGAAAAAGATAGCCACAAAGTGAGCGCCTACTTGAAAAAACATGTTTCCACATCATACACGTGAACCCTTTTGCAGATGAAGTTCTCGGCGAAAAAAGCTACAGGAGCCTTCTTGACATCCCGCCTGAAGTTCAGAAAACCATAGAGGTTGTTGACGTTTTCAGACCTTCAAAGGACGTGCCGCTGATAGTGGAACAAGCGATTAAGCTGAAAAAGAGAAATGGAAAGCCATACACAGTGTGGACGCAGTTGGGCATAGTTAAAGAGCAAGCTGCTGAGGCGGTGAAAAAAGCTGGATTAGCCGTGGTTATGAACAAGTGTATGATGATTGAACACAAACGTTTCTTTATAGATTGAAATGCAGCACGTTTCTTATGCTATGCCGCCTAAGATTAATGATGCAATAGTTGCAATAATGACGATGGCGATGGTTTCAAAGAACGTTATTTTCCAGTTCACGCGGGTCTTTTTTGAGCGGTAACGCACCAGAAAGATGCCCACTATAACGGCAACTATGGTTAAAGACAGAATAACATCAAGTGGACTAGGTAAAATGATGTAGGTGATTATAGGGATGCTGCCGGCTAGAAACGTTGTAGTGCCGCAGATTACTGCAGCGTAAAGATTTGATCTATGTATCTCTTTATCCAATAATACGAAGAGTTTTTTTATTAGAAATAGGGATTTGTCTCGCTCTATCTTGTCTGGGATGTCACTTACGCTGTAATTCATCAGATTTTGCAGGATCATTATGTCCGCCAAATCCTCTGTGATGCCGCCTAAGAGAAAACTGGAAAAATTGGTAATGGCAACCGCGCTCAGGGTCAGGAATGCAGCGAAAATCGTTATTTGAGCCGTCAATGCTGCAATGAACGCGGATAAAATCACAACTATTCCCGTTATGGAGCCTTCAACTAGTCCAGCCACAATCTCCATGATAGGTTCTTTCTTTAAAAGGAGGCTTTCCCACTCTTTGCCCATTCTTTTGCCTTGCTTGGTTAACTGAACATCGCCGTTATGTTCCACAATTAGCCCTTCAGAAGCCATTTCCTTCAAGGCTTTCTCAAGCTCACCCATTTCTATGCAAGTATAACTCACACAGACTCTGTCGATGCGACGCTTGAGCATAGTTTTTCGAAGTTTATTGCCCTTGGCGAGGTTCAGCAGGACAATTACTCTTATAACATCAGGCAATTCTTGGATTTCAAAGGACACGCAACAAGTCACCGTTGCACGTCAAAGTGATTTCATCGAAGCTAATAACTCTTACGTAACTGAAAACCAGAAAACCCCATAATAAATTAAAATCACAGAAAATAAAGTGTGACAGTGAGTTTCTATGAGTTCAAATTACGATGAATCGGAGCAAATTTACCGCAAGTATCCGCTGGGATCTTTAGGATGGGAGCTTGGTAAAGCTGGGCCAATTTTGATTGAATTCGTTGAGAAAGGGCTGATAAAGAAGGGCAAGACGTTGGACCTTTGTTACGGTGCTGGAACCAACACGATTTACCTCGCCGAAAAAGGTTTTGAAGTGACAGCCATGGACATTTCGCAGAGGGCTATAGAATACGCAAAGAAAAAAGCCGGGCAGGCGAATGTCAAGATAAATTTCATGACGCAAAGCTTCGTTGACCTCTCCTTCGAAGACGAGGAGTTTATTTTGTTTTTGATATGGGCTGCTTCCACCACGTGGAAATTGCGGATAGGCACAGGTTCATCAAGGGGGTTCACCGCGTTCTGAAAAAAGCTGGCGACTACATGCTCACATACTTCAGCTACAAAAACGGGCTAGCGTGGAACCACTTCACAGAAAAACAGATAATCAGCCTTTTCTCAAGCCATTTCAAAATAAACGAAACTAGACACTTTTCTTCCATTGAAGGCAACGGCGTTAAACGCTATTTCTACACGGTCTGGATGCAAAAGAAAAATTGACACAGCGCGTTAGCTGAAAGTGAAAGCAGACGGGCAAATCTTATTCAGCACGCACACGTCGCATTTAGGTTTCTTTGCGTCGCATACTCGTCTGCCGTGAAAAATCAGCAAGTCCGTGATCCGCATCCACTTGTCCTTGGGAACGATGTTCATCAAGTCTTTTTCTATTTTGTCTGGGTTACTATTTTCGGTTAGCCCAAGCCTCTGAGCGAGCCTGCGCACATGAGTATCCACAGCTACACCAGCTATTACGCCGTACGCGTTGGTTAGGACGATGTTGGCCGTTTTTCGTGCCACGCCTGGAAGCTCAACTAACTCCTCCATAGTCTTGGGAACTTGCGAGTTATACTTTTCAACCAGTAGCTTGGCTGAGTTTTTCAGGTTTTTGGCTTTGTTATGGTAGAACCCAGACGATTTGATGTCTTGCTCCAGTTCAGACAAGTCTGTATTTGCGTAATCTTTGGCGGTTTTGTATTTTTGGAACAGTTTCGGTGTTATGGCGTTGATTTGTTCGTCGGTGGCTTGGGCGGAGAGGATGGTAGCTACGAGCAGTTCGAGCGGGTTCTTGTAGTGTAACGCAATCTTGGCGTCTGCGTGCTCTTTTTCGAGCAGCTCCATGACTTTCAGCGCTCGAGCCTTGGGTTCCAAGTAAACTTCAGGTTTCTTCACAATTAGCACCTGTGTATAAGGGTTCTTTTCTTTCTACAAAAACTTTTACTGTTAACTATGTAAAAATATTGTGAGGTGAAGTTTATGGGTATGAAGCTTCGGGTTGACGGTAAGGAAATACCGCTTAACGAGTTTGTGGAGAAAATTTTGAGCGGGTCAATAGTTGGCGCTGTGACTTCTTTGAGGGGAATAAAAGAGGACTGGAAAAAGATCGAAATAGAAATTTCAAGATAAAGGAAAAAAGAGTCATCCGATGAAGTCGATTTGCGTTTTGATTTCTGTAAACATTTCCTTTTTTGCCTTGCATATGGGGCAGGTATATGGCGGTTCGTCCCTGAAAACAACATAGCCGCATTGTTTGCAGTACCACAATTTCGGTTTAGTGTCGGAAACCTCTTGCACCTCTTCTTTGGTTGTTGTCACAGTTTCAGGTTCCCTTTTTGTTTCTGTTGGTGAAGCTGCAGCTCCGTAGGCTCTTGCTTGTTTTTCCAAGGGTCTACGTTCGGGAACTGGTTTCAACTCGGTTTTGCCTTCATAGATGTCTTTTCTGACGTAGAGAGCGCAGTAGCACGCGCCGAATTCCGCGACATCGGGGTCTCGGTAATCGCAAGGGCAGAGTATATCCCTGTCAAACTCGAATTTTCCAGACGCGAGTCTGCATGGGCATGAGGGGTAACCGTAACGTTCCTCGTTCTTTTTCAGTCCTTCTAGGAGACTTTGAAGAAACTGGGGGTCAGGGTTTAGGTAGTACCCGTAGGTTCGTGCGTCGGCTTCCGCTCTCTGCCTCACTATTTCTAATGTTATTTCCGTCAAAGTCCAAGCGCCTCCTTCAGTTTGTCTTTGCGAAAACCAGTGATCAACATGTTATCGTCTATGATTATTGTTGGGTAGCTAAGGGGTCCGCCTTTGCTTTGAATGTGCTGGCGAATTTTTTGTTTATCCTCTTCTTCGCACAGATCCACGTCTACATACTCGTATTCGATGTCGTTGTCTTTCAAAAACTGCTTAGTCAGTTTGCACCACGCGCACGTGCTGAGGGCATACAAAACAACCTTATGCTGCCTTTTTTGACCTGAAACCTTAGAAACCTGCATGTTCTCACTCGCTATCCTTTGCGTTAACGCGAATATAACTGTTTAGCTGCCCCATGTGGCTTCGCGTGGTTACTCGGAATTAGGTCGAATTCTAACGCCCCAGCAGAAGTATCAAGGTCATTTTTCTCCGCGGATAAGTCCTATGGTTCCCAGAATAAACGGCAGCTTCAACGTCCGTGGGATAAAATCTGCATCTCGGGTTTGAACAAACTCCACTTTGGTTATTCCCCAGCTTTTGATGGTTTCGATCAAGTCATCGATGTTGCCGAAAAGCTGCTTGACTAGGAACTCGTCTTGAAAAGAAAATTTTCCGCCTTTCTTGACAACCCGCAATGCTTCGCGAATAAGTTCTCGCTTATCTTTGAAGGAGCTGACCGTGTGGAACACGAAGTTGCTCACAGCCGCATCGAAATAGCCGTCATCAAACGGCAAAGATACAGCGCTGGCTTTCTGGAACGTCGCACGTTCACTTACCCCTTCAATCTCAGCGTTCCTTTCACAAGTATTCTTCGAGTACTCCCAGTTTTTTCCCCAATAATCAATTCCGATGACGTGTGCCTTTTCGTGTTTCTGAGCGAGCTTAATCGTGAGGGCGCCGTTTCCGCAACCTATGTCAAGTGCCTTTCCCTCTCCGTTCCAATCCAAATTTGCTAACACCAATTTCCACACGCGATCTTGCACGTTTCCTCCTTGAGGGGAAAATTGGTGCCGAGCATACAGAAAATACACGGAAAAAATAAGGAACGGCACAGCGGGAATTACCAAAACCCATAACACAAGACTCAAACCCAAAAACACGAAACCTACAAAACCAAACATGTAGATAAGTCTCTTTGAAACCCAATTACCGTATTCTGGTTTTGCCGCCATTTTACCGCTCATTTTCTCTCGCCATTTCTCTATGCGCTTAAATGTGTATATATGATTCTGAAATGGGCGTTGGAAATCGGCTGAAGAAAAAGCGCCGTTGGTTCCTCTTACCTTTTTTTACTATACTTTTTTCATTATGTAAAATGCTGCGCTGAAGTTGCGGGGGTTCTTTTTAACCATGTTCATCTCGCTCTGGAACTGCTTGAGTAATTTGAGGGCGTCTGAACTTTTCTCGTATTTGCGGAGTAGGGCGTCCATTTTTTCTTCTAGAGGTTTATAGAACTCTGTCCACCAAGCATCCGCAGGCAATGGAACAGTGTCTACGAGGCTGTAGCCGTGCTGAGGTAGTCGTGAGAGCGCATCTGCAACGCGACTTACTTGATAGTGGATGACTAAGTAGCCGTTGTGTTTAAGCAGTCTACGCCACTCCTTGAGGCTTCTTTCAAATTCAATTGTTCCAATTACTCCCTCCGACCAGACAACATCGAAGGTTTCAGCAGGGAACTTCATCTCAAACTGTGAAATGTTGATGGCTTTAACTCGGTTTGATAAGTTTTGTTCCTTTATCTTCCTGTTAAATTCGTCTATGCATGATTGGTCTATGTCAATTCCAGTTACTTCTCCACCGCTAAGCTTTGCTAACTCAATAGTGGGGACGCCTGAGCCGCAACCGATGTCCAGTATTCGCGGGTTCTCTAACTGTGGCAACCTCATGAATGCTGCTCTTGTATACTTGAGGAAAGCTGCTCTTATTTGCTCTATTTCTTCAAGCACAACCATAGACATCAGATTCTCAATCTGTTCCAAAGAGCGCATAAATTTTTCTAAATTAAGTTGGCATCACCACTTTTTCAACCGAGCACTCAACAGAACCACGCAACTTTTTCATAAGTTACTTGAACAGGGTTAAATTTGGATGCTTTTTTGCTTCTTCGATTATGGGTCCTTTTACGCAAAAAGCCAGTGCGAAGCAGCTTCCTCTCACCGCAAGCAAGCGGTCTCCTGCGTTGATGCCGTATTGTTTCAGAGTTTTCAGCGGAACCGTTATGCAGCCGTCGGTGTTCAACGTGACCCAGCACCAAGGTTTTCCAGCAACCGTTATGGTTTCTCCCTCAGGCAACTGGAAACTAGCCAGCTCGAGGGTGTCGTCTAATGGACGCAACAAAACTGAATTCTTCAGCAACGATGCAGTGGTTAAAGCGAACCCTCCTGAACGTTTGCTGCCGGACAATAAAAACACTTTACACGGCGGCATCAAATTGTATTCGGCAAGCGCTTCGTCAGGAACCGCAACCTTTCCTGTAGTACCCACTTCTGACCAACCGTAAACATGTTTGCCGCCTTTCACAAGCTGAGGCAACGTTCTAACCTCCAATTTTTGAGCCTGTTAAAGATTGTTATGCTGGGTCACCTGTTAGTAACTTGCGATGTCGCTTAACTCAACTTGATAGCATAATGGATTAGGATTCTGTTAAGTTACCCACTGTCAAAAAGGTATTTGAGCGACGAATTTTCTTTACTGCTATTTTTCCATACGATTATCTCGCCGTCTTCAGTAAACCAAACAATCTTTTGTTTCCAAATTATTCGCGAAGAAATATCTTTTGCAAAGTCAACGATTTGTTTTCTTGAATTATATTTGTAAGGCAAGCCGATGTAGGAAAATGTGATTTCGCATTTTTTGTTTTCTCTTCCCAGAGGTTGGGAGATACAATAACCTTTGCCTTAATGTGTGAGGACATGCTTTCCAAGTGATATACGCCTGGCTTATCTTCCTCGTAAAATACGAGGGCATTTCCATTAAAGCGTCGCTTTAAACTTTCATACTTGGGCTTAACTAGAGGAAATGCCGTTATCTCAAACCCATAAGTTTTTGACATATCTATGGGAGGATATTCAAAATCATAGTTGAAGTGTATGTGGATTATCTCCGTTAAATGTTTAGACAGGTCTTTTTTCATCTATTTCAATATTTAAAGTCAGTGTTCTAACGTATCTTGAAGTTAGGGGAAAGGTAAATTAAAATGAAAAAATTATGGAGTAGAAAACCTAATATTTCCCGTTTTCGCTGAATTAGGGATGGTGAAAGATTTTGCCGATAGAACCTGATTTTCAGAAGAACCGAAAAGTTGTAGGCGAACACAACGGACACAAAGTCTGGGGGCCCGTAGAACCGCCGACGAAGCTGGGAATACACGGAACCAACGTTGCTGTCGACTGGGACATATGCACTGGAGACGCTGTGTGCGTGGACGTTTGTCCCGTGTCCCTGTATGACTTGGTAGACGCGCCTGGGCATCCGACTTCTGAGAAGAAATCTGACCCGGTCAGAGAGCCAGACTGCATCCAATGCTTAGCCTGCGAAATGCAATGCCCTACCTCAGCCATAAAAATAACTCCGCCGTAAAGCAAGGCGAAACGCTGGCTACTGCGGCGCTCTCTATTTTTCTTTAAATAGTTTAAGTAAGGGGGCTATAGTCTCCTTGAGCGTTAGAGAGCAACCGACAACTTGCTGAATCGCCAGCATAGCTTATAACTGACTTTGAAGAATATTATGTTGGGAGAATTTTGTTATGCAAAAAACGGATGAGAATTTGAAATCTGCTTTTGCAGGTGAATCGCAGGCTAACAGGCGCTATTTGGCTTTCGCTAGGAAAGCTGAGGAAGAAGGTTTTACTCAAGTAGCTAAGCTTTTCAAAGCAGCAGCAGAAGCCGAAACAGTTCACGCGCTAAACCACTTGAGGATAACTGGGCAAATCAAGTCAACATTGGAGAACTTGGAAACTGCGGTTTCTGGGGAAACTTTCGAGTTCAATGAAATGTACCCAAAATACATAGACACTGCAAAACAAGAAGGCAACAAGCAAGCCGCATGGAGCTTCAACGTAGCAAACCAAGTGGAACAGATACACGGTAAACTATTCAACAAGGCAATCAACGCTTTGAAGAACAAGGAAACTCTGGAGCAAGTGGACTACTACGTTTGCGGAGTCTGCGGAAACACCGTTGAAGGCGAAGCACCCGACAAATGCCCAATCTGCGGCGCACCAAAAGAAAAATTCTTCAAACCCACATAAAACCCCAAACACCAACCTTTTTTGCCTCAACCCAACCTTAGCCACCATTCAAAAACATTATATCGCACCATTACTAGGTTTTAGGGTGGTGAATTTTTTGGGTTGCTGGAAATGGTTTAACGGAGTTTTGAAAGAGGCTGAAGTGAACGTCACAGACGCGAATAAAGATGAAATCGACGAAGTCATACACAAATACATCAGCGAACAATCCAGCTACGGCAGATGCAGCGCAGACTGGCGAAAAGCCCGCAAAGAAATCAACGAAAGCCCACCGATGAGAAGCGAACTCATCCAAAAACTGAAAGCACTAGCCTAAAACAACACACAAAACGCCACCTTCCTCTCTTTCCTTTTTTAAAAGAAACACTTCTTCCGCCAGCACACCTTATATAAGATATGCCAATTCTACCTACACAGCGAGGAATGGAAGAATGGATAAATGGGAATGCATAGTCTGCGGTTACATATACGACCCAGAAAAAGGAGATCCAGAAAACAACATACCAGCTGGAACAGCCTTCGAGCAATTACCAGGAAGCTGGACTTGCCCAGTTTGCGGAGCACCAAAAAGCCAGTTCGTAAAAAAGCAGTAAAACAAGGGTAATCGCTGCCGAAAAACTGCAGTTGCACAGAAGTTTTGAAAGCTTTATATCTTCTTAAAAGAAAGTCTCTATCAGATGCACATGCTTTCTCGCAAGATTAAGAAAAGAGACGGAAGAATCGCCGATTTTGATCCAGCCAGAATCAAAAACGCTGTTCACAAAGCCTTTCTCGCTGTGGAACTGGGAAACGGCGAAAAAGCCGAAAGCATAACAAGCGAAGTTGTTAAACGTTTAGATGCGAAATTCAAAGAGGAAACGCCGTCAGTTGAAGACGTACAAGACTTGGTTGTTGAAGTTCTGGAGGAAAAAGGCTACGAAAAGGTCGCACAAGAATATCAGGACTACAGAAACAAAAAGGAAGAACTCAGAGCCCTACGCGAAAAACTGGGAATAACGCCCAAGTTAACCGTGAACGCACTTGAAGTTTTAAAAACGAGATACCTGCTACGCGACGAAAAAGAAAACATCATAGAAACCCCAACGCTTCTTTTCAAAAGAGTTGCCAAAGCCATAGCCAAAGTCGACAAAACCTTCGGAGAAAAACCAGAAAAAAGCCAAAAAACCTTTTACGACATGATGGCAAAACTTGAATTCCTCCCCAACACACCCACACTTTTCAACGCTGGAACAGACATGGGTCAACTTTCCGCCTGTTTCGTCCTTCCCGTTCACGACTCGCTTGACGGCGTATTCACCACCGTGAAAAACATGGCACTGATTGAGCAGACTGGTGGTGGAGTTGGCTTCAACTTTTCAAGGCTGAGACCGAAAGGCGACCTTGTCAGGTCAACGAAAGGCGTAGCTTCTGGTCCCGTAAGTTTCATGCGTATCTTTGACACTGCCACAGAGGTGATTAAGGCAGGTGGAAAACGCAGAGGCGCCATGATGGGAATTCTCCGCATGGACCACCCAGACATTTTAGAGTTCATAGTTGCCAAGCAGAACCCGACGTTGCTGTCAAACTTCAACGTTTCAGCTGCGGTTACGGACGAGTTCATGCAGGCAGTTGCGTCGGATGAGTCGTATTGGCTGGTTAACCCCAGAAACAGCGAACGAGTGAAGCAGCTTAAAGCCCGAGAAGTGTGGAATTTGATGGCGAGGTCTGCTTGGGCAAGCGGCGATCCAGGAGTTGTCTTCATTGACGAGATTAACAGGCATAATCCAACCCCAGAGGTTGGGCGAATAGAGTCTACGAATCCGTGTGGGGAGCAGCCGCTGTTGCCTTACGAGTCTTGCAATTTGGGTTCGATTAACCTTTCGAGGATGGTGGAAGACGGCAAAGTGCAGTGGGATAAGCTGCGGGAGACTGTGCGTAATGCGGTGCACTTCTTGGATAACGTCGTGGACGCAAACGTTTACCCTCTTGAGAAGACTGCGGAGATTACGAGGGCTAACCGGAAGATTGGTTTGGGCGTTATGGGTTTTGCAGATATGCTCATTATGCTTGGTGTGCCATATGATTCTGAGGAAGCGTTGACTCTGGCTGAGCAGGTGATGAGGTTCATCGAGGAGGAAGCGCATAAGAAATCCATGGAAATAGCTGAAGCGCGTGGTTCTTTTCCGAACTTCGAACGGAGCATCTGGAAAGGCAAGTACAGCGCTTTCAGGAACGCGACTGTGACAACGGTTGCGCCTACGGGAACCATAAGCATCATAGCTGGTTGTTCTTCGGGGATTGAGCCGTTGTTTGCAGTGTCTTTCATGCGGAACGTTTTGGGTGGGG
>Ga0209427_10007795_pt1 | contig 12086 bp, 12 predicted proteins | sample DeeMarSWOR136_30_FD_187465 | JGI IMG/M metagenome (GOLD analysis project Ga0209427, IMG submission 187465) | Marine sediment microbial communities from White Oak River estuary, North Carolina - WOR-1-36_30 (SPAdes) (version 2) | ecosystem: Environmental > Aquatic > Marine > Intertidal zone >... | reverse complement strand
AGCACCTGTTCAGTGCTTCTCCTCATAAAATACTGATCAAATCAAGATAAGAGTGAGGTGATACACCCTCTCCTCCGATGGTTTTTCATGGAAGTAATTAAACTTTACAGGTGTGCCAATGATTACAGAAGATGACTTTTTCCAGGTGCTGGGTGCAAAAGGCGCCATGGAAATCCTCGAATATCTGAATCAGCACGGGGGAGGATTTTACACAGATCTCACAGAGGTCACAAACACCCTCACAGTGAATATGCGGTTACGTGAATTATTACTTTTTAACCTTATCCAGGATCATGAACTGGAGAGTGGAGAGAAGTGGTATTCCCTGACAGAGAAAGGTCAACAAATAGTGGAGCTTATGAAAGACCTAGTACGGTTAGTTGGGAGGTGTTCCAATGGATAGAGAAAATTCAATTTTCCGTGTTTTGGGATCAGCAAGTGCAAAAGAAATCCTTGAACCCCTAGTTGGTAGGTGGTACTATGGGTGAAATTTCAAAGAAATTAAAAGACTATCACAAAATCTACGAACAAGTGTATGAGAATCCTTCTATCCCTTTGTATCAGATCACCAAAAATACAGGTATCTCCAGGAGTACAGCCTCCCGGTATTTACAGGAAATGTATAAAATGTCCATCATGAAGGGACCTTTCATCTTTGTAAGACCTGCTCAAAATTACAGATTATATGTGGCATTCCTTGAATTTGAACATCCTGTACCCACTTATCTGGGATTTCATGGATTTCCCGATGTGATCCACAGAAATTTATCTCTAGGGAGCTGGAATGTACTCTTGATCTGTGAAAAATTGATGAATTTTTCCGTGTCGAAAGGGTTCAAACAGTGTATTCACCAGGGTGCAAAGAGTGTAACATGCCTTTCCAAAGTGACATCAATAGACTGGGATCACTCCATAAAAAGGATGTACAGCGTAATATCTCCTCCCAAACAAAAATCCACTCTATACGAAGAAATCCCACACATCCCCTGGAATAATAAAGAATGGACTCTCTGCCACAAATCTAGACACAACACAAGAGCGCGAGTCATGCCCGTTTTAAGAGAATCCAAAATCCGATTCGTCCAATACCAGAAGTGGCTTTCTGATCTACCTCAATTCGCTCACGTACAACCTGCTTTCTACCCTTACGGTCTTGATAGCTACTTTGTCATAGATTTCTTATTTCAGTCTGAATACCACAAAGAATTAACACACATTTTGGGAATGCTCCCTTCAACGTCTGTATTCTTTTCAGTAGGTGAACACCTTTTAGCCAGAGTGTCACTACTGAATAAACCCCAACAAAACGAATTAGTATCACTCATTTTCCACTTAGGAGAAAACGGGTATTACAAAACCTTTCATTCAGCACAGGTTGTATCAACATCAGAGGCTGCAACTTCAAAAAGGAGATGATACCCATGAACAACAACCCTGACGTCAATTCTCCGTCATGCAACCTCACCAACTGCCCTGTTACACGTGTAACAGAACAAACATTCGATTATTGTCAATTCCTTGTGGGCTAAAGAGTTGGTTTATTCTGATGTGAAATTGTAGACAGATCTCTTTAATATTACCACTGTTGGAAGAGTTGATCCCAGACACTATTGATGCAAAAAAATGTTACACGTGTAACAAAATGAGAAAAACACCAATAAATAATCACACAAAGGACAGTGTAACCTTATGAAAGGTTTAATACTCTGTTACGTCTATTCATGACAAATACTTCCTGGCCAGTCTGTACATGAACTCTGTTTTGACCTCCATGCTCTTTACATCTATACGCTCATTGGAGCCGTGCACCGTCTTTAACAATTCAGAGGGGAACTCCTTTGAGAGTAGAGAAACACCGTAGGATTCAATTCCTATCTTTCTCAAGTAGTAAGAATCGGTGGCTCCGGAAAGTACATAGGGGGCGCACGCTACATTTCCCAGAACATCTTTTGCAGTCTCTTCCATTAAGTGGTAGTACTCATTGTCTGCAGGCGAGAAATTGGCGGGATGGTGATGAACGATCTCAAATTCACACTCACCCATTAAGGGTTCTAGCTGGGTTCTCACGTACTCCTCATCTTGCCCAGGTAATGTCCGGATATCTACCTCTGCCTCACAATAGTCTGGCACAATGTTCACCTTCTTTCCCCCGCAGATCATGTTGGGAGAAACAGTCATCCTGGTGGTGGCCCTCAACCCTTCAGCAAAGAACCGATCTGGAATTGTATCTATGATTGAATCCACATTTTCTGACGTCACTTCCTTTTTCTCACCTTTTAACTGGAAATAGGTTTCAATCAATTGCTTTACCTCAGGTATTACCCGGACTTCAGGTTTAAACTCTCCTAGAGCTTTGACAGCTTTTGCCATTTTTACTACTGCATTATCCGCCAAGGTGGGCCTGGACCCGTGTCCTGAAACGCCGAAAGCTTTCAACCGGGACCAGCATGGTCCTTTCTCTCCCGTTTGCAGTAAGTACAGCTTTTTCCCATTGACATCAATGTATTCGCCTGCCCCCTCGTTAATGGCAAAATCAGCTCTAATGAGGTCTGCATGTTGTTCTGTTAACAATTTTGCTCCCACTGTACCACCTTTCTCTTCATCAGCCACTGCTGCGAAAATAAGTTTCCCTTTTAAGGGAACGTTCTCCCTTTTTATGCGCATCAAACTGTATGCTTCAGCTGCCACTAAGTCTTTGCAGTCCAGAGCTCCCCTGCCCCAGATGTACCCATTTCTGATTTCCCCTGAAAAGGGTGGAACATCCCAGTTCTCTTCTGAAACGGGGACCACATCAGTATGGGATATGAACATTAAAGCTTTTTCACCCTCGCCTATGGATGCTACAAAATTTTCTCTGCCTTTTTCTCCTATTAACTGGTGCTTAATTCCCTCTTCTGCAAACAGCTCGCTCAGGTATTGTGCTGCCCTCCCTTCATTCCCAGGAGGATTCACTGTGTCGATTCGGATCAAATCCTGAAGGATTTCTACTACGTGGTTCATGAGATCACCTTACTACAAGACCACCAGTAGACTGTATATTTATACCTTGCCTATAGCTTTGGGACAAAATTCATAATCACTCCTTAAATTATGACATGGACTCTCCTTCGGATATACTTTTTTTAGTGCATCGACTTTTACACATGTTCAGTGAGGAGTTATTCTCTTCTCGTACACTACCTCCACTTCAACTGCCTTTTATCTCACTTACATTTATAAAGGAGAAACAGAGTCTATGATATGGAACGAAGAATGCTTGGTGTGTTCTCAGCAATTTCGTTCACGTCAGAAATGCGCCGAGGTATGCTTAGGGTCTTTCTCATTCTTTACTTGTATGAAGAAAGAGGAGCTTCTCTCGAACAAGCAGGAATCATTTTTGCGCTCATTATAATGGTGAATGCGCTTTCTCAGATATTTTGGGGCTGGATTTCGGATCGAATTGCAAAAAGAAAGCATTTTATCATCTTAGGGGAGGGAATTCCAGGAATAGCATTTCTGTTCCTCCCCAAAATTACAGATATTCTAGCTCTGGCTGCTGTGTTAATCACTGCTCAAATTCTCTGGTCAATGGCAGCTCCTGCATGGAAAGCGTTAATCGCCGAGCATTCGAGACCAGGAAAAAGAGGGGGAGTCATGGGAAAGATCACCACGTTTGGAGGAATGGGATCCATGTTGGGCATCTATATTGTAGGAGATCTAATAGTTCAGCGTGGTTATGCGTATCTGTTCTACTTTGGTGCTTTCTGTATGTTTCTCACAGCTCTTATAGCATTACTTCTTGAAGAACCCAAAGGGCTGCAACCATCCCGTCAGAAGCTTCTGAGTGCAGAACAGGTAAAAACCTTGTACACAAAGCACCGTCCCTTTTCCATGTTCACTCTTCTCGTATTGCTGGTGTTTTTTGCTGCTGAGCTTATCGAAAGGTTCATACCAGTGTATGTGAAGTTTTTGGGCGGAGATATCCGACACGTTAGTTGGTTATTCATACTTGAAGATGGGGTTGAGACTGCCTTGCTGACTCCCATGGGATGGTACACAGACAAAGTAGGGAGGGTGAAGATGCTACAGGTTTCTCTGGCGATGAGAGCTCTTGCTGTTCTGTTTTTTGCTGCATCACCTACATGGAGGTATCTGTTTCCTGTCATGATGATATGGAGTGCCGGGTGGAGTGCCTACAACGTGTCCTGGTTTGCTGTTTTGTCTTCGTTGACTCCTCGGGGAAGAAGAGGAACCTACATGGGATTCCACAGCATGATCACCAGCATTTCCAGTGTCGGTTCTGTTGTGGGTGGTTCTATTGCAGATGGACTTGGTCTCAAAGTGTTGTTTTTCAGCTCATTCGCTTTCAGTACATTTGTGACATTCTACTTCATCAAATGGCTCTTCAAGCATGATGTGACAATAAACGAATCAGAAAATTAATTGAAAGTGGATCATTATTGGTTTGAAACAAATTTGTTCTGATTGATGAAAAATCGCAGCATCTGGTTATCGGTGACTCCAATTCGTGAAGATGACTGTATTTCACACGTTGTATAGGGTTCAACCCAGATGAGATCACCAGTTATGTCCACCCCATTGTGTACAATAGTTATACCTAAAGCCTGGGTGAGCTTCCCGGGTCCTGTGGTGAGGTTGAAAATATTGGGGGTAGCTCTTCTTTGTTTCATAGTTTCAATTCCTAAAACAGGTTCCAATGCCCTGACTAAGACAGCTCCTGGGGTACCCGGGTTTTCAGTGACCACATTGAACAGAAAGTGTTTCCCGTAGATGAGGTAGATGTATGCTCTGCCTGCCTTTCTGTACATGGTTTGATTCCTTTTTGTTTTCCCTTTATAGGCGTGGCTTCCAGGATCGTTCTCTCCTCGATATGCTTCTGTTTCCACAATTATACCTGCAGTTCTCTCATCTTTTCCACCAATATCTGAAACGAGGAGGCATCCTAAAAGGGCTTGAGCCACCGTAACGGTATCTTGCTCGTAAATACATCTATCCAACTTCACACATAAAAATGTGCATAACCTTTAAAAGGGTTTTACGAAAGGAAAGACATGAAGCTGGCTGAGAGAGTTTCTACAATAGAATATGCTATCCGGGATGTGGTAGTACCTGCCACAGAACTTGAGAAAAAAGGTATCGATGTTTTAAAATTGAATATTGGTGATCCTTTAAAATTTGACTTTGAAACGCCCAGGCACATGATTGAGGCTCTGTGCAAAGCGGCACAGAATAACATGAACTTTTACGGACCTTCTGAAGGACTTCCCCCGTTGCGAGAAGCTATCTGCAGAAGGGAGAAAAAGCTGAATAACAGGGAATGTAATCCGGGCCAGATCATTGTGTCCAACGGGATATCTGAGGGACTTTCCATGCTTTTTGGTGCTCTATTAGAGAAGGGTGACGAAGTTCTGGTTCCTGGTCCTACGTATCCTCCGTACATGGCTTATGCGAAATTCTATGGTGGTACACCAGTGTCTTACAGGTGTATAGAAGAAGAGGGATGGAGCCCTGATGTAGAGGATTTAGAAAACAAGATCAATGAGAAAACCAAGGCCATAACAGTGATCAATCCCAATAATCCCACAGGAGCAGTCTATACCAAGGGAGTTTTTAAAAAGATTCAAAGAATTGCTGCAGATAATAACATTCCCTTGATATCGGATGAGATCTATGATGAAATGATCTTCGAAAAGGAGCATTCCACCTTTGATATTACTGATGCACCCATGGTGGTTTTGAACGGGTTTTCCAAAGTGTACTTGGCCACGGGATGGAGGATGGGTTATGCTATCTTCTGTAACTGTGATGATTTGAAGGAGGCAGTTTTGAAAGAGGCAAGAATCAGGTTGTGTACCAACACATTGTGCCAGGTGGCAGCTGCTGAAGCTTTAGATGGTACCCAGGAGCACATACCGAAGTTAGTGGACAAATTAAGGGAAAGGAGAGATTTCGCGTGGAAAAGACTGAATGAAATTGAAGGTGTGTATGCGTCAAAGCCTGAAGGTGCATTCTACATATTCCCAAAGATACCTACAGAGGATGATAAGCAGTTCGTCTTAGATTTATTGAAGGAGAAACACGTTCTGTTTGTCCATGGCTCTGGGTTCTGTCCTACGTATGGAAAGGGTCATCTGAGGTCAGTGTTCCTTCCCAAAGTGGATGTTCTGGAGGAAGCGTACAACCGGCTGGAAGAATTTGTGAAAGCTCACTTTGGTTAAGGCAACAGGACTGTCTGAATAGTAAACTTGTCGGTAAATCTGTAGAGAAGATTCGTGTAAAGAAAAGGTTAACACATTAAATGGAACGTGTAAAGAAATCCTTCTACAATTCTAGCTGTCTTGAATGCTTCAGTGCTCCGACTAACTAGGTGCGTTACCCAACACCAATTCTAATCGATGTCATCAATACCAAAGCGTTCACGAAAGCATGAACAAGGGCAGAGGCAGCCAAATTGTGCGTTTTAATCCACAAAACACCCAGCAATACACCTGTAATGGCGTACTCTGTCATGACAGTGGCCAGTGACCATACCAGGTTTTCATGTGTGGGCCACGTAGATAAAAAATATGCATGCGGAAAATGTAACACCCCAAACAAAAGCGAAGCAACCACCAATCCTCGCATCTCTGAACCAGTTACAACTGCTAACCGTGACTGTAAAACGCCTCGAAAGAAGAACTCTTCTGTAAATCCTGCCAGTAACAAAGCCAGAACAAAACTGACAGGAAAGACAATCGCCAGTCTTGCAGGTGTGAAGAATACAGCCAAAATTTCTTCGCGCTGTTCACCATTTACTGAACCCAAAATAACAGGCAAGAAAAGCAGAACTGTCAGAAGCATCATCTTTAAAGCTGTACCCAGGTCACAACGGGTGAGTCCCGCAGAGCTGAGCGTTTCACGCAAAGACCCTCCGCGAACAGCCCGTAAGAACCCCAAAGGTACCAAAAAAAGAAATAACCAGTTGGTGAACCCATTGACCACCTCCATGCCGTGAGCATCAGTGAAAGCAGCAAGCACAAAGACGCCCAAAAACCACATCAAAGCCAACCACAGCTCAATCCTGGACCTGACAGTGTCTACCGGATGAGGTATCTGCCCTCTGAACAATACCAGTACCACAGCACTTACAATAACTACACCTGTAGCCAGGAACAGAGCAGACTGCCATTCCCCAGGAACAGCAGACACCAATCCCAAAAAAGCCAGCCCGTACAGTACCATGAACCCAAGCAGAAATGGATCAGTCAACTTCCCAGTAAGGTGTTGGCTGCTGTATGCACTCTGTGCAGATCGTGGATTTGGAACCAAAGAGCTCATCTGTATCTCCTTGCTAGATCTTGCATGATCTCTACGTGCTGTGTATAAATTATCAACTGGAAGTATATATAACTGCTATTCAGAATTAGTAGATGGATTGAATGAAGCTGGTACTACTCTTTAAAGAGGAAGTTGTCACCATTTCAGATTAAATTTGACGAAAGAACCTTTTGGCTACCGATAAGTTGATATTTCTTGGTGAAATAGAAAGATCAAATTATGAGAATGTTAACCCTAAAGGGGTTTGTCAAGTCTTAGAGGGCCAATTTGTTACACGTGTAACATTTCAGATAAATTATCATTTTTCCTGCATTTTCACATCACATTCCATTTATTATTGACATTTTGGTTTAAAAATGTATCAACCAGGTGTTGTCAAGTTTCTCTTGGCATGTCTGAGAATCCTTTGGAAATCAATACAATGAATGCCCCATTATCTTATTTCTCAAGGTCTTAATGCGGAAACTGGTACAATTTTGAGGCCTGTGTTTCCTCTTTCATATAAAAACCTATGGGGGAGAGATTAGTCTTGCTTAGAGGAGATACACCATGTGTGTCGAAATATTGCGATAACTGCGATACACGATTTCCATGGGCAGGAAGAAAGATTTCGTATAAGAGGGTGCATAAATGCTTTTCGATGATGCAAACTTATATATGCACTCACTTCAAATTAAGTTGAGGTGAGCTACAATGAAAAAGGGAGATGCACTGCTCGTGCTAGGATTATTAGTGATTGTGATAGCAGCCCTTTTGATGGTAGAAGGAAGCATTCTGGGAGATTGGACTACAGAAATTGCAGCCTTGTTAGGTATCGTAGGAATTTTGGCGATTGGGTTCGCATCTAGGTTACGGAAAGGGAAAAGTCTCTTCTAGCTGAACGAGAAGACCGAGAGCACCCTCAATCACCACAAGATCCTGGCAGAAGGAATCTATCAAGGAATGATTAAAGCGAAATTTTGCAGCAGTAGGAAAGAAATAGAAAGAAAGGAGAGGAGAGGATCCCAGGATGAGGATAATTACTTATGAATAAAAGAATTCTCTCTAAGAGTCCCTTATGGGCATGATTCTCATGGTATACTTTCAACTTCTTTGGACCAGAGACATTCCCCAAAAGTGACATTTCTGACTATCAAAAGTTACTTAAGATATCTCCACCCTCAAGAGTATAAAAAAATAAAAGGAGGTGTTAGCATGAATAAAAAGCAAAAAGTGTCATTTGCAGTAATCGGTGTAGGCTTGGTGTCACTTGCGGTCACATGTGTCAGTGCTGCCTCCTGGACATCGAATACACCCTTGTTTACCTTAAGAATGGAACAGGCAAGCAGTAAAATGAACTTTTTACCTACAGAAAAAATCGCTTTTGCCTATGCCACTGAATCAGGGTATAACCTGAACTGTAATGCTGCAGCCGGTACTGGAGAACTCCTCGGCAACTGTACAGACTATGATACGACATGCCTCTTAACATGTCCGGAATCATGCGCGGGTACATGCGATACCTGCGGAGGGTACACGTGCGATGAAACATCCTGCCAGCCTACATGCCCTGCAGGTACATGCTCAGCCACATGCTGGGATACATGTCCGGTGCGTACGTGCATTGAAACGTTGTGCCACTGTCCGCCGTAACTGCTCCGATTGCGGTGAAGGTACTTCTTATTTTTTTTCTTTTTATATTTTGAATTATTTGAAGACACAATTTCTTGCCAGATTTCTCAATACAGATGACACAAATAAATTGAATTTCGTAACTGTTTAGTTTTTTGAAGACATCTTCCTCTTTTATACATAGTTAGGAGCTCATATAATAGTTTCAGCGTGTTGTACTATTGGGTGAGCAATAAAGGAATTGTACCCTTCATTTATTCCTGTGCTTCCTTTTTACCTTCTTTTTAATCCATTCATCAAGTCCAATCCTCTTTATCTCTTGAATATTTTGTGGAGCACTCTGTGATTCAGAAAGCCAGCACTGTAGCACCTGACAGGGATAGTATTCGCATTCAATACAGATTGTTACTCCTTGCCTTTTTCCACATCGACGGATAAGGCATAACCGACATTCGAACCACATTTGCTCTTCCGGCCCTTGGCACCCCTCACAGTATAGACGAGAAGGGTCTATTTCAATTCCTAATTCGTGCTCTAATGCTTTTGCTGTTCGTTGTCTAACTATGATATCATCTGAATGCGCAGCTTTGTACACTTCACAATCCGTTCCGCAGTAAATGCCGCAGCATCCTAACAGATGGTATGTGTTCTTCATTTGTATCCTCTGTAGTGACTTCGTTCAGGTGCCATATAATGGTTACGATTTATCTAGTGTGCCCTATAATGAAATCGGGTTACATCCTGCACACCATCCAGCTCAATGAAGTCGTTCGAGAACTGCATTACTCTCCAGTAGTTCCAACGAAATGGCATTTCCTCGCTCGTCAATAACTGATGAGTCAACAAAGGAGCATAGGCTTTACAGATAAATGAAAGAGATTCTCTTAAGCTCCTCTTGTACACGGATACTATCCAAAACGATAACACCGCCTCTCGGTAATGTATTAGCTCTTTGAATAATAAGTGCACTGGATTGTGTGATGTACTGCCCTCTTGTATTTGCAGCGCAACCTCAACAGAAACCTTAATAAATGAAAGCAGAATCCTTTAGATTGCGAGAGATTATTATGAGATCAATAGAACAGGTTATGGAAAAAGTCACTATTTTTATTACGAGGAAAAAGAATTCAAGAATTGAATTGCTCTTACTCAGACACCCTTACGCTGGCATACAATTCCCTGCAGGTACAGTTGAGGAAGACGAAGACACTGATGATGCTGCAAAAAGGGAGATTTATGAGGAGACAGGACTGAAGGATGCAGGACTGAAGGATGCATCATATCACAAAAGACAAAAGTGTATGCAAGGCCTGATGAATCAAGCTTTGACTGGGCAGAATTTAGGAGAGGAACCTGGGTAAAAGAAATACGAAAGAAAAACAAATTCACACAAGTGCTATACGAAGAAAAGGACAAGTACCCTGAAGAAAAATATATCACATACAGCATCATGGGATGGGTGAGAGACGAATTCTTATGTCACACACAGAGGAGACATTTTTTTCACTTCACAGTCGAATGGGCAGAGGACAAGTGGACACAATTTTCAGACAGCCACCAGTTTGAGCTTTTCTGGTCTCCTCTTTATTCACTTCCAGAAATTATTAAACCACAAAACCTTTGGATAGAGTATGTCAGAAACGAGCTTAAATATAATCTTGGATGAATTCAGAAAGACAGGACTGCCCATAATGCCCGCAGTCTGATGAAGCTGAAGGGTTACAGGTTATACAGTGTGCGTACATTCATCTTCAGCTGATCCTGTGTTGACTGTCAGATTTCATTAATTATTTTTTCACCAATAATTTGCAAGTAAAAAGGACAAAAATTGTTACACGTGTAACAAAAATGAGACAAACACCAAATGATTAGCATTCCATCACATCATAATCCTTTTATAGTCACCAAAGTAGAATGCATATGAAAAGAAGTGTTTTGAACTACATTGTTGACATAGGATTGATGATTACTTTTATTGTCAGTTTTACCACAGCTATTATTAAATTTCCTGGATTTCTGCAGAAAATTGGGGTGAATTACACATCATTACCCATATATGAAATATCTGTGATCCATGATTGGAGCGGTATAGCAATGGGTGGGCTGGTTATGGTCCATGTTATACTACACTGGAAATGGATTGTCACCATGACAAAGAAAGTGGGTTTCTCCTATAAGAAAGCTGTAATTCCAACAGTAGTTATTGCTGTAATAGTTCTGGTTGTCATTTTTAGACCTACTGAACCACAGAGTGCCCTCTTGAAAGAAGGAATAACCCTTCCTGAGACTCCAGAAGAGAGCACCATATATGGAATTCAAGACACTGATGTGATCCTTCTCGGCCAAGTAATGATAGACGGAATTGGAGAATTTGACTTTGATCCTGCAGAAGTTGAATCCATAAGGAAAGATATATTCAAGGAAGGACACTTTTCTGTCTTTGCTGTACTAGTGCATTTAGACTACCAAGAGAAAATTGACATGGAGTACCACTTTGATGAGGATATGGACACGTATGTTATTGACTCTATAAATGGGGAGAGGAACTGGTGGTATACAGCATATTATTCTGGGGGCTGGCCCGAGAAAAATGTGTACAGGATGGATTACTACCCGTATAAAGACAAGATGTACATCAGGATCAGAAAGGTCAATAACCAGACAATTGAAAGCATATACAAAAAGTTCAGAGAAGAAGTTGAACGGAAAACCAATGGAAAAATGATGATACCTTTAGTGATAATCAGAGGAGTGCACACCGAATTACAGTTCGAGAATGTGAAGGTCATTCCACACAATTTGAGAAGCGACGTATTCCAGGAAGGAGTGATAACAGCTATTGATGTCATCCTCTCTTTGGGGGATCAAGGGTTGATCACCTACGATCTCCAGTGGCATGACTCTATAGGAACAGCAGAAATTGTGAGAAGTTACTGGGTTGACAGAATAAATGAGGATGAAAGCTTCGGAAGGTGTGGGTTCGTGTACGAGGCAGGTTCTCTTGAGTATCAACGCTTTAGAGGAAATCACATTCATATTCCGGCTGATACCAGGATGATAATCTTTCCAGAGTATGTGGAGTTCTTCTGGATCTGTCTTTGATATGGAATAACACATAATGGCTTCAAACTGAACTTTTCCTTGTCTAGTTGAAATAG
>Ga0209427_10007794_pt1 | contig 12087 bp, 9 predicted proteins | sample DeeMarSWOR136_30_FD_187465 | JGI IMG/M metagenome (GOLD analysis project Ga0209427, IMG submission 187465) | Marine sediment microbial communities from White Oak River estuary, North Carolina - WOR-1-36_30 (SPAdes) (version 2) | ecosystem: Environmental > Aquatic > Marine > Intertidal zone >... | reverse complement strand
CCAGGGCCAAATCCTGAACCATCTTGAGGACCAACTCCTTGGTTACCGGTACCATCGCCAGGACCATAACTATTGCCAGCTTTGGATCCTTCCCCCTTACTTCCCGAACCTTCACCGGGGCCAAATCCATTTTGATGGGTATTCATCATTTTGTAACGGAATTGATCATCCACCCCATCTCCATTCATATCTTTATACTGATATCTGTACTGGAACATATCCTGGTATTGACTTTTCAGCTGATATTGGGTTTGGGTTTTGAGTTGAGGCTCAGTCTCGGAATGGTTCTGAACCTGATTTTGAATATTGGCTTGATTCTTTGCCTTGGTCTGGATTTTATTTTCCTCAGAATCTTGTGCTGAGAGCAAGCCAACCACAGACACTAGGAGTAGAAAAACCAGAGAGAACTTGATAAAGCGTTTCATTTTACATCCTCCTTTATTTTAGGGTTTATTATTTATTTCATTTTCTACTTCTATGCAAACAACTTCTATGCCAAAAATAATAATATAGATATAAATTATTATTTATATTGTATTTGCAAATCCAGTTTCAGAAAAATAGAATTTTATTAATTCGACCTGTTGGGCGAAATAAACTACCAGATTGTCGGCGATAAAGGCCAAAAACTAACATTTGGAAAGCAAACTAAAGTCATGATTTGTAGGGCAGGATTAATTATGGAAGAACCAGCTGAAGTGAAATTAAAGATGGGGTGGTAATGTTAGTTTGTTTTATAATATTCATTTATCGAATATCCGGATGAAAGGTTTTCCAGCGGCGATGCATCCAAAAGTACTGCTCAGGATACCTTTCAACTTCTCTTTGCAGATTTAAGGTATATTTCTGGGTGATTTTCTGAATCTCATCATCGAAGGTATATTTCTTTTTTAAATTTGGAATTCGAGAAATTTTCAATTTAAAAGAATTTGTTGATAGACGAATGCATGATCCATAGAAGATGGGTACACTCGTCTGAATATGTAAACTTGCCGCTCCGACGTGGGTAGAAGATTTTTGGTTAAAAAATGAGACAATTGTTCCTCTTTTACCCGCATCCTGGTCGCCCAGTAAACCGAGTAAATATCCCTGTTTCAACACTTTCTTGGAAGCATCCACAGCGCCACCGGGATAAATAATTGACATCCCCCATTTTTCCCGCAATTTTGTCATTTTATTATTCACCAGAACATTATTTTGACGTTGCTGGATAACGGCTGATGATATTCCCTGAAGATATATGCGGGCCATCCCAATTTCCCAATTCCCAAAGTGACCACATACCAGGATGACACCTTTTTTCAATTTCGCTTCTTTAAAGAATTCCTCCGTATTCAGCTCGCACACTTTACTATTTATTTTATCTGTTCCCCACTTCTGCATTTTCATAAATTCCAATATAACCATCCCAAAGTGTAAATACGAAAAGTAAGCTTTTCGCTTATACCAACCGGTAGATTTATTTGGGAATGCCAATTTTAAATTTTGGATGGATACACCTCGGCGGATTTTTAAAAGATAAAATGCTAGAAAGGCAAAAAAACGAGAGATATTTGGAAGGGTATGATCTGGTAAAGATAGAATAAACCTTTCCATGGTAGAATAGCCAAAAAATTCAAGACGATGTCGCAAAGAAATTTTATCTGACATTTATTTAGCCTTTAATAACTCCCAGCGGACGTAGTCTCGCTACTTTCCGACTGATGCCGGCATGGTGCATTACTTCTACCACATCTGCAACATCTTTGTAAGCATAGGGCATTTCCTCTGCAATTGTTCGCATGCCTTTTGCCTGGATAACAATTCCTTTTTCCCTCAGTTCACCAATCAGGTCTTTACCTTTACCGGTCTTTAGCGCCTGGTGTCTGCTTTGTACTCGACCAGCACCGTGGCAGGTGCTACCAAAGGTTTCTTCCATTGCTTCAGCGGTACCTACCGCTACAAATGAATAACGGCCCATATCACCGGGTATTAAGACTGGTTGTCCCACTTCCAGATATTTCGTTGGAATTTGTGGATTGTGCGGGGCAAACGCCCGGGTCGCTCCCTTACGATGAACGCATAACTTCTTTTTCTTACCATCTATTTCATGTTCTTCAATCTTGGCAATATTATGACAGACATCATATACCAATTTAAAATTCAGGTCATTTTCAGAAATTTGTAAGGTTTGTTGAAAACATTTCTTTGCCAGAACCATTATAATTTGACGATTATTCCAGGCAAAATTGGCAGCAGCTGCCATAGCTCCTAAATAATTTTTTCCTTCAGCTGATGCGAGGGGGGCACAGGCTAACTGTCTATCAGGCAGAGAGATTCCATATTTGGGAATCGACTTAACAAGAAGTTTTAAATAATCATCACAAATTTGATAACCCAAACCGCGGGAACCGGTATGTATGCTGAGAGCTATGTTTCCCGGATGTAAACCAAAAACAGCAGCCACTTTCTCGTCATAAATTTCATCCACTAACTGCACCTCTAAAAAGTGATTTCCCGAACCGAGTGTTCCTGCCTGATCTTGACCACGTTCAATTGCCCTCCTACTAACTGCTTCTGGATCCGCCTGTGAGAGACACCCATTTTCCTCAGTGAATTGAAGGTCATCTGGATCACCAAACCCATTTTCAATCGCCCAGCCCGCTCCCTTACGAAGGATATTTTTAATCTCTTTTTCTGACAATTTCTGAATCGCTCCAGATGATCCAATACCTGTTGGAATATTATGAAAAAGATTTTCTACCAATTTTTGTAAATGCTTTTCCGTCTGTTGCCAGCTTAGATTGGTGCTAATAAGTCTTACCCCACAGTTGATATCATAACCAACTCCACCTGGAGAAATAACCCCTTCATCCAGATCGGTGGCTGCTACACCACCAATGGGAAAACCATATCCCCAATGAATATCCGGCATAGCCAGGCTGTATTTTTGTATACCAGGTAAATGAGCAACATTCACCACCTGTTTAACGCTTTCGTCATTCTCTAAATACTTTTCTATCATTCGACGGGAAGTATAGATTCTTCCCGGGACTCTCATTCCTCCCTGAAGTGGAATTTCCCATAAATAATCATGGATTGGATTTAGTTCATATCCACAGGCAAACATTTTATTTCCCTCTTTTTATGTATCAAATACAATAATGGTACTATACCGATTACCATTATATTCAATTTTTAATTGATGAAAGGTAACAGCCTTAATTTCAGACTGTACTTCATGTCTATTCAATATAAAATTTTCACCTGATAAATTGGCATGTAAGAAAAATGTATTTTGTTCATTCACTATTTCTAACTGTTTAACTTCCTGACAAATCCATTTCCTTACTTGAAAAAAATAATTAATCTCACTCAGAAAATTGACCAATAATTCTTCAACTGACTGGGCTTCAATATTCAATCTTCTAAATTCCCTGTTCCGTATGGCAGAATCGCCCAAAACCAGCTCTCGCCAGGCAACAACCGCTGTTATAAATAAATCTTTAAGACTTTCACCCGATACCTTAATCGCAAGATCTGCAGTATGATCAATTGTAATGTATTTTCCCATTGGCACACCACAATATAACACCTAAAGAACACTTCACAATTTATGAAGGAGATTATTGAAGAACAAAATAAAATCAGCAGTAATAAGTCACAATTTAAGATATAAAACCATCCCTATCTGGTTAAAATTGAATTTTTATATTTTCATCTATTCTATTTATGATTCTGTTTCAGATAACCTTCACCTCAGGTTGTTTAAAACTAAAATCATTTGTATAAATATGAATTTCAAATTTATTTGCATTAACTACCAACTCTCTCCCCAACCCCATTTCCCTTTTACTCACATTAGGTGGAGACTGTTCGGCTAGTCAGCCTAGGCCTTGCCAGGTTGGCCAGATAGAAATTAAATAGTGGTTTATTCTAAGAATTGCAGAAGAAGTCTATCTCAATCTATTTCGCATATATTTGCTATAAATTCTTTAAAACTAATACCTACTATTTTTCAAACCTGACACTAATAATATATAATATTGAAAAATGAACATTGACACTTTTTTATTATGCCAAATTTCAATTCTATTTGGTTTCACACATCAATAAATATAAATTATAAGTCTTTGATTTGATATTATATCAGCTAAAGGAGAATTTTGCTTTATGATGACCAAACTGCGAGAAATGACTTTCATTTTTATCTGGATACTTGTGATCGCCTTTGTGGCTTTGATGGTTTTTGAATGGGGTATGGATATTTCCGGAATAAAAGGCAGATCTAACATTGTAGGAAAGATAGATGGCAACAAAATTACCATTCAGGATTTCCAACAAGCGATTCAGAATCTCTATTTGCAGGAAAGGGAAAGTACTGGAAATGATCCAGATGCTGCCAGGATGGAACAGATCAGGGATCAGGTTTGGGAGCAATATATTCAGCGTGTATTATATTCCAAGGAGATTAAAAAGAGACATATAGTAGCTACGGATGCCGAAATATTTCTGCAAATTACTGAATTTCCTCAAGGTCTCCCCCCTGTTATCAGTCAGAATCCGAATTTTATGACAGATGGTGTTTTTGACATGGCCAAGTATAAAGAAGCCCTGCAAAATCCTCAGGTAGATTGGACTCCCATTGAAAATTATGTAAGGGAGGTACTTCCCTTTCAAAAACTACAAGAAATTATCAATGCATCCGTCATGGTGACCGAACAAGAGATCAGGGAAGATTTCATTGATAAGAACCAGAAGGCTAAAATTGAATATCTTTACATTCCGGTTTCAGCCTTTGCCAAAGATTCAATTACCGTTACTGAAAAGGAGATTGAGCAGTACTATAGAGATAATAAAGATGATTTTAAAGTTGAAGAGAAACGAAAATTGAACTACGTCATATTTTCAACAGATCCAACTGTCGCAGACAGTCTAAAAGTGATGCAACTGGCTATGGATATTAAAGCCGATGCATTGGCTGGAGAAGATTTTGCAAAACTGGCAGATGAATATTCAGAAGATCCATCAGTACGAAACAACCATGGTGATTTGGGATATTTTGAGGGTGACCGAATGGTTAAAGAATTTTCTGAGGCAGCATTCAGTTCTCAGCCCGGTGAAATTGTTGGTCCGGTCAAAACCAGTTTCGGCCTTCATATCATTAAGATCCATGATCGCAAAGTGGAAGATGGTCAAGAAAAAGTACATGCCTCACACATCTTATTCAAATATGCTCCGAGTGCTGTCACAATTGAAGAAGCATCAAATTTAGCAAATAACTTCGCTGAAGTTGCCAGAGAAGAAGGATTCAGAATTTCTGCAGATAGGATGAAATATGAAGTAAATCAAACGCCTGAATTTGTTGAGGGCAATTATCTTCCAGGTTTCGGACAAATGTCATCAACTGTTGGGTGGACATTCCAGTCAAAAATAAACGATATTTCCAATGTTTTCCGGACTCCCCGAGGATATGTGGTATTTGAACTGGCAGATATATTACCTGCAGGATATAGGCCGCTGAAAGAGGTAAAAAATATTTGTAAGACCCGTATTGAACAGGAGGAAAGAAAAAATCTGGCTAGGGAATATGCCACGAAAGTACAACCAATACTCAATGAAAATACTTCTTTTGAAACGGTTGCTGCGAGTGACACTGCGAAAATTATTGTAAACGATTCAACCTCTCAATTTACCAAATCACAGTCGATTCCCAAAATTGGCTTTTCCCCAGAAATCCTGGCTGCTGCTTTCACAATTGAACCTTTCAAAATATCATCGCTTATTGAAACTGATCGTGGTGTATATTTCATCAAAGTAATGGAAAGAACTGAAATTAATGAAGAGGAATATAAACAACAAAGAAATTCAATTCGAATGCGGCTTCTAAATCAGAAATCTCAAAGTTTCTTTAACAAATGGTACGAAGAATTGAAAGAGCAAGCAGATATAGAAGACAATCGAGATCTATTTTTTGCATCATAATATCTTAATAAACCAGAAGGGGCACATAAGAGTGCCCTTTTTTGTTGAATTGTTAATCTTAATTAGCTTTTATCCCGACACCTTTAAGTTTATAATTTAAAATGTAAATATAATATAACTAATGATTTGTATGCTCAATTGTCTTAATACTTCAAGATCTCTATTATTTAATATCCCTCATTATCCCATTGTCCGGAATCAAAATGGATCTTCGAAAGTCTTTCCAACTATCCTAAGGGGAAAAAAATGGGAAGATTTACAATTTAGTTTGCATAGTTGAAGAGATTTTCTCAGTATATTAATTTTTTTGGAGAATAAAATGTCAATTATTTCAACATTTCGTGGACTCAGACCTAAGAAAAAATTCGCTGAAAAAGTGGCATCACCCCCATATGATGTGTTGAATTCGAAGGAAGCAAGAGAAATGGCCAAGGGAAATCCGCTTAGTTTTTTACACATTAATAAACCTGAAATCGATCTTGATCCCAACACTTATCTCTATGATCCCAAAGTATACCAAAAGGGTGCTGAAAATTTAAAGAAACTGATGAATGAGGGTATTTTCTTTCAGGATGAAAAACCTTATTTTTATATTTACCGACAAATAATGGGTACACACCAGCAAACTGGTCTTGTGGCATGCGCGTCTATAGATGAATATGAACAAGACCGCATTAAAAAGCATGAACTTACCCGTCCAGATAAGGAAGACGATCGGGTTAATCATATGAGGGCTCTGAATGCCCAGGTAGGTCCTGTTTTTCTGACTTACAAAGCACAAGATGACATAGATGCAATCATCAATAGCATTACTGGGAATCAACCTGAATATGATTTCATAAGTGCTGACAAAGTACAGCATACTTTCTGGATAGTTACTAACCAAGGTATTTCGCAAAAAATAAAAGATCTTTTTAGTAAGGTAGATTATCTCTATGTGGCGGATGGTCATCATCGTTCAGCTGCTGCCCAAAGGATCCGGGATATAAAGAGAAAAGAAAATCAGCTTCACAATGGGAGTGAGGAATATAACTACTTCTTAACTGTTATCTTTCCTCATAATCAAATGCAGATTCTGGATTATAATCGGGTAGTGAAAGATCTAAATGAATTGGAAAGAGAAACCTTTTTGCAGGAAATTGAAAATAATTTCATATGCAGTAGAGCCGTTACAACGGAGCCCATTAAACCCACCCAGAAGAAAGAGTTCGGCATGTATCTGGACAATGAATGGTACCGACTTGTTGCCAAAAAAGGGACATACGATAAGAATGATCCCGTTAAAAGTCTGGATGTAAATATCCTGCAAGAGAATCTGCTTACACCAGTGTTAGGAATAGATGATCCCAGAAAAGACAGTCGGATCGATTTCGTAGGAGGTATACGTGGTTTGAAAGAACTCGAAAAAAGAGTTAACAGCGGTGAATGGCGGATAGCATTTGCACTTTTTCCCACTTCAATTGAAGAATTGATGGCCATTGCAGATGCAGGTAAAATTATGCCACCAAAATCAACCTGGTTCGAGCCAAAATTAAGATCGGGATTGATAATACATTTGCTTGATTAAGATAAATAAAATGATATGACATGTAAAGATTCTAATGCTGCATTTCGTGTTCGAACATTTCTTTGGAAAGTTACAAAATCATCGGGCTAAGTTTCTTTACAATTTTACGAAGTTCTAATCTCAAAAACCCAACATTGGTATCATTACTTCCTAAAACCGATACCCAGGCATCTGCGTTTGGTACTTTGCACGATAGGAAAATGATATTTTCGAACTGGATTTCGATAAAATTTGAAGAAGACGCATCCAGATTATGTTGTAATCTCTTGACCTCACCTAAAAAAATCGAAAGCTGGTTGCCAAGTTCAGTTGCCTCAATTTTACCATTGGCATTTGAAGATAAAGAAGTCACAGGAAAACCGGTTATATTATGAACTAATATAAAATTAACACCTCTTGAATTTTTAATTGATTTGAGTTCATCGTGAATTAGATTAATGCGCTGTCTTTTTTCCTTTTCTTTTTCTTCAATTACCTTATCTGAATTTTCATCAATCTGCCGCATGGCTTCTAATAAAAGACTTTGCCATCCGACATCAATAGTTTCCTGTAATGCTTTCACATTCTGCTTAACAGTAAACTCACCACCATTCCAGGCCATTATATGATAAAAAGCATTCTCTCCAGTCAGATGCCCTGTCTCCGCGTGTACAATATTTCCGTTATCAAAATAGATAAGTCCGGATTCATGCTCATGTTTTACTTCCAAGGCAGAAGTCAATCTTCCCAGGCAGTTTAATTGGATAATATCGCTTAATTGAAAATCTGCCACGCTACCTTTAAATCCTTTATCTTCAGTCAAGGCATCCAGAATTACCGAGCGTAAGTCATTGATTTCAAAAGGTTTTTCGATATATCGGAAACATCCTCTTTTATCGGCTTCCTTTCGGACATCATCTGAACCATAAGCAGTCATCATGATAACTTTGGTATGCGGATAGCGCTCTTTAATCTGCACCAGAAGTTCTAGTCCGGATACTTCTGGCATACGAACATCGGTAATCACAAGGTCAACCGGCAATTGATTCATCACTTCAATAGCTTCTTTCCCAGAGTTCACACAAACTAGCTGAAACTTATCACTATCCTTGGAAAGTTTCTTGCTTAGCGTCCAGGTAAGATCTTCTTCATCATCAACAATCAGTACACGTTTTTGTAGAATCGACATATTGGTTTTCCTTTGCCCTTGAGAGTTAATTATCGAATTTGTGCATCATTTCTTTAGTGGTTAAAAATATAGAACTATTAAATATAAACATATACAAAAAGTGAAAAAGAAATATTTTCAAAATTAAAATGAAATAATTTAAATATATATGAAATTCGTGATTTTCATCTAGGGTACCTACCTTTCATTTAAGTGTAAATACCCTATGTTATATTTAATGTTAAATAAAAGTAAGAATAAAAATGAATTCCGTTACAATTCTGCCTGGATTTCTCCAACTTTATCGGTTTTCTCCCAGGTAAATTCTTTTTCTTCCCTTCCGAAATGCCCATAGGCAGCAGTAGTTTTAAAGCGGGGTTTCAGCAGGTCTAAGGTATTGACAATTCCTCTGGGGGAGAGATCAAATACCTTTGAAATAATCTTGGTAATTTTCTTTTCAGAAATGGTAGCTGTTCCGAAAGTATCTACCATGATGGATACCGGATCGACATGACCTATCACATAAGCAAATTGGACTTCCAGTTTAGAAGCCACACCTGCCGCTACCAAATTTTTAGCTACATAGCGGGCGGCATAACTGGCAGATCGATCAACTTTGGAAGGATCTTTACCGGAAAAACAACCACCACCGTGTCGGCCCATTCCCCCATAAGTATCCACGATAATTTTACGTCCGGTCAATCCAGTATCAGAATAAGGTCCCCCAATGGTCCAGATCCCGGTACCATTGGTGATATAACTGGTCTGGTTGCGTGTAAAAGGCATATTGTATTTTTCCAACAGAGGCTGAACAATATGATTAAACACCAGATCGGCCACTTCGTTCCGATTGGTATCAGGAAAATGGGGAACAGCCACTACAATTTTTTCTACCCGATTGGGTTTTCCATTCTTGTAGAGCACCGTTACCTGTGATTTACCATCCGGTCTTAGAAAAGGTAAAGTACCATTCAATCGCGCTTCGTCCATTCCCCTGACAATGGCATGGGCCATGGTGATTGGAAGCGGCATGTAATGGGGAGTTTCGTTTATAGCAAAACCAAACATCATTCCCTGATCTCCCGCACCTCCTGTATCAACACCCTGGGCGATTTCAGGTGATTGGGAATGAATTTTAGAAAAAATTTGGCATTTATCGTCAAATTTCAAGGTGGAATCTGTATATCCGATATCCCGGATGGTACCTCGGGCAATTTTCTCATAGTCAATATTGGTATTATCTGGAATCTTTACCTCACCGGCAAGTATAGTTGTGTTCTCGGTTACCAGGGTTTCGACTGCTGCTCTATTAAAGGCAACCTCACCGTTTAAACTGAAGATTGAATCAACAATTGCATCTGAGATGGCATCAGCAACTTTATCCGGATGACCAGCCGAAACAGACTCGGAAGTAAAAAGAAATTCTTGCGTCATTCTGTGGTCCTCTCACTATATCATATTTTTGCTTTAATTCATTAATTATAAAATTTAAGTGAATTGTATAATAACCCTTTTTCCGAAATAGATAATTAGATCAAATTGTCATACTGAACTAAAACCTGCAAAAGGTAAGTGGTTTCAGCATCCTATTTAAGGGACCTCTCACGTTTTTACCCTAAGGTTTGCATGCCGCAAACAAATTCAGGATGACAAAATTTTATGATACTTATTGCAATTACATTTTTCTGTTTGATTTATTAATTGATTTTATTTTGCATAATTTATCAAACAGATACTTTATTTATACCCTTTATGGAAATTTCCCCGCCTTTAATCTGTTAAAAAAGGCCTCAAATATATCCAGAATACTAACTTACCTCAACTAATAAAATAATAGGGATAAATATTTAGTGAGTGCTAAATATCATAGAATGATACTTTATATAATTAAAGAGGCGTTTCCTCCTTGGGATCCCGAGTCATCAAATCCTTCACTGCATCTTGTGGATCTTTATCTTCAAAAAGCACTTGATATACTTCATTACATATAGGCGTTTCCACCGAAAAATGTTCTTTTAATTGATGCACTGAACGAGTCGTTTTCACCCCTTCTGCTACCATTACCATATTATTTAAAACTTGCTGTAATTTCATTCCTTTTCCTATTTGCTCTCCTACATATCGATTCCGACTATGACGGCTCATACAGGTTACAATCAGATCGCCCATTCCAGAAAGACCGGAGAAAGTTGAGATTTGAGCCCCCATAGCAGCACCTAACCTGGTCATCTCAACTAAACCACGTGTCATAAGAGCAGCTTTGGTATTATCACCGAATCCTGCACCATCAGCAATACCGGCAGCAATGGCAATTATATTCTTAAGCGAACCTCCTAATTCAACACCAATAATATCATCACTGGAGTATACCCTGAAAGTTTCTGTCATAAAAACATCCCGCACCAGTCGCGCAGTTTTTATACTACTGCTTGCCGAAACAACTGCTGTAGCAATACCCTTACTTACCTCTTCGGCATGACTTGGTCCCGATAAGGTTGCAACCTGAGAATCTGATACGCCACTTACTTCAGTAATTAATTGAGACATTCTCTTCAGGGTATCGTTCTCAATTCCCTTGGAAGCATTCACAAATATTTTCTTTGAACAATCCCACTGTTTTAATTGAGATACCACCTCACGCATCACATGGGAAGGAACAACGAGTAGTAGGAAATCAGCAAAACTCGCGGTCTTTTGCAGATCATCGATTAATTGCAGAGAAGATGGTAATTTAATACCAGCTAAATATTTTTTATTCTCCCTATCCTTTTTCATCTGAATATACTGATCAGGTTCAAACACATATAGCATGGTATCAAATCCCTTGCCTGCTAAAAGGCTGGCCAGGGTAGTTCCCCAACTTCCAGCACCAATGATTGATATACGCTTCAGCATTATAAGTTATTCTTGGTTAAGGATATCTTCTACACTCTTCCCCGTTAAAATTTTTAAAATCTCCTGGTATTTTTTGGAGGTATTCTGAACAATCTCCTCAGGCAGAGGTGGTGGTGGTGGTGTTTTGTCCCAATCGAGTCCTTCCAGATAATCCCTCACATATTGCTTATCAAAGCTTCTCTGGGAACGGCCAGGTTCGTAATCGTCCATAGGCCAGAATCGGGAGGAGTCCGGTGTTAAAGCTTCATCGATGAGTATTATAGAGTCTTTATAAAAACCGAACTCGAATTTGGTATCGGAGAGGATCAGTCCTTTGGATTCTACCTCCGCGCTTGCAGCAGTCAGGATTTGCAGACTTTTATCTTTGATCTCCTGCGCGACATCGTTGCCTACTATATCCTCCACTTCGGACTGTGTTAGCTCCACATCGTGTCCCGATTCGGCCTTGGTTGTTGGTGTAAATATAGGCTTCGGCAGCTTGTCCGATTCTCTCAGCCCGGGCGGCAGTTTTATG
>Ga0209427_10007793_pt1 | contig 12087 bp, 17 predicted proteins | sample DeeMarSWOR136_30_FD_187465 | JGI IMG/M metagenome (GOLD analysis project Ga0209427, IMG submission 187465) | Marine sediment microbial communities from White Oak River estuary, North Carolina - WOR-1-36_30 (SPAdes) (version 2) | ecosystem: Environmental > Aquatic > Marine > Intertidal zone >... | reverse complement strand
TTTGATGGACAGTGACAACTCCGGTTTATTGATGGCTTGCTGTCCTGTAAAAATCTGAGCCTGTCCCCCAAGCCGAAAGTCGGTGGGGGTCGTAGAGTGCATACGCGCTTTGGTTTGGATGATTACTCGATGAGAAGAGTGAGAAATGGATGCATGAGGAGAACGTAATCTACGTGGGAAGGAAGCCCGTGATGAACTACGTCTTGGCGGTGATGAACAGCCTCAAACAGAGGGGCCTTGACGAGGTCGTGCTTAAGGCGAGGGGCCGAGCCATCAGCACCGCCGTCGACGCAGCGGAGGTCACCAGGCGCTACGTGAAGGACCTGGAGGCAGCCGTGAAAATAGGGACGGAGCAGCTCCCCCGGGAGGAGGGCGGGACCAGGAACGTCTCCACCATGGAGATAACCATGAAGAGGAGCAGGGCGGCCGAGGATAAAACCCCGGAGGAGGTTGAGGAGCCCGAAAAGGCGGCCGAGGAAGAGAAGACCGAGAAGAAGGGGGAGGAACCCGAGGAGACCGAAGGGTTTGGATACATATGAACGTCTGCGTGATCTCGGAGGGCGCCTACCCGACGGGGAGGGGGGGCGTGAGCGAGTGGTGTCACTCCCTAATCGGCAGGATGGAGGATGTAAGGTTCAATGTCTTCTCGATCTCCACAGAGAAGGGAATCAGGTACAGCCTGCCTGAAAACGTCGACGAAGTCGTGGTGGAGCATCTACACTCACCGAATTTTAAGCATGGAATCGATGAAGGCTACGCGGAGGACCTGCTGAAGGAACTGAGGCCGGCCCTGTCGGGGGAACCCCTCGACTGCGAGGAGATCCTTGGATTGGCGAAGAGGCGTGAATGCAGGGCGGATGAGCTTCTCGGCTCCGACACAAACTGGAACTCGGCGGTGGCATACTACAGGGAGAACTTCCCCAGAAGGTCCTTCGCCCACTTCTACATTTTCTGGACCTCCCTTTTCTACCTCCTCTACAAGACCCTGGAGGCCTTCGGCAAAGTACCCGGATCCGACGTCTACCACGCGCTGAACGCGGGCTACGCCGGGCTGCTCGGATGCCTAACCAAGCTAAACACCGGAGGGAGCCTGATAGTCACCGAGCACGGCCTATACCTCAAGGAAAGGAGGTTCGAGCTAGAGAACTCGGGGATCCCTTCATGGCTCCAAGGGATGTACGAGAGGTTCTTCGAGTCCCTCGTTCGGACATCGTACAAATACAGCGACACGGTCACATCCGTATGTCGTGCACACACCGGATTCCAAAGAGAAGTCGAGCCGGACCTGGAGAAAATCAGGGTCATATACAACGGGATAGACACCGACAGGTTTCATCCCCCTGACCCCTCAAACAGTAACAATAGAGAGCACTTCAACATAGGAACCGTCACCAGGATAACGCCCATCAAGGACATACTCACCTTCATCAGGGCGGCGGACCACGTCCTGCAGAAGCACAGGGCAGAGTTCTATGTAGTTGGAGGAGTAGAGGACGAGGAGTACTACGAAGAATGCAAGAAGTTAAGGGAGGAACTGAGGCTCGAAGCATACGTCAAGTTCACCGGGTTCCAGGACAGCCTGGAATGGTACCCGAAGTTCGACGTCTTCGCCCTGCCCTCGCTCTCCGAGGGGTTCCCCCTCACCATACTGGAGGCCCTTAGCTTCGGGGTCCCCTGCGTAGCCACGGGTGTGGGAGGAGTCCCTGAGATACTTGGAGAGGAGTTCCTCGTCCAGAAGTGGGACCCCGAAGGGCTGGCGGAGAAGATATCTTGGCTGCTGGAGAACCCAGAGGAAAGGAGGAGGGCGGGAACCAGGGGCAGGGAGCTGGTGGAGAGCGAGTTCAGCGTCGATAGGATGGTCAGGGAGTACAGGGAGCTCTACGGGGAGACTGCATGACTTCCATCACTCTGCCCCTGAAGAAGATCCCGGGGCAGACGCCGAGGCTCCCAACCTTCTTCGGGGGTAGAACGGCCATGGCGCCCTTGATACTCCTCTTGACCATCCCCTTCACGCTATACCTGTACTACAGACTGAGCCAGGGAATACTGCTACTTTACAACCTGATAGGCCTGCTGCCCTACTTCTGGGGATTCATCTCCATCAAAGACTACATCAATAAATCCAACTGTGTAATGGAAAAGCTGATAGAGGCCGACCTTGATGAGGCGGAAAAGGTCCACGAAACGTTTAAGGAATACTTCAGAAGAGTCGTCGTATCAAACGGCTTCAACTCCATAATACTGATAACTGTTTTCTACTGGTTCATCCTTGCCTACGGTGGAACATCAATCTACATAATCGGGATCAGCTCGATAACGTCGACGGGGTTAGCCCTCGCCTCGACTCTGACCGGGTACGATGCGAAGACGGTGCTCGCCTCAATCTGCCTTGTATGCGCCTTCGAGGCGGCTTTCTTGATAATGAGCTTAAGTGGCCTATTGGAGCTGAACCTGATATTCCCGGTAGCCAGCCTCATAATCGTGTACACGTTCCTTCGCAGGGTAGAGGGATACGACCTGCGCAGCTTCTTCGAGAGGGTGATAAATTAATGAGTTTTCCCTTCGAGTTTATTACATATGAAAATCTATATTCAATCATCATAAGCCTCATTGTAGTTGCGGCTATCTTTTTAACGGAAACAATCGTTAAGAGACTGATCACCCGTTTCTCCGAAAGAGCAGGGCTGAAAAAGCATCTGGAAAACATTCTGATGCTCGTATCGAGGATCGTGATCTACTCTGCGGGTATCGCCATCATCCTTGAACTCTGGGGTCTTCCAGCAGAGTGGTTTATAGGTGTGTCAGCTTTGAGCGGTGCGGCCATCGGCTTCGCATCCACGCAGACAATTGGCAACCTACTAGCCGGGTTCTACATCATGGTCACTAGGCCATTCGAGGTCGACGACTATGTAAAGATCGGCGGATCCGAGGGAGAGGTCAGGGAGATAACTTTGAACTACGTGAAGATCTTCACTCCCACATACACGACAATTGAGATCCCCAACCGAGTGGTACTCAACAGCACCATACTCCGCTGTATGAGCGGCGATTCAATAGATTATTCGTTTCCAATGTCTTTCGCAGGCAAGGTCTACACGGCAAGCTGGGTATCCTTAACGGACCTGCTGGAAAAAATAGTTGAACCTGCCATAGAGGAGTTCTGGGAAAAGTACGGGGAGGATCTATCGAAGAAGCCAGAAGCTTCTGTTTTCAACGTCGAATTCCTCAGCAGAACGCTGACGATAAGGATGTTTTTCCCCAAAGGGGAGGCGAATCTTCTATACGAACTACGGCCTGAGCTACAGGAGATGATTCTGAAAAGACTGGACGATTTCAGGAAGGAAAGTGGAAAGTAAATTGATGATGCCCATAGCCGATTATGCTTTCGAGGGCCCATATAGATCGGTTGAAAAAATCGAGGACAGCCCCGGCGTTTTCTTGGTGATGTGTGAATTAGCTGGTAAATACTACCTTCTCGACGTCGACCACTCAGACGAGATGAGAAAGGCGATACAAAACCATGAGAGAAGAAGCTGCTGGGAGAAACATCGCCGAGGACCCATCAAATACGCCATCCATTACACGGGTGACATGTCTCCTGGGAAAAGGGAGAAGATAGAGAAGAAGATACGCCGAGAGTACAAGACAATACCGTGTCCGGCGCATCCGACGGAGGCTCCTCGATGAGCGACGTCAAGATACAGAACGTGGTTGCCTCCGTGGATCTACACCAGAAGATCGACCTCAACGCCATTGTGAAGACCTTCATGAACGTGGATTACCATCCGAAGCGGTTCCCCGGCCTCGTCTTCAAGCTGAGAAGGCCGAAGACGGCCACACTGATCTTCAGCACGGGGAAGATGGTCTGCACGGGCGCCAGGTCTGCGAAGAAGGCTAGGAGAGCGGTGAGGAAGGTGGTGAAGGAACTAAAGGAGGAGGGCTTCATAATCAAGGGGAAGCCGGACATCACCATCCAGAACATCGTCTCCACCGCCGACATGGGAGTCAGGGTCGACCTCGAAGGGGTGGCGGAATTGCTGGACAACGTAATGTACGAGCCCGGGATGTTTCCCGGCGTCATCTACAGGATGAAAGAGCCCAGGGTGGTGATTCTCATCTTCCACAGCGGGAAGATGGTGATCACCGGGGCGAAAACAGGGAGAGATGCAGAGGAGGCCGTCAGGAAACTGATGGCCCTCCTGAGAGATGAGGATCTATTAATGGGGGTTTGAAGATGGGTAAGAAGCTGGTTAAAAGCGAGGAGGACATCAGTAAGAGCATGATCCTCCCGAGCGAGAACGACATCCTGGGGATAGTCACAAAGCGCCTGGGACAAAACAGGGTGATGGTATCGTGCCAGGACGGATTCAAGAGGTTGTGCAGGATAAGGGGGAAGATGAGGAGGCGCAGATGGGTTAGGATGGACGACATAGTCCTTGTCTCCCCATGGGATTTCCAACACGACGAGAGGGGAGACATATTCTTCAGGTACACCCAGAACCAGGCGAGCTGGATGAGGGAGAAGGGAATCCTAAAAATTGGATGAGGGGAAACCATGCCGACGAAACAAGCAATCCACAAACTGAGGGGAGAGCTCCCGGGATGCTGCGACTGCGGATCGGAGAACCTGAAGATATGGGGAACTAGGATAGACGGGCGATTAAGGATCGACGTCAGGTGCATGAGATGCGGGAAGATCCTGTGGGATATGAAGGGAAAAAATGAAGGGTGACCAGGACCCCGGCTGGCTTACGAGCGAAGCCGAACTGATTAAGACCATCCACGGATACGAGTTCAAGGGCTCCAACGAGGAAGTCGGGAGCATAGACTACGTCTCGAGGGAGAAAGGCGAAGGCGTAAAACTGTTGAGGGTTATTTTAGACCCAGAGTCTGGAAAATCTGAGGCCACCCAGGAAAAAATACAAAAGACGATAGACTATCTGGAGAACGAAGGATACAGCGACACCCTCATCGTAGCAGAAGAATTTACCCTAGGCGCCATCAGAAAGGTGAAAGAGACGGAACACCTGGACTACTTATCACCCCGTCTCTGGAAACCGCATTCGATCTTCGAGATAGTCCACGCCATACAGAAAAAGACGGAGGAGTTCTGCGAATCGATATGCGGCAAGGTCCCGACGACCGAGGAAGAATGCAAAGGATACAGTAAGGACGGCCCCATCAGGAGATATAACTGCCAAGTGAGGCGCATCAGCGACGACTCGGACTTCCACGCAGAAATGGGATGGACCCCGCTTTTGATATCCGACTTCCACAACCTCCTGAAGATTCAGAGAGAGATCGATGATCACAAGCGGGAGGAACACATGTAAACCGAACAATGAGGAGATGCCAGATAGAAGACAGCTTGAGGGCGAAGTGCCCCGTCTGCAGCGGGGAGCTGACCCTCCGTCGAATCTCAGACATCAACGTCGCGGAGTATCGGGCAAGCTGTGAGAGATGTGGCTGGAAAGGATCCATGAAAAGCCTCCGATGCGGGGGCTGTCACGGGCGCAGCCTCTTCAAATGGACCGATGAGGGATGGAGCTGCACACGGTGCGGATACGTAAGGACCGACCCGTCCCCACCCAAAAGCAGTTTGAAACCTTTCACATGAGTTCGAGACCGGATGATTAGAGATGCCCAGAAAGAAAAGATGTCCTAATTGTGGCAGCAAGAAGGTGAGAAAAGAAGGTGAGGAGTGGAGGTGCAGGACATGTGGAAACACTTGGTCTGGCAAGACTAAGAGATCCGGGTCTAAGAAAGAAAAGATAAGATTCGAGGAGGTGATATGAATTTGCCGTCACACGGCTCGTTAACAAAGTCCGGGAAGGTGACGGGTCAGGCCTCGAAGGTCGAGAGGGTTAACACCTCTAAGAGCCCCATCCCGAGGATAGGTACCCACAGAAGATATCTCAGACTAATAGTTAACGAGAAGAACAATCAATGGCGCAGACGCAGACGGAGGCGCAGGTGATTCGGGGTTGAGTTTCTATCCGAACTAGGGTGCTCGTAGTCAGTATAAAGGAGGTGAGAAGAGTTTTGAAGGGTACTGTTAAAAGATGGCTCAACGGCAGAGGCTACGGCTTCATAGAACCGGAAGAGGGAGGAGAAGACGTCTTCGTCCACCACTCGGAGGTAAGCGGAGCATACGACCTGAGAGAGGGTCAGAGAGTCAAGTTTGAAGTGCAGAGTACGTCTAGAGGTCCTAAGGCAATCAACGTCAGGCTGATTGAGTAACTCGATAATAGGGTCTTGCACTTCTCTAGGCGCGCGCTCCCTCTTCCCAGCAACATTATAATTGACTAAGATTCCAGCTTCTCAACCAAGTCCCTGAAGATGACTCCCTGCCCCAGTCTTATAGAGTTAGTCGCCCGGCTCCTCGGCGACGGCGAAGGCCCACCCCTTGTCCTTGAACTTCGCCGCGAGGACAGCCATCCTCGTGGGGTATATCCTGTGGATCTCGAGGAACTCGTGCAGCTTCTCGACTTGGTGCCTCTTGTAGTAGGCGTACCTCTCCTGGCTCTTCACCTCAAACGCGAGGATAGCGTCGCCCTTGACCGCGAAGACATCGGGGAGGGGCTCCCTGCTGGGGGCGCTCACCGGAACCCTGAGGGCGTCGAACCCAGCCTCCCTGAGCCTATGAACCAGCTACCTCTCGGCGTCGTAGCCCCGCTTCTTCATGCGCCTCACCTCCTTCCGGGTGAGGGTCCTTGTGAACCTCCTCCTCTTCGGCTTTCAGCCGGCTAGGTCCCTGAGAGACAAACCTACCATCTTTGGCGCTTTACAGCTTCACCTTTATGTCGAGCTCGTCGATGAGCTCCTTGTACCGGTTGCGAATCGTTACCTCGGTAACGTTCGCTTCCTTTGCTATCTCGCCCTGGGTCCGTGTCTCTTTCATCAGCAAGCAAGCTATGTAGGTGGTAGCCGCCGCGATTCCTGCGGGAGCTCGGCCGCCCGTCAGCTTGAGCTCTCTCGCATTTTCCAAGATCTCGATCGCGACTTTCTCGACGTCGCCTGAGAGTTCGAGCTTGCCGATGAGCCTGGAGACGTATTCTTCATGGTCGATCGGGGGAACCTTTGCCTTGAGCTTCCTCAGAAGGAACCTGTAGTTCCGGGCTTGATTCTTCTTTGATATGTTTGCCGCGTTGGCGACCTCCTCGAGTGTGCGGATGACCTTGCACTGGCGGCAGGCCATGTATATGGAGGCCGCTGCGATACCCCGGATGGATCGACCCCTTGTGAGTCGTTTACGAATAGAACTTCGATAGATCATCGACGCGGTCTCCAATACGCTCCGAGGGAGCTTCAGCTTGTACGCGGACTTCGTCATCTCGGACAGGGCGTACGCGAGGTTCCTCTGTTTGTTGCCCGAGACCTTAGACCTGCGATCCCACTTCCTCATCCTGTATAGTTGGGCTCTCTTCATTGGATTCAGCCTACGGCCATGGATGTCCTTGTCACGCCAGTCGATGACTGTGGACATGCCACGGTCGTGGATGGTCAACGTGAGGGGCGAACCCACGCGGCTCCGTCTCTTCCCCTGTTCCTCTCTGAATTCTCTCCACTCGGGACCGTGATCTAGGAGGGCGGAGGATACTACGAAGCCGCATCCCTCGCAGACTAGCTCCCCAGCCTCATGGTCCCGGATGAGGTTGGATCCCCCGCACTCTGGGCAGTTCTTAACCTTGACGACCTTTTCTATCAAAATACACGCCTGGAACTTAGCCGGCATTAAAAAGGATGTTTTAAATATTTTTCAAGGAGTTATTCCCCTTTCACCTTGACGACTATGTTGTCTACGCTGTGGATGGAGGCTCCTTTCTTACCCATATAATCCTTCATCCCATCGAAGTCTATGTCTTCACCATGTATAACCACCTTGAGGCTATCGGTCTGCTCGTCCATCTCAACTAGACTGATGTCCACAACATCCACGTATTCAAGATCACAGAGGTAAGTAGCGAATTCTGGCAGGGACGGGGAGTGGGGCTTGAGGACGTCTAGAACTAGTTCCGTTATCGCTGGGTGAGACATCTTATTCACGTACCCTCAGTATCTCCTTCTGCTTCTGAAAGGACGTCGGTAGTCCCTGTCCCGCTCGTAGATCTTGCCTGAGAGGTTGTTCTCGATTTTCACTTCCTCGAAGGGTGCCTCCTCAATGAACTCGTAGCTGCTTTCGCGACCGAGGTTCAGCTGCATCGACCCTCGGAAGAGTTTGATGTAGGCATTCTTGATTTCAAGGATCTGACCCTCGTTGATTTTTTCTATGTTGTCGTCCCAGAGAACTAGGTTTATGCAACCCGTCTCGTCTCCCACTAGGGCCTCGCACACCCTGTGGGTAGAAAGGTCTCTACTAGATGAGACCGTGCGAGCCTCGGTCTTGGAGACGACCTTCACTATGATGTCGACATTCCTGGAATATCTTTCCAGGCTACCGATCTTAGTGAGTTCAGAACCCTTATCAACGCTCATATAATATTACCATCTCTCGCCTGAGCCCAGTTCCTCCCACCAGAACTTCCATCACGGCTTCTTTTTGGTGAGGCCTCTCTTCGGTGGGCTCTTCTGTCTCCTCTTCAGGTTCTATGGCCTCTTTTCTCTCTTTTTCTGCGGTTTCTTCCTTTATTTTCTCTTCCATCTATAAACCCGTTATTAATTTCAATTAATGTATAATAAATCCTCCGAATACCAAATTTCACTCGTACGCCCAAGGGGGGAATTATCAGCTTCTCTCACACGCGCGCCATCAAGTATTGAGATAGGATTACTCCAGAGTAGATGACTCTAACCCCACTTTTTTTCTCAGATTCGGCTCTGGTTCGCACTCAATATCCCGATTGCACTCAGAGCGCTTTCCTCAGTTTCTCTACGAAGGCTTCCTCATTCTCAGCCAAGTGTTCCTTGACGGCCTTCCACGTGGCTGAGCAGTTCTTATACTCCACCACGACTATGGAGTGGATGATCCTATCGATCTCCTTCCTGTTCTCCTTGGTGACCTCGACACCGGCCTTCGTGAAGACGTCCTTCATCAGCTTGTGCCTGAAGTAACACGTCACTTGATCCACCTCCAATTGTTAACGGATGACATCTTGTTTAATGTTTATCCAGTAGACGCGCGTAGGCGGATTCAATAATTGTGTTAAAAATGGTTTTAATTCTTATATTACGATTTAGGGCAGTTCTGGGGCGCGAGCATCACCTCTTATGCCTTACTAGCGAGTTCGTTTATTTTTTTTATTATCAAAGACTGTAGCTTGATGATGTGAAGGAGGGCCTTGGCTATAATAGCAGTGTCTCCGTAGCCCGCCTCGGAGGTCTTCTCCAATTCCTCGATGTACGATTCGTCCCCTATCCCCGGTGTTTCTTTAAGTCCCGAAAAACCGATGGGTGTCCCCTCTTCCAAGGCCTCAACGATGACGTAATTACTATGGAGTTTTACCACCTGAACCTCTACTTCCTGATCCGGGCCCACAAGTTTGTTGTACGGGTGATTCCTACCGAAGAGAATCAGGCGACCGTCCGGCAGGCGGCTAACCACGTTCCCCGCCCTGCCTTCAAACGTTTTTACCCTTATCCTGTCGCCTATGTTCAATTCAACCGAATGGTTATCTCCATGCAATCGAAATCACATCTAATTTCTAATGGTGGGGAGTTTTGCCAGCCTCGGAGCAAGGCAGATGCTAACCGGGAGCGGGGGCCCGCCTTGCCGGGCCATGAATAGAGCAGATTCTGCTCCTCCCAGCGACGATTTACCCGACATCCAAGATCCGAGGGCTCCATTGAGCCATTAGCCCTCCCCACCATGGGATGGGAAGCATCACAGCTTAAGCCTTACTGTATAATAATAATAATCATTGGTGTTTTCATATATGGACTGCGTGCGCAGATAATCTCAATTGATAAATGTGCATCCTCGCGGAAAATAAGAATACTTGTTAGGAATCCTGCTCGCCCGCAGTTATGGGAGACGCACCACAAATGTGCGCCCGTGCATGTTTTAAATACATAAATTTAGTTTATATGTAAAAATTACTGAAATTATTCATTAAAATAGGTTAATAGTCAATATTATCGCCTTTTTCATAGGAAAGTATGCCTCTACCTAAACCATATCCACCGACTCCGCGCGCGCGCATCAAGCAAGCATCAAGACCCTTCCAAATCTTACATCTAAATGCCTCGCAGTCGATCCCGTGACTAATAGGTCGGTTGAATAGCATCGGCGTCATGACCCCGCGCGAAGTTTGCATCATAAACTTAAAACAAACGGACCTGTCTTCGCTTTCCTCTAATAGTTCTATCTAGGCACACGCGCAATGCACAACGTTCAAAATTCTAACCCCAGCATCGAACCCGCACAGGCCACAAAATTCACAAATTCAATCAAAGGACGTTCAAGGAAACCGTGAAACCCTGAAAGAACCTGCCCACTGATTTCAGATGAATGCGAAACACCGAAACCTGGAAAATCAACACGCTCCCGGAAAACCAATATGACCTGCCACCGACGCGCGCATGAGCCTCAATGGTAAATCGGATACGCGCACCGCAAGAATCCTTGTAAGTGGCCACCACTTACCAAGAATCTCACGCCCTAAAAACAACAACAAAAACAGAAAACTGGTGCGGAGGGTGGGATTCGAACCCACGAATCCCTTCGGAACAGCCGCCTCAGGGCTGCGCCTTTGACCTGGCTTGGCAACCTCCGCCCAGAACAACAACCACCCCACACCGATTTTAACTTTACCCATGAAAGCTGAGGGCCGCTGCGGGGAATCGAACCCCGGCCAAGGGATCCACAGTCCCGTATGCTACCTTTACACCACAGCGGCCACGCAAACAACAGAAAACAGCCGACCAGTAAAAAGCCTTTCGCGGACCCACCAACAAAATGTGACCACATGAAGAGAGCAGCCTATATAAGAGGCCGCGACGTCCCGTCCCCACAATCAAAATGTCGAAAGGCTCCGAGACCTTACCAGACACAAAATCGAACACCCTGCCCGTCAGAGGTAGGGCCCTCTCGGGCATGAGGGGGTTCACAGTCTTCTGGGCCGGGCAGTTCGTCTCCATCCTCGGGACCTCCATGACCAACTTCGCCCTCACCATCTGGGCCTGGGAGAGGACCGGGGCGGCGACAGCCCTCGCCCTCGTCGGATTCTCCTTCACGGCCCCATACATCCTCGCCAGCCCCTTCGCCGGGGCCCTCGTCGATAGGTGGAACAGGAAGCTCGTGATGATGCTCAGCGACCTCGCCGCGGGAGCCTCCACAGTCGCAGTCCTCCTCCTCCTCGCCTCCGGCAGGCTCGAGATCTGGCACCTCTACGCCACAACCGCCTTCGCCGGGGCCTTCCAGGCCTTCCAGTTCCCCGCCTTCTCCGCCGCCGTCACCCTGATGCTCCCGAAGGAGCAGTACACAAGGGCCAACGGCATGATGAGCCTCGCCAACTCGGCCTCCAACATCTTCGCACCGGTCGCAGCAGGCATACTGCTGCCCATCATCGGCGTCAGGGGCGTAGTCACCTTCGACGTCCTGAGCTTCGTCGTGGCGGTCGGTGCCCTCACGGTGATCCATGTGCCCCAGCCCCAAATATCGGAGGCGAAGGAGAAGAGGCGGAGCCTACTGGAGGACTCCGCCTTCGGGTTCCGATACATCCTGAGCCGCCCAAGCCTCCTCGGCCTCCAGCTCATCTTCTTCGTCGCCAACTTCACCGCCAGCATCGGCTTCAGCCTCCTCGCCCCGATGATCCTCAGCCGCACCGGGAACGACAGCCTCGTCCTCGGGAGTGTTCAGTCGGCCTTCGGCGTCGGAGGCGTCGCTGGAGGCCTGCTCATGAGCGCCTGGGGAGGCCCCAAGAGGAGGGTGAACGGCCTCCTCCTCGGCCTGACGGGCAGCGCCCTTCTGGGGACCCTCGTCATGGGCCTCGGGCGGAGCACCCCCCTCTGGATAGCCGCCGCCTTCATGATCATGTTCGTGAACCCCATCACAAACGGCTGCAGCCAGGCCATCTGGCAGTCCAAAGTCCCACCGGAGCTACAGGGCAGGGTCTTCTCCACCAGGGCCCTCATCGCCCAGGCCTCCCA
>Ga0209427_10007792_pt1 | contig 12088 bp, 12 predicted proteins | sample DeeMarSWOR136_30_FD_187465 | JGI IMG/M metagenome (GOLD analysis project Ga0209427, IMG submission 187465) | Marine sediment microbial communities from White Oak River estuary, North Carolina - WOR-1-36_30 (SPAdes) (version 2) | ecosystem: Environmental > Aquatic > Marine > Intertidal zone >... | reverse complement strand
CTGAGGAGCGAACCTATACCGGGATCATTCCACTAACCGACCGACTGGACTATTTAGCTTCAATGAGCAATAACTTGGCTTATGTTCTAGCTGTGGAAAAGTTGGCCGGAATCTCTATCCCCGAACGAGCCGAATACCTGCGGGTTATTATTGCTGAGTTACAACGCATCGCCAGCCACTTAATAGCCGTTGGTGCTTTTTTAAATGACTGTGGTGCCTTTTTTACGCCTTTCCTGTATATGTTCCGGGAAAGAGAAAAGATTGTAGACCTCTTTGAGATGCTCAGTGGTCAGCGGTTGCTCTATAACTACATGCGGATTGGTGGCTTTACCCAGGATATTCCTGATGAATTCTTACCAGCTTTAGATAAATTCGTTAAGCAAATGCCTAGTTTTATTGATGAATATGACTATCTGCTAAAGGAGAACGAAATACTGCTGGCTCGTGCCAAGGGTGTAGGCATTTTACCCAAGGAACTAGCTATTAATATCTCAGCCAGCGGTCCAGTGCTGCGGGCTAGTGGAGTTAAGTGGGACATTCGTAAGGTAGACCCATACTCCATTTATGACCGCTTTGAGTTTGATATCCCCACCGGTACTGCTGGTGACTGCTACGACCGCTACCGGGTAAGGGTTGAAGAGATGCGGCAGAGCTTGCGTATCATCAGGCAGGCTATGGAGCAACTACCAGCAGGACCAATAAGAAGTGAGGTACCACACTTGGTTCGCCCACCAGCGGGAGAAGCCTATGGTCATATTGAAGCCCCTAAGGGTGAGCTTGGCTTTTATTTGGTATCTGATAATTCAATTGCTCCATATCGCTGCCATATTCGGGCACCAAGTTTGCTTAATTTAACAGCCCTCCGCGATATGATGATCGGCTGGAAGATACAGGATGCCATAATTATCTTTGGCAGTATTGATATTACTATGGGTGAGGTAGATAGATAGTGGCTATAGTTGATTCTGCACCTACTGCACTAGGTCGCTTAGAAACCCTGCCCTCTGACTGGCCAGTAGGGTTCTGGTCTCACTGGGGGGTATTTACTGTGGTAATAATCGCCTTTGTCTTACTTATGGTAATGGGATTTATCTGGCTTGAGCGAAGAGGTATGGGACGTATGCAGGCGCGGCTTGGTCCCAACCGGGCTGGCCCCTTTGGGCTGCTTCAACCGGTGGCTGACGCGATTAAGGTATTGCTTAAAGAGAACATTACTCCAGCCCAGGGGGATAAGATAGTCCACTGGCTGGCACCAGTTGTTGTCTTTGCTCCAACATTAATGATTTTTGCGGTAGTGCCGTTTTCAGACGGGGCATTACTGGCTGATCTGAACGTTGGCATTCTTTATGTAGTAGCCATTAGCTCGATATCAGCACTCGGCGTATTTATGGCCGGGTGGGCCTCCAGCAACAAATATTCTCTGGTCGGTGCTATGCGTAATATAGCAGCCGTGGTGAGCTACGAGATTCCACTGGTAGTAGCTATCGCCAGTGTGGTACTGCTCACTGGCTCACTATCCATGAACGATATTGTACTGGCTCAGCATATCCCCTTCATTCTGCTACAGCCTCTAGGCTTTCTTATATTCTTCATCAGCGGCTGTGCCGAGATTAATCGTAGTCCCTTCGACCTCATGGAGGCTGATTCCGAGCTTGTCGCTGGCTTCCATATTGAATACTCAGGAATGAGATTTGCCATGTTCTATCTGGCAGAATACTCTGAAGCCGTGATTATTTCGGCTATTATCACTACTCTCTTTCTCGGTGGCTGGAGAGGACCAGTACTGCCACCATGGCTATGGTTCATAGTTAAAGTCTTTATTGTGTTCTTTGTCATGGTCTGGACACGGACAACACTGCCTAGAGTTAGAATAGACCAGCTAATGGCGCTGGCCTGGAAGTTCCTCTTCCCCTTAGCTTTGATTAATCTGTTTATCACCGGCATTGAATTGTTAACCTGGCCAGAGGCTTTACCATGGGTTATGATACTGGTCAATATTGCTATAACGGCAGTACTGGTGCTGCTGTGGTCTAAGTTCTTTAAGTTAGGATGGGGTAGAGTTGAAGTTTGAACGGTATGGAAAAGGTATTGCTAAAGGGTTGACGGTAACCATAAGACACCTGTTACGTCACCCGGTCACGGCACAATATCCTGAGCAGAGACTTAATGTCTCGCGCCGGACTCGGGGCAACGAACTAATCTGGGATAAGGAAAAATGTACCGGCTGTGCTACTTGTGCTAAGACTTGCCCTCAGGGTGTTATCCATATTATAACCTCGGTTAGTGCCGAGGAGAATAAATATGTGGTTGAGAAATTTGAGATGGATACCGGCTACTGTATCTCTTGTGGCTTGTGTGTCGAGGCTTGCCCCTATGAGGCATTATTTATGGGTTATGCTTTTGAGCGGGCAAAATATCAGCGTGGTGAACTGGTGCAGGCTGATGAAATGCTACTAGCATCGGCGAAGAGGCGACCCAGTGGCTACATGCACCCCGAGATTGCATCAGAATTACCGAGGCAGACTCTGCTTGTGGAGAGGATTACAGAGGAGAAGTAATGGGACTTGAGATTGCCTTCTGGATATTAGCTGTGATAGGTATCGGGGCTGCCTTAGCAGTAGTTTTACTGAGCAATGTTTTCCGGGCAGCTCTTTGCTTGGTTCTATGTTTCCTGACGGTAGCAGGAATCTATGTTACCCTCAGCGCTGACTTTCTGGCAGTGGTTCAGATTCTAATTTATGTTGGTGCTATTGCGGTATTGATTATTCTGGCTATCATGTTAACCAGGGAGGTTCAGCGAGGCAGTCCTGCCAATAAACTCCGGATTCCGGCCTTTTTTGTGGCTATATTATTCTTAGGGACGGTGGTAGGGACGGTGGGCTTCGCTATGGTTAAAGACCAATGGCGGTTAGCTGGCGTAGCTCCGTTGGAGCCTACCACCCCAGCCCTGGCTGGTAAGCTTTTTGGTGAAGGGGGCTTTATTTTACCCGTAGAAATTGCCGCTATTCTGTTATTGGCTGCCATCCTAGGGGCTATCGTTTTGGTTAGGGAGAAGTAGAAAGGTGTCTATAGGTTTAGAACATTATCTTATATTGTCAGCCATTCTATTCTCTATCGGGCTATATGGGGCTCTGGCTAAACGCAATGCCATAGTTATTCTAATGTCTATTGAAATTATGCTTAATGCGGTGAATATTGCAATGGTTGCCTTCTCACGATATATTGTGCCATTGATGCTAACGGGACAGGTCTTTGCTATTTTCATTATGGTGGTGGCAGCAGCTGAGGCAGCCGTTGGCTTAGCTATCATAATAGCCATCTACCGGAGTCGTGAGACTATAGATACCACCAAAATAGATTTAATGAAATGGTAGTTTAATATGTGGGTAGAAGTTAAACAGGCACAAAGCTTAATGCTGGCTGAGATGTGGAAGGAGTTCTTTGAGGGCGAAGGGATTCCTACTCATATTACGCCAGCCTCTGACGAACCTAGAGATAGGGAATTAGCTGCCTATCGTATTCTTGTGCCTGAAGATAAAGAACATGTTGCCGAAGAGGCGTTAAGGAAACTGTGATGCCAAGTCAACTAATCTGGCTCATATTTTTACTGCCAGTTAGCTCATTTGTAATAGTCTCGTTTTTTATCAGACCCTTCGTTAAGCCGGAGTCAAGGGTTGCTGGTTATATCACCATTACCGCCATTAGTGGTTCATTAGCCCTGTCTCTCTGGGCACTAGCGGCAGTGATGGCAGCACCCCATCACCAGATAGTAGTGCCTGATATTAGCTGGTTAGTTGTTGGGGATGTTACCATCCATCTGGGACTGATAATGGATTCACTAACGGCAGTAATGCTTGTCGTCGTTACCATAGTCAGCCTGATGGTACAGATTTATTCACAGGGCTACATGCACGGAGACCCTGGTTACCACCGCTACTATGCTTGGATGTCGCTATTTACCGCTTCAATGCTAGGTGTGGTTATGGCAGACAGTCTGCTCTTAGTATTCGTATTCTGGGAGGGAGTTGGTTTATGCTCCTACCTGCTTATCGGCTTCTGGTTTCATAAGCCGTCGGCAGCTAATGCGGCTAAAAAAGCTTTTATCGTTACCCGGTTTGGTGACTTTGGTTTCTTAGCCGCCATCCTGCTTTTATTTGCTCACACCAGGACCTTTGATATTGCTGAACTGCATGGTTTAGCTATAGCCGGGGCTCTAGCTGGGACAACCCTTACCTGGGCAGCTATCGGCATCTTTTCTGGTGCGGTGGGCAAGTCAGCCCAATTCCCTCTCCATGTATGGCTGCCTGATGCTATGGAGGGCCCGACACCGGTTAGTGCCTTAATCCATGCCGCCACTATGGTAGCCGCTGGTGTCTTTCTGGTAGCTCGCACTTTCCCTCTCTTTGCCCACTCGGTTGAAGCATTAACTACAGTGGCTATTATCGGTGGGGTTACCGCTATTTTTGCGGCTTCTATGGGCTTAGTGATGACCGATATTAAGCGAGTTCTGGCTTATTCTACTATCAGCCAGCTTGGCTATATGATGCTGGGCTTGGGAGTTGGTGGGGTAGCCATTGGTATTTTCCACCTGTTTAACCATGCCTTCTTCAAGGCACTACTGTTTCTTGGGGCAGGTAGTGTCAATCACGCCACCGGGACATTTGATATGCGAGAGATGGGTGGACTGCGTAAATTTATGCCGTGGACATATGCTACTTTCCTCATTGGTGCGCTAAGTATTGCTGGCATCTGGCCTCTCTCCGGCTTCTGGAGTAAGGATGAGATTCTTCTCCACTCTCAAACTGGAGGCCCATCCATACTGTTCTATCTGGCAATGATAACCGTATTTATGACTGCCTTTTATATGTTCCGGGTGATATTTATGACCTTTGGTGGTGAGTACCGAGGGGGTGGTTCGGGGGCTCACGGTCATCCTCATGAATCGTCTTCGGTAATGGTTACACCGATGGTGGTTCTGGCTGTCCTGGCCGTGGTTTCCGGTTTCTGGAATGTTACCGGGCAGTTTGGTGCCTTCATGGGTCATGGTGAGACACATAGTTTTGTTCATGGCCTTTTCCATCCCTTTACACAAACATTACCCTGGATATCACTTATACTGGCTGGTTTGGGCATTTTATTAGCCTACGCTATATATAGTAAGAAGTGGCTATCGGCCGAACGAATTGGTAGCATGTTCAAACCACTGTACACCCTGTTTATCAGGAAGTACTGGATGGACGAACTCTATGAGGGTGTCCTTGTGAAAAATGCTTTAATCGGTGGATTTTTTGCTGGCTTACAGCAAGTTGATACTTACGGTGTAGATGGAGCAGTCAATGGAGTGGCTAATGGAGCAATAGCAGGAGGTAGGGCTATCCGGCGAGCACAAACCGGTCAGCTACAGTTCTACGGTCTGTTCATAGGCATAGGTATTTTAGCTATTATTCTCTGTGTATATTTCTTTGGATAAGGATTTATGGACTTTAATTATCTAACAACGATAATCTTCTTGCCGGTGCTCGGGGCAATTTTAATTGCGTTTATACCCGGGCTATCAGCCCGGTTGATTAAGCGTATCGCTGCCATTTTTACCCTTATTCCTCTGGCTCTATCCGTATTTCTCTTCTGCCAATTTGATAGGTCACTAGTGGTAATGCAATTTCAGGAGAAGCTGTCATGGATTCCGGCTATCAATGCTCACTACCATCTGGGGGTTGATGGCTTGAGCCTGCCTCTGGTAGTGCTGACTGCCTTCCTCGGTTTCATAGTGGTTCTCATCTCGTGGAAGATTAACCTCAGAATTCGTGAGTATTTTGCCTGGCTATTGCTTCTGGAGGCAAGCATTCTGGGGGTATTTTGCTCCCTTGATCTGCTGCTCTTCTTCATCTTCTGGGAGATAGAGGTCATTCCGATGTATTTCTTAATCTCTGTCTGGGGGTCAGGCAGAAAAGAATACTCAGCGATAAAGTACGTTGTTTACACCTTATTTGGCAGTGCTATGATGCTGGCTGGCATCCTTAGTCTCTACTTCACCACTGGTAGTTTGAGTATGATTGAACTGGCCGAGGGCGGACTTGGTATGGTGCAGTCTATTATGCCGGCAGCAGCCATCTTCTTCCTGCTTCTAACTGGCTTCGCTGTTAAGCTGCCCGTTGTCCCTGTGCACACTTGGTTGCCTGACGCCCATACTGATGCCCCGACTGCAGGGAGTGTAATGTTAGCCGGGGCACTAATTAAGATGGGTGGTTATGGGATGATTCGTGTGTGCGTGAGTATCTTCCCCCAGGTTGCTAGAGATTATGCCCCCTTACTGGTTATATTAGCCGTGATTAGTGTGCTCTATGGGGCAGCATTAACCCTAAGGCAGACTGACCTGAAGCGGCTAATCGCTTATAGTAGCGTTAGTCATATGGGCTTTGTGCTACTTGGTGTCTTTGCTCTGGGTCAGGTGAGCCTGACTGGGGCTGCCCTGCAGATGGTCAGTCATGGTCTTATCACCGGTCTTCTGTTTGCTATGGCCGGTTTAACCATACACAATGTTGGCGAGCGGGACCTTAGTAAACTTGGCGGTCTGGCACGGCAGATACCGATTATCGCTGTTGTCTTCTCAATAGCGGGATTAGGCGGTCTAGGCATGCCAACTACCAGCGGCTTTGCCGCTGAGTTCATAACCTTTATCGGCAGCTTCTCCAGCACCGCTTTTAGTGGCATGCAGGTCTGTACCATCTTGGCAGTATTGGGTGTTGTCCTGGCCGCTGGCTATATACTGTGGATGTTACAGCGGACATTCTACGGTCCGGTACTGGAGCAATACAATGGTATAAAGGATGCTGACGGTTTGGAAAGGGTATATATGTCCGCCTTCATTGTTTTGATTATGCTGGTTGGTATCTATCCGGCAATTATAACTGATATTATTAAGCTCGGCATTTCGCCCATAGTGGGCTTACTAGGAGGGTAAAGGAGCAGACTTTTGAATCTTCAGCTATTTATACCAGAGTTGTGCTTAATTGCCTGCGCTATAGTGGTAATCTTGCTTGACCTTGTTATCCAGCGGAAGGGGCTGCTGGCCATAGTCAGCATAGCTGGGTTGGTGGTATCTGCTGGCTTCACTATAGCTATGTGGGGAGGCAACTCTCAGGCCATCTTCAATAATATGCTGGCGGTGGATAACTTTGCCCTGTTCTTCAAACTGTTATTTTTAGGTATTGCCGCCCTGGTTATCCTGGCTTCTACCGATTATGTATCCAAGTTTACTCGCTTTCAGGGTGAATACTATGCTCTGATACTTCTATCAACTCTAGGCATGATGCTAATGGCGGCTACAACTGAGCTAATTTCTCTTTATGTTGCATTAGAGCTGACCAGCATATCTTTATATGTTCTGGTTGGCTTTCTCAAAGACCCCAAGTCAAGTGAGGCTTCACTCAAATACTTGCTGCTTGGTGCTATAGCCTCGGCAGTACTTCTTTATGGCATGGCACTCATCTTTGGCTTTACCGGGAAGACACAGCTAGGAGAGATTGCCCAGGTTATCCAGACTATGTCTTTGTCAGGTATTCTGGATAGCCCAGGGCTTATTCTGGGCATAGTATTACTGGTAGCCGGCTTCGGCTTTAAGATTGCGGCTGTGCCCTTCCAGATGTGGGTGCCTGATGTTTATGAAGGGGCGCCAACACCAGTAACCGCCTATCTCTCGGTGGCTAGCAAGGCTGCCGGTTTCGCCATTATATTGCGGGTTTTCTACTCTGCCTTTGGCCTACCACAATGGCTGAGTCTAGACTGGGGGTTAGTCTTCGCTGTGCTTGCTGCTATCGGTATGACCGTGGGCAATGTAACTGCCCTCCCCCAGACCAACATCAAACGTATGCTAGGTTACTCCAGTATAGCTCAGGCGGGCTATCTTATGGTGGGGTTAGCCGCAGTGGGGTTGTCTCCAGTGACTGATGCGGTTGGGCGGAGCGCTGTTCTCTTCTTCTTAGCCAGTTATGCTTTAACTAACCTGGGAGCATTTACGGCTATCATTGCCATCTCCAATAAGGTCAATAGCGACCTAATTGAGGATTATTCCGGTATGGGCAAGCGGGCACCGCTACTGGCTTTAGGTTTGACCCTGTGTCTTATTTCTCTTATTGGCATGCCACCAGCCGCCGGGTTTATAGCCAAGTTCTATATCTTTAGCGGAGCGGTGCAGCATGGCTTGTTGTGGCTGGTCATTATTGCTGTGCTCAACAGTGTAATATCTGCCTACTACTATCTCCGGGTAGTCAAGGTGATGTGGCTTGGTAAGCCAGTCTCCGAGGAAAAGGTGCCTTCTTCCGGAGCCCTGAGATTAGCTCTATCCGTCTCCTGCCTGGGCGTCTTACTACTGGGTATTATCCCTGGTTTCGTAATGAAGCTCGCCGAAGCAGCCGCCAAGATATTCGGTTTCTAACTGAGGACTGCCCTTAGAACGGCTTCTTAAATCTTACCGTGTAATTCCACAAATTACCTAGATTACCCTCCGGGATAAATCCTTCGAACTTGCATAGTTTGATAGTGGTCAAGCGCCAAGGATAGTCCGGGTCAGGTAGAAATTCAGTTATAGCTAGTATTCCACCGGGTTTCAATACCCTGTTGATTTCCCATAGTGCTTTACATCTCCGCACCTGAATTAACCAATTATAGGCGATACTACTTACGATGGGTAATGGTCATCAAAATGGTGTCTATCTAACTAATTTATAGTGTATAATGAAGTCAGGTAGTTACTGCTAAAAAGCCCAACGGGAAAACACTTGGAGATAATAATGGAAATCGTAATAATTGTCCTTCTAGTGATTTTGGTCGGCTTTTTCCTTTGGGACAGGCTTCGTGCAAGCCAGAGGTGGAGAGAGCAAAGCGACACCCTATCGAAAACAGTGGGAGAAAGAATAGCTGACACTACCAAAGTCTTCGGAGAGGTTAAAGAAAGTTTGGGGGAACTTACACAACGAACAGAAGAAATCCAAGAAGTTGGCAAGAGTATCTCTGGTTTACAAGAGATTTTACGCGCACCAAAATTTAGAGGTGGTTTTGGTGAACTCCTGCTGGAGAGACTGCTGGCTGATATACTACCGCGTGATAATTACTCACTCCAATATAGGTTCCGAAACGGTGAGACTGTTGATGCGGTCATTCGAATCGGTGAAAATCTTGTCCCCATTGATTCCAAGTTCCCTTTAGAAGATTTTAAGCGAATAATTGCAGCAGAATCTGAAGAGGAGCAAGTATCCTTACGAAGGCAATTCACTCGCACTATTAAAAAGCATATTGACGATGTAACCAAATACATTCTGCCTGACGAAAATACGTTTGACTTTGCCCTTATGTATATTCCGGCAGAAAACATTTATTACGAGACTATACTCCGTGGTTATGCTGAAGTAAGTGAGATATATTCCTACTCTCTCCAAAAGAGGGTTATCCCGGTTTCACCAAATAGCTTTTATGCCTATTTACAGGTTATTGTACTGGGGCTAAAGGGGTTACATATTGAGAAAACCGCTCGTGACATCCTTGGACATTTGGGGCGTCTGCAGGGTGATCTTATGGATTTTCAAGATGACTACAAAATATTGGGTGGACATATTCATGACACCGTAACTAAATATGACAAGGCAAGTAGCAAGCTTGACAGGCTTGGGGATAAGCTGCGACTTGCCGGTGAAGCTCGTGTTGAAGAACTACCCGAAGGGGACAATCAGACAGGCAATGAGGGTAAGTAATAAATGAACAGAACCAGGGGATTTGTTAATCTAAATAGGTTTAAATCGGGCAGGGCGATAAAACAGCTCAAGAAGGTTGCCGATAAGTATAGATTGAACAAGCAAAGGAGTAGGAAATGAATCAACGCCTTCGTACCCTGTATATCTTATTAGGGATTAGTATCCTTATGCTCTGTGTTGGCTTAGTTCTCCTCTTGGTACAATCATGCTGAGGATGAGCCGGAAGTGGTTAATACTAATAGGAGGTTAGAGGAAGTGAAGGGGAAATTAAGTTGGTCAATATTTTGGGCATTGGTAGGAGTTTTCATTGTAATAGCCAGTGTACTTTTCATTCCAGCACTTAGAGAATTACTTATAGGTTTTCGTTTCTTTCTTTTTATCATCGTCTCTGGATCCATTTTCTTTCTGCTAGGTGTGGTATTAATATTTCTAACTGTGAAGGGAAAAGTAGGAGGGATACTTAAAAAGTTCTTATTATTGACCGGAGCTTCCGCTGTAGGATTTTTTATCAGTGTCTTTCTGCACAATGCCTTTTATGCTTTAGCCATAATGACCAGCCACATTGCTGCATTAAGCCATGCGATGGAGGTCTTTCATGTGGTATTCTTCATCGTGGCAATCTTTATATGCCCAATAGGGTTTTTAGTGGGAGTGGTAGGCAGTATAGTTCTCGCTATCAAGCAGTCTAGAATGGTGGAGTAGGGTACAGCTAAAAGTTAGCACCTAAAGCTTTAGATGTTTTCTAACTCACTCAACCTCTATTTTAGTTCTTTCCTTAGTCTTCTCGGCTTCCTCAGACCGCTCTATCGCCTTATCAAGCAAACTGCGAAGGGCTAATAGTGCTTCTTTGTGGGCTGTTTTGAAATGCTCCCTGGTTGCCTCAGGCACAACGGAGAGTATTGGCGCTTTGAAGCGCAATACTACCTCCTCTCCCGGGTGATACTCAACTTCAAAAACTTTCTCAGCCATGCTTTTCACCTCCTTCCCGTTGGTTAAACTGGATTCTTAGCTTACCCTCTTCAAATTTTGCTTTGGTAGCAGCTAAACCAACCAAAGTATGGGGGAGGATGATATTCCGTTTGAAGTTTCCTACCCGAATGATGAGTTCATCACTGCTCTGCGTCAGAGAAATGTCTCCCTTTTCAATTAGAGGGAGGGACAAGGTAAGGATGAAGTGTGCATCCTCTTTCTGCAAATCTTGAACCTGCCCCTGAAAGTAAAGGCTAGTGGGGTCGTCTTCCTGGTAGAGGGTATCAGCTATAACTTCAAGCATGGGGATGCCTACTACCTCCCGGTCAAGAAGGGGTATGGTGGAGATGGGAAGAGGAGCAAAGCACTCCTCAATAACCCTATAATATTTGCTTTGGCTCTCTTTCCAGAAATTAAAATACTGGTCAGCTACCTTACTAGGAATTACGCGATTACAGATAATGAGGTCGGTGAGATAACCATAGAGGTTAAGATAGGTAAAGGTGCGCTGTGCTTCCTTGATTACCATTTTCTCTGGATTGACCACTAGACGCACCGAGGTTACATCTTGATTGCCGAGGAGAGCCTTTATTTCGTTAAGCTCAGAATATAGGTTCTCCACTGAGATGAAGACCTCATCATTAGGGATGGGGATATTTGTCAGTGCACTAACTAGGGGACGTGCCAGACTTACTGCTTTACGCTCGATGGGGAATATCTTTTCCATCCACCAGTGCAATATCTCGGGGAAAGCAAGGAAGCGCAGTGTCTCCCCCGTAGGAGCACAATCCACGATAATGACTTCATATTCTCCACTCCGGTAGTATTCAGCGATATACAAAAGGTTGGCTAGCTCCTCCATTCCGGGAAGAACTGTCATCTCATCGGCGATTATTTCATCCATTCCCCGCCACGCCAAGAGGGCTGATACCCATTTCTGGATAGTGCCCCAGCGATTTCCCAAGGTGTGTGTTATTTCCGGTTCCTGCCCCCAAAGGTTAGGAATAATAAGCTGAGGTTCACTCCCTAGGCCAAGGTCAAAGGAATCGGCAAGGCTGTGAGCACTATCGGTGCTGAGAATAATGGTTTTGTAACCCAACTCTGCCGAGCGCAAAGCAGAGGCGGCAGCAACTGTGGTTTTCCCCACCCCTCCTTTTCCCGTATATAGAATAACTCTCACGCTGATGTCTCCCTATCTCCATATTGTAGCCCGTTGGAGTTTCCTTGACAAGCACATGGACTTGAGATTGTTTACCAACCTCCTCTGCTCTTTCCTGTTCAATAACACCATCTCCTTAATGGTGACATTTTCTCAGAACACTTAGATGGTGACAAAATTGTAGAATATTAACAAAACCATTTAATTTGGGTAT
>Ga0209427_10007789_pt1 | contig 12091 bp, 11 predicted proteins | sample DeeMarSWOR136_30_FD_187465 | JGI IMG/M metagenome (GOLD analysis project Ga0209427, IMG submission 187465) | Marine sediment microbial communities from White Oak River estuary, North Carolina - WOR-1-36_30 (SPAdes) (version 2) | ecosystem: Environmental > Aquatic > Marine > Intertidal zone >... | reverse complement strand
CTTCGCCTGTTTACGTTTCATCTCACGATCTTTCTTCTTACTAGGTTGAGCTTTCTCTCTTCCTCCCTTTTCTCCCCCTCTCAACTGTCTGTCTTTTCCCAAATACTCCACCTCAATCAATCAAGTATTTGCTCGTGATCTCAGCCTCAAGAAAATACTGAGGTTTTTCTAGAAATATTTTTTGCTAGCTAATGCCGCGCCCGCCTAAACGTTTGGGTTTGGGGATAAATTTTAACCCCAACCAAACCCCTTTATGGTTGATATGACGGTTTTTGCATTATTATTCAATTTGAAATGGTGCTTTTTAGAGGCAGGGTTAATTTCTTTGTGTAAAGGGAGGAAAAATGACGTATCTAGTGCTTATTCTCTTATCCGCTATGGTTTTGATTGCTCTGCTTATAGTCAAGGTTCCATTGATGCTCTGGTATCGTAGATTCAGAAGATGGATTTGGCATCGTTGGATAATTTGGAAAATTGAAAGAAACTTGCAAAAAACTTCTATCGAGACGGAAAAGCTCCTTTCGAACTAATTTTGAGAGAGAGGTTAAATTTTAACCTTGGAAAAAAGGGGGAGTTGCGGGAGATGTCGTCACAGTTTTGCTAAATAACTATTGGACATTGGGTTTGGGATTTAAAATTTAATCATTATCCGCAACGCTTTGTTAGTTTTTGTTGTTATGCTCCACAGTTATTACTGCATTTCCTTTTTTGTGCCCGAGGGTGCAGTTACTTTGCACCTGCTAGAAAGAGTTGCTTTCCTTTTTCTGTGTATTCGATAACACCTAATTGTCGTAAGAACTCCAATCTGTTAGTGACATCCCGATACTCAACAAGTTTACCATTAACTACGCGAAATATGTCAACCATCTCGGCTGTTAGATTCTTGCCAGTAGCAGTTAATCCCATAAATTCACCTGTATGGGTCCCCGTGGTTATTGTAACACGAATCCACACCTTATCCCCTTCAGCAATGATATCTTCAATAGTTTCATGGTAATCTGGGAAGGCTTTCAAAGCCATGTTTATGAGCTGTTTGAGGCCTTCTATGCCGACTTTATTGGTTTGGTCAAAGTAATCTGGAGCCAATAAATCGTCTAATAAATCTAAGTTTCCCGTATTATAAGCTTCAACAAACCTGCGAACAATCACCTTATTCTCTTCTAATGACAGAGAACATCACCTTTCCTTGATTCTCTTTTTTCTATTTAACGTTTGAGTTTGGTCTTAAATTTTAATCTCTACATCCGTTGTGCGGGCATCGCCATTAATAGTCTGCGATCTATTTTTTATGTTTTGCAGGAAGAGAAACCTTCTTTTTTTCTTGCTTCTTTATCTTCTTAGCCCTTACCGATTGTCTATGCAGTTCCCGACCTGCAGCTTTCTCTTTCTTGCTTTTCTTAGCCAAGATATGACCGCCACCTTTAAGGCACAACCGCGATGCTTCTTTAAAAATGTTTACTACACAAAAAGTGCTAATCTTACGGCGGATCACTTTTTGTGTGTACAAACATAAACAAGAACCTCTTGAGACAAGAAAATGTATCTGCTCCCTTTTTCAGGTTCATACTTTTTATAAACATTAATGATTTATGGAGTGTAAGTTAAGGGCTGAGTGTTTGGTGGATTCGTTGACTGACCAGAAAGTTGAAGCGGAGGAAGCTAGGCAGGGTAGAATCGCGTTCAATTTTCCATTGCTGACTGTTAGGACACAGATGTTCAGTGGAGTTTTTGATAGGCTCGGATCCCTTCGCGCCTCACGTTTGATTTCTTGGGTTGCCCTTATTATTGTGCCTGTTGTGGCTGGAATTGGACTGTATCTGCTCTGCAGTAGCCTATTTACGTTGCTGTGGACTCCGGTTGCTAGAGATGTAACTCGTGAACTGGGTCCCGGGGCATATCTGTTGTTACCCGGCATCAACCCCATTCTCCCCATAGTGTATGGGTGGCTGGCAATAGTTTGCACAATCGTGGTTCATGAAGGAGCACATGGAATTATTGCAAGAAACCGTGGATTAAACGTTAAGTCGAGTGGTCTACTTTTCTTTCTCGTTATTCCTATTGGCGCCTTTGTGGATGTTGATGAGGAGCAGCTTGCGAAAGCAAAATCTAAGGATTCTTTGAGAGTTATGGCTGCTGGGGTTGCAGGAAATATTGTCGTAGCCCTAGTGTGCATTCTTGCTGTTCTGCTCATTGTTAACGGGTTGACTCCAGTCGTTGATGGCGTATACGTTTACGATGTTACGGATGACATGCCTGCTGAGGCTGCCGGGCTGTTACCTGAGGATGTTTTTGTTTCAGTGGATAACACGGAGATTGGCAGTTATGAGGAGTTGAAGGCAATATTTGAAGATAAGAGTCCAGGCGATGTAGTCCAAGTAACTGTAGCAAGGGGAGAAATGTGGAAGGACCGTTTTTCCACATCCATAACTTTAACCGAGTCTGAGGGGCGTGCTGTCATGGGGGTGACTTTAGGTGATTTGATAACTGAAGAACGGTTAAGATTTTATCAACAGTTGACTCCTGAAACATTTTCTCTCTACATGCTTCCTCCATCTTTGGCTCCGGGTCTAGTGCCTTTTTCAGATTCCTTGATTCCGTTCTATACGCATGGGTTGGGAGCGCAATGGCATGTTTATGCTAACATTTTCTTCTGGTTGTGGTTTGTCAACGTTTATGTTGCAGTGTTCAATGCTTTGCCGATTTATCCTCTGGATGGAGGGCGAATATTTAACATCTCGTTGAAGAGCATTTTGGGTCGAAGGGTAAGCGAGAAAACGATCTCCCGAATAACCATTGCTGTGACAGCCACTTTAGTTTGGGTTCTGCTGATGATTGTTCTAATTCCCTTCATCATGTAATCAGCGCAGTTGATGATTCGGTGTTTCTTCAACATCTCTGTTTTCTGAAACTATGGTTAACATGCAAAAACAACTTTTAGGCTGACTCACTATCTTTTACTGTAGATAAAAACTGGTGAGCAATATGGTTTCTCACGTCAGAAGCGCCTCTATTTTAGCTGAATTGGCAACCGAATCAAACGCTGAAGAGTTTCTTAGGCTCGTCAGAAAAGTCAGCAGACAATTGGCTACCGAAAACGGAATGGTTGGAACACTAAAGATAACCGGCAGGCTTATTGAAGTACCGCCCGTCGGAGAAGCAATCATTGTAGGCGATTTGCATGGAGACCTAAAAAGTCTCGTGCACATCTTGGATGACAGCAAATTTCTAAGTAAGGCGAAAAGTGGCAGCGATGTTCTTTTGGTTTTTCTTGGAGATTACGGAGACCGAGGTACCCATTCTCCCGAAGTCTACTATGTTGTCCTGAAGCTCAAGGAAATGTTTCCTGAACGCGTCATCTTGATGAGAGGAAACCATGAAGGACCCCCTGACCTCCTTGCATCCCCTCACGAACTGCCAAGCCAAATGAAAAACAAATTCAGAGAAAAAGGTCCAGAAGCTTACATGAAGCTCCGAGAACTCTTCAATCACCTGTACACTGGCGTAATCATAAAAGAACGGTATGTTCTACTTCACGGCGGAGCCCCAAGCCAAGCCACCACAGTTAATGACATCGCTTACGCCCATGAAACACATCCTGGAGAACGCCACCTTGAGGAAATCCTATGGAACGACCCATGGAAGGGAATAAAGAGAACAATCGCTTCGCCCAGAGGCGCTGGCAGACTTTTCGGTGAAGACGTTACAAACAAGCTTCTAACAATGCTTAACGTCAAAGCGCTGATTCGGGGACACCAATCTTGTCCGGATGGATACAAGAGCATGCATGGCGAACGAGTATTAACGCTCTTTTCGAGGAAAGGACCCCCATACAACAACAGGTTCGGAGCTTACTTACACCTCGACATGTCACAGAAAGTGGAGAAGCCCAAGCAGCTTCTGCAGGGAATCCACACATTCTAGGCTCCAAACACAAACGCCATATTAGAAAACATTCGCCAACAATACATGTCAGGTAAAAAATTCAATAGGCATAAGCAGCTTTTCATTCAGCAATCAACTTCTCCAGCTTTCTTTTTGACAGGGTATCAATTTTTCTTCGATTCCTTGGCGAGCATGGCTTCATGCTTCTTTATTGTCTCGGCTACTGCAATCTTCGTTGTAGCCCCGATTAACTCGCCCAACTTTGTGTGCCCACCCGTGCATCGTACCTTCTTGTCAGAGTCTGTTCCAGAAACCACAATCATGTTATCGGTTCCCGTGCCTGTTGCTTGCTTTTCAGGAGAAACCGAGCTTCGGGCATCCATATCCTGAAGGGCAGCAGTTTTTGCTTCTGTACCTGTAATAATAGTTCTTGCAAGCGCTCCATCAGTTAAAGTGACATTAGTTAAGATGATTATGTTGATTGTTCCAAGTATTTTTGCATAGGTGCCATCCTGTTCAATCCAATCTGCCTCATCGACTCCTGACCGTATAGCGTTGCCTATTCCTCCAGTAGCCAAACAGCAGACGGTGCGGTTCTGATAGGACTTTTCGCAGACTGCTAGGTTATTCATGTTGGCGCTTGTGCTCAAAAAAGAGATGTCGCTTCGAGGGATTCCCAAGACCCGTGGAAATTCTTCTTCGAATGCTGCATAATTTTTCATGATAATCTGTGACAGTTCGAAGGGCTGATAGGAGTTAGCGACAAAACGTACTTCATTGTAGCCGCTTAAAGTGGAGATAACGCGACGTTTTTCTTTAAAGGAAACAAGAAGAGTGTTCACGTCAACGTTTCGATACTTATGGTAAAGAACTTCTGCTTTCACATTTTCTAGTTTCAATTTGATTTCTTTTTTCTCCATTTTAAAACCTCTATACTGTATTGTTATTCTCCTACTCCTTTAAGTAAGCCTTCAATGTCCAAGTAAAGTTTCTGCAGCTGTTGAAACGATAGCTGAAGGAACTACAGATGGAATAACTTCTTTTTTTCACTTCGCTTTTCGGTGTTCCGGATGCAGTTGCATTCAGGGTTGTTAACACTTTAGATTCGATGGTTGGATACAAAAATCAGATTCTTAGGTGCAGAAAACATTTTGTGAGGCATTACTTTAATTTGTCAGAACAATCTTTGATGCATAAAGGGATAACGCTTGAAAATGGGAATTATGACCAGAGACGAAGACGGCTGGTGCTCCACGCAACTGAGAAAAGCCATGAAAGAACACAACGTAACCCCTGTCTGTTTCAGTTACCGTCCGATAATCGGACGGGTAAACTATGCTCCCGAGGCTTCAGTGGGTGAAATTAACATTCTTCAAGACTTGGATGCCCTGATCACGCGTCCCATTGGACGAGGCTCCTTAGAGGAAATTCTCTTCAGAATGAACCTCCTACATAAACTGGAACGGTCAGGCATGCTGATAATCAATCCGCCACTGGCCATCGAACGGTCAGTGGACAAATATTGTTCTCTAACCCTCTTTCAGGAGAACGGGTTGCCTGTTCCCCGCACAGCCGTTACGGAGAGCCATGATGAAGCGCTGAAATGTTTCCACGAATTAGGCGGAGACGTCGTAGTGAAGCCGCTGTTTGGGTCAAGAGGAGTAGGCGCCACCAGAATCAGTGACCCAGACGTTGCCGCAAGAGTCTTCAGAACAATATCATTTCATCATGGCGTCCTATACCTCCAAGAATTCATAAACCATGGAGGCTCAGATATACGCGCTTTCGTTATAGGTGACCATGTTGTGGCTTCTATGCGCCGGATAGCCGAAAACTGGAAGACTAACGTGAGCCTTGGAGCAAAACCTGTATCCTTAAATTTGTCCGTGGAACTGGAAAGTCTTGCAGTTAAGGCAGCTAAGGTCATAGGCTGCAAGGTTACAGGCGTAGACATCATAGAGGGACCAGAAGGACCCCTAGTTATAGAGCTGAATAGTCAACCGGGATGGAGCGGACTACAGTCAGTTACAAAAACAAGCATCGCCGACGAAATCATCAGTTACATCCTGGCTGAACTCAAGTCTTAGGAGAAAAAAGAGCATGCGGGAGATCAAAGTTTCTCGAATAAATGTTTCAGACTATACTATCGAAGAGAGAACCGATTTTGTGGCAGAAGAGATGCCACTCCACATCTTCCTTAACAAAATACACTACGGAACAATCCTCTGCTCTCCCGACCAGTTAAAAGAGATGGTTGTGGGGCATCTTCTCTCTGAAGGACTCCTAAAATCAACAGACGAAATAGACGAACTGTTGATGAAAAAAGACGGAAAATGTTTAGTGAAACTCAAACCAGACATAGATACTGAGCAGCGAATCTCAACATCACAACGTTTTGCACGTCTAGTGGTTTCCGCTTGCAGCTCCCCAGACTATCGCCCCCTCTCTGAAGTCATTGATAGTCTCCCTAAATTGGATATGACACTAACTGTAAACGCAAAAGTTGTTTCGCAGTCGGTGCTGCAGCTCAACACTATAGCTGAAAAATTCAGAACAACAGGCGGAGTTCATGTGGCAGCCCTCTACTCAACGAATGGAGAATTAGCTGCTTTGGCTGAGGATGTAGGGCGCCACAATGCCGTGGACAAAGTCATCGGTGCCGGAGCAACAAAAAACATGAACTTCAGAAACTTTTTTCTTGTCTTGAGCGGTCGACTCACCGGAGATATAGTTTTGAAAGCAGCACGCATGAAGATTCCCGTGATCGCTTCTTTGGCAGCGGCTATCAGTTCTGGTTTGGAAGCAGCCCAACTGACAGGAGTAACTTTGATTGGTTTTGTCCGAGGCAAACGAATGAACGTTTACACGTATCCAGAGCGAATAGTGTTCAGCGCCCGTAAGATTTAGTTTTGAAACTTTTATCCAGGTTGGAGATTTGCGATCGTTTTCGAACCTTATATAGTGGTCTAAATTACTATCCTGTAACGTAACACGCCTGATTGCAATGCTGTTTTTCTGGCTGTTTTAATTGTTGCTGCTTCCATCTCGTTTGTTTTGTACCCTTTCCAATGTTCCCAAAATTCAACAAATGTCACCTTGTGCCACATAGATATTGGTTAAGGCGAACTTTATTTCCCAAAAGCAGCAACAGAAACTGGTAAGTGATTTTTTTCTCTTGTTGAAAGATGCGAAACAAGACGAAACCAAAAAATGTTCACAGTTAAATTACAAATCCTACACACGAAGAATGCTTAACTACACATTTTTATGTTTTAAACTATATGATTTCCTCTTTTCCACTCTAAACCAGAACCGAAAAAGACGGTAGTGTAAACGAAGTTAGACGAAATACAGAAACAAGCAAGAAAAGAAACTTCATTGTTGTTGCTGAAGTGAAGAAAAGGCTAATAGGCTAAACTCTTACTGTTTGACTTTGATTATGTTGCAGAAATCAGCGGTAATTCTCGCGGGTGGCTTCTCCAGAAGGTTTGGTAGAGACAAGGGATTAGTTGTTTTGGCAGGTAAGCCCCTTATTCTTCATGTGATTGACCGTGTATGCAAAGCAGTTGATGATGTTCTAATAGTGGTCAGCTCTAAAGATCAGAAAAACAAATTTGAAACAATTTTGGGAGAGAAAGCAAATCTGGTTATTGATAAAGACGACTCTCAGACTCCTCTTGTTGGAGCCATAACAGGATTCGCAAGCGCTAAAGGCGAATACTCACTGCTTCTACCATGTGATGCCCCCCTAGTTTCAACTCAGATAGTTCAGTTTCTGCTAGACATGTGCGCCAACAGGAGTGCTGCTATTCCCCGATGGCCTAATGGATATATCGAACCTCTTCAAGCAGTTTACCACACAAAATCAGCCCTAACCGCAGCAAAGGAAGCGTTTGCGCAAGGAAACAACAACATGCAATCTATGATTGATAATCTGAGGGGAGTGCGTTATATTTCAACGATGGTTCTGGAGCAACTGGAGCCTGACCTTTTGACCTTTTTTAACGTCAATACGCCTCAGGACCTGAAGAAAGCTGAATCCATCCTGAATTAACTGTTTCTTTTATATTCCGTGTCGGTTCTAATGTTGAATGTTAACCTGAAACTGTGTTTTAGTGAAAAAATATCCATGAATTTTTAACTTTTACGCCTATATTTGGGAACTGTCTGTCAAGCGTTAGCGTCTCTTTTCGAATGTTTTTAATAGTAAAGTGTAAAAATCAGACTTGAAAATTTACATAATTAAGCATGTACATACCATGAACCCGTGCGTCAAGAGGCGAAGCATATTAAACAGTTAATATTGACTCCAATAAAAGAGGCGTTGTCATTGAATAAAATCGAGATATTCCCAGTCACAAATTTGCCTATCGTGAAAGAAGGTGACGACCTCGCATTGTTGATATGTCAAGCTGCTGAAAAACAGGGAACCCCCATCCAAAACGGTGACGTGATAGTAGTCACTCATGTTGTAGTTTCTAGGGCTGAGGGAAACGTTGTAAATCTCGAAACGGTTACGCCGTCAGAGTTCGCCAAATCAGTTGCCAAGAGAACCGACAAAGACCCTAGGCTCGTGGAGGTTATTCTCAGAGAATCCAGAAGCATCGTACGTATGAGTGACGGAAAGCTCATTACTGAAACTAAACAGGGAGTGATCTGTGCCAACTCGGGAATTGATCGTTCCAACGTTCCTGGAAATAATAACGTAGCACTTCTGCCTGAAGATTCTGATCAGTCAGCCCAGATGATAAGACAAAAAATACGTGAACTGACCCAAAAGAATGTTGCTGTCATCGTCTCGGACACTCACGGGCGCCCTCTACGTCAGGGTGAAATCAACATAGCCTTGGGCATAGCCGGATTCGAACCACTACGAGATCGAAGAGGCGAAAAAGACCTTTTCGGTTACACAATTAAAGTTAAGAGAACCGCCATCGCCGATGAATTAGCCTCAGCCGCTGAACTGATCATCGGGCAAACAAATGAAGGAATTCCGGTAGCCATAATCAGAGGGTATCCATATCCTAAATCTGAAAAGGCGAATGCAACCAGGTTGATACGCCCTCCAGAAGAAGATTTGTTTATTTGAAACATTTTCCGGAATAAGAAACAAATGACCATTAAAACGGATGTCCTAATATCCATACTGAAACTAACAAACAGTGGTCCCGCTGCTGAAGAAGCTGTTGCCATGGACGCCAACGTTCCTGTCCACGTTATCAACAACGTTCTGGAGGGGCTTCGTGAAATCGGACTCATCGAATGTGAAAACGGAAAAATCGAAGTGTCTTCGAACCAACGCGTCAAACTTGCCATTCACGCCATCAACCATGGAACGGACATTGAAAGAGTATGCAAAGTTCTTGAATGGATAGAGTTTGAAAATTTCGCAGCCACAGCCTTTGAAACCAACAACTTCGCTGTTAAACGGCGCTTCCGATTCAAAGCAGCACAAAGAAGATGGGAAATCGATCTCCTTGCGTATAGTGAACCAATTATTGTCTGCGTAGATTGCAAACGTTGGCGGCGTGGTTGGGGAAATTCAGCAATAACAAAAGTTGCTGCGGCACAGGCACAGAGAACAGAAGCTATAGCAAATAATCTTCAGAGTATCCAACGAGAAATAGGTTTAGATGCTTGGACACAGGCAACTCTTTTTCCGGTGATTTTGTCACTGTTTCCGGGTCCAGTGAAATTCTACAAAAAAGTGCCTGTTGTTCCCATTCTGCAACTTCAAAACTTCTTGGATGAGTTCCAAGGGTACATAACCGAATTAACGCATTTTCGAGCGAATTTAGGACCTAAACTACCCGATTACCTCAACAAGAATCAATAAAGCAGATGCACTGTTTACTTCTATTCAACTAGATTGCACAAATCGCTTCAACAACTGTTTTCTTTACCGCTTTCAGAGCTGGATACAAGCTAGACACGCAGAGAAGCCCTAAGATAACCAGTAGCCATGCTGACACAGAAATGAGGGTAGATTGGGAGATAACTGGGTCAGGAATTAAAAACCTGAAGGTAATGAATAATCCAGCAGAAATTCCGATTGCTCCACTTACTAAAATGATTATTAAAGCCTGAGAAAAAACGATTTTCATTATACTTCTTGGTTTGGCGCCCAAGGCTCTCATGATGCCAAATTCATGCTGCTGACCTGAAATAGAGAGCATCAGATAGCTAAGAAGCGAGATTGCAGCTGTTGCCAAAGAGAAAAAAGGCAGAAACATAACCAAAGACCAGATCTTATTCAGAAAACTCACATGCTTATCCAGAATCGTGTCAAGTTCTACAACATTCAAATTCTCTCCTGAAACCTCGTTTTCTATCTGGGCGAGAACTTGAGATTTTTCTGAAGCATCAATCTGGAGAAAGAGAAGATTGTATCCGTGTTGACCGAGGTCTCGGTATAAAGTTTCTAGGGGCATGTACACAACTTTTCCGTTGTTCAGGGGGTCCACGCACACCCCAACTATGTCATAGGGCAGTGAACTTTCCTCAAAAACCTTGATTGATTGATTTTGAGCGGCACTAAACATGTTTACAGCCAAGGAATCACCAATCACTGTGGACTCTTGATCATTTTCGCCAAGTTTTCTTCCAAAAATCAGCCAATCATTAACAACCTTTTCAGGTTCTATACCCAAAATTAACGCTTCATCAGATCGACTGTCGCCTATTATTACGGCAGTAGTTTGCTCAACGGAATCAAGAACAATTCCAGGAACTTCTCGAACAGAATCCTCTAATACTAAACGAGGATCAACTTCACGAACCCCCTGTATATCATCCAATTTGCTTACCAAAGATTCCGAAATAAGAAACTCATGATCAAGATAATCAAGTTGTTGCATTTCTTTATCCTCAAAAAATCGGGAGAGAAGATTAACATAACGATCCGTCAGAGTTGGATGACCTACAAGAACGATGTTTCTGCCGATGGCTCGTTCAACATAGCTTGTGGTAGTCTGGTTGGCGATCATTCCTCCAGCAATCGTCACCGTAGTCAAAGTTAAAACCGCAGTGAGACAGATTATCGCTTGGCTAGTTACAGATTTCCTGCGAAGCAAATTTCTGAAAGCCACCTTGAAAGTCAAACCAAGTTTTGAGGGAATTTTCTTTCCTAGAGCTGCGGTTGTTCCGAGCTTGTAAATGGGGGACATGGCTTCTGTCGGCTTCGCTTTGGCTGCTTTGCGTATGGGTAAAGCTCCGAAGATGTGAGAAAAGATTATGAGAACAATGCAGATGACCATAATTGTTCCTAGGTTGAGAGTTTGCGAAATAGAGAAGCCTGCAGCGTTCAAAAAAATTGTAGAAATATAATAGGCTGCAACCCCGAAAATTATTCCGGTTAATGCGCTGAAGAAGACAAGCAAAGAGAGTTCTGTGACAAAATAGGCAAAAATGGAGCCGCTTAAGCAGCCGCATGCTTTCATCACTCCGATGTCCCGCATCCGTCCAGACATTGTCAAGTGGATAAGGAAGGATGTTATTATGGGGCCTGTTAGAATGTTTAGAATGCTGACAATGAGAATGAATTGAAAAAATATGTTGGAGAATCCGCTGGTTAACCGTCCCCCTTTGGCGAGGAAGCTGATTTCAAACCCTAAATTGCTTCCGAAGATAATAAGAAAAAGTGTTGCAGCTGTGGATATCGCTAAACCGAGAATAGTTAATGTTGTCTGAGTTTTTCTTCTTGTCAAATCTTTGATTGGAAACGATATCTCACTCATCTTATTCCGTGAGCCTCCCATCCTTCAGAAATAAATAACGGCTTGCAAGTTTCAACAGTTTTTCGTCATGCGTCGCTACGATAACGGTCTTTCCTTCTTCCTTAATTTTCTTGAGGATGTTAACAATCTCTAGGCCTGTTTCGGTGTCTAGGTTTCCGGTAGGCTCGTCTGCGAGGAGAAGGGGAGGATCATTGGCTAAGGCTCGAGCAAAGGCTACTCTCTGGTGTTCACCTCCGCTGAGTTGAGCGGGAAAGTGGTTGGCGCGATGATCTAAACCAACCATTTTGAGCAGGGTTTCTGAACGTTCTTTGATTCGTTCTTTTGGCCAGCCAGCTAACTCTATAACAAATGCGATGTTCTCAATGGCTGTTAATGTTGAAATTAGGTTGTAGGATTGAAAAACAAATCCGATATAGGCAGCGCGGAAGGTCGCCAAAAAGTTTTCGTCGTACGTTCCGAGGTCATGGTTGAAG
>Ga0209427_10007788_pt1 | contig 12093 bp, 14 predicted proteins | sample DeeMarSWOR136_30_FD_187465 | JGI IMG/M metagenome (GOLD analysis project Ga0209427, IMG submission 187465) | Marine sediment microbial communities from White Oak River estuary, North Carolina - WOR-1-36_30 (SPAdes) (version 2) | ecosystem: Environmental > Aquatic > Marine > Intertidal zone >... | reverse complement strand
GTCGTTCACGGAAACATAGACCCAATCATCGCTCGCTCCGTGAACGACAATGCCATCCCATCCGGCGCGCTTGAGCGCGATCGAGAACCAGCTCCCGGAGAGACTGTCGCCGATGAATCCGGTCAGCGGGGACTTGGAAGCTAGGCCATGCTTGCCGCCGACGGGCACGGGCGTTCCGGCAAAGATTCCGCCGCCGATACAGATCGGATTGCCGGGAGAAAGCGGGTCACAGCCCACCTCTATGTTCTCCCAGCACAGGCGGGTAGCCATGGACACGCCGCCGATGTAGGTTTTGTACCACTCTTCCGGTTTCGATTCGCTCCATGACTTGCGACTGGTCAAGTCGATGTGCAGAATCTTGCCATTGTATCCGTGCATTGCTATCCTCCTAGTAGCATAGACATGAGTATGATCGTATCCCCATCATTGGGGCGATCGTCCATTGTGATGTCCATTCCTGAATGTGACCGAGACCTCTCGATCAGACGCTGATGACCTTCTCTGCCTGATCGAGCGCCCGTAGAATGGCAGGCATGCCACCGACTGTACCGACCTGCACTTTGTCCGTCAAACCGAAGTACTCCAGGCAGGTGGAACAGATGATAAGCTCCACCCCCTGTTCCTGCAAGGCCTGCAGTTCCTCCAAGACGGGTGATCCCTCACAGACCAGCTTGACGCCGTCGGTGTAGAAAAGCAACTTCCCTGGCAGCCCGGCGGACACTCCGAGCAGAGAGAGAAAGACGCCGGCCATCTTGTGCTGTAGATCGGCTGAGGCGTCGCCAAACCCGAAACGACTGAACGAGACGACGGTGGAAGCAGACACGTGTTCCTCCTGGCGGCTGGCCTGCGTCGTTGAACTGTGAAGAATCTCCGCAGAGCCCGAATGGCAGTCCTGGCTCGGCCATGCTTATTGAGTTTGCATAGGATGGTGTCAGCAGATGGTGCGCCTGAGGCCTGCAGTGCGACGAGCGCCTGCGTGATCCTTGCACCCAAGTTCAATTCTAGGCGGAAGCGCAGAGCTTGTCAAGACTGCGATGGTGCGTGCGCGGAGGCCGGTAACCGTCCAAGGCGTGGGTCACGGTGCGTGTGGATCCTCCTCTACCGTGCTTCGAGGTGGATGGCGGCGGGCTCGTTTGTCCCCTGCTGCCTGGCAGTGTACAATAGCCCGCAAATCCCGGCGGGATGACACAGAGCGTGCGCTATGTGGGCACCGTGCCGGCCGGAAAGGCTTCTGGTTGTGTAACAATGCCTTGGGAGGTAAGTAGTGCTTGATTTCAGGGCCTTTCAAGACAATGAGATCTCATTTGCTGAGCTCGTCGCTGGCCTCACGGTTGACGACTTGGCGCACCTGACCCACGAAATGATTGACATGATGCTGGATCTGATATCGGATTGTGTGGATGAAGATGTGAGCTTTGAACCGCTTGATCCGGTGGCACATGATCCATACGCAGCCGATCCCAAGGATGTCACTCTGGCCTGGAATCTGGGCCACGTGGTTGTGCATGTTACCGCCTCTGCGGAGGAATCTGCTGCTCTGGCAGCAGAACTGGCAAGGGGTGTCGAGAACCATGGGCGTTCGAGATACGAAACACCCTGGCAATCGATGCTGACGATCGCGGCTTGCCGGCACCGTCTTGAGGAAAGCCGCCGCATGAGGATCGCGAGCCTTGGTATGTGGCCCGATGATCCATTCCTGGACAATACATACCTGCCGTGGGCGGGCGCGCCTGAGGTGAATGCAATCGGTCGTTTTGTGCTAGGACTGATGCATGACGACAGCCACATCGCACACATTGGTGAGATCGTGAGGCAGGCCAAGGAGGCGCGATCCTAGTCGATATGTGGGCTGCGCAATGACTCGCCGAAGCGGGACAGGAAGGCGCGGCTCAGAACCGCAGTGCACGCTCTGCCGGCTTGGGTAGCAGATGCCCGAGATCGCCCGTTGCGTCGGTATGGCAGTTCTGTGACGGCGGAGACACGCGCTGTGGCAATCAGCAGGGAGGCGCAGGCTCGTACTGTGTCTCGAACCTATCGGGAGGTATTCAATGACCATCCACATCGGCGCAAAGCAGGGGCAAATCGCCCCAACCATTCTTCTGCCTGGCGATCCGCTGCGCGCCAAGTATTTCGCCGAGACTCTGCTGCAGGAAGTTTCCTGCTTCAACCAGGTCCGCGGGATGTTGGGCTATACGGGGCGCTATGGAGACAAGAGGGTCTCGATCATGGGAACGGGGATGGGCATTCCGAGCCTCGCCATCTACGTGCACGAGTTGGTGACTGAGTATGGCGTCAAGACGCTGATTCGTGTGGGTACGTGCGGGGCACTGCAGCCTCACTTGAAGCTTGGCGACATCGTGCTTGCCATGGCTGCCTCGACCAATTCACATATCAATAGGCTTCGTTTCGGGGGTATGGATTACGCACCTACCGCCAGCTTTCCTCTCTTGCTCAAAGCCTATGAGGTGGCTGTGGCCCGCGGCGTCAGGGTGCACGTGGGAGGCATTCTCAGCTCCGACACGTTCTACGAGGACGATCCTGAATGGTGGAAGAAATGGGCAGCGCATGGAGCGCTCGTCGTTGAAATGGAGACGGCCGGCCTTTACACCCTGGCGGCAAAGTTCAAGGTCGATGCGCTGTCTGTGCTGACGGTAGGCGACAGCATTGTGAGCGGCGAAGCGTCGACATCCGAGCAGCGTGAGCGGGCTTTTCCGCTGATGGCGGAAATCGCGCTGGAGATTGCACCGTAATGCAGCCGGGCAGCTACAGCGGCCGTGGATACTGGGGGCTCTTGCACGGACTGGGGGGCACCGCGGCGCAGTTTTGTGTGTTGCACTGCCGGGACACTCTGACGACAGTGTTTCGCTCCTTCTTGACGATGGCTCGGCTTTCACTGGCGACCTCACGCCTCCGCAATCCGTTGCATTGGAGGACGCGGAGGTGGTGTCCGCAAGCTGGCGATTGCTGCGGGAACGCGGTGCCACACGCGTGTATCCCGGGCACGGTCCCATACGGCAGGTTGATGCAGAGTCGATCGTCTGAATAGCAGCAGTTTGCGGTCCGATTCCTGTGCGGCTGTCGCATGAGCCCGACCTACAGCCTGTCGTGCGGAACCATTCCACGTAATCAGTAGTCAGGCATCCGCCACTGTGCATCCTGTCCACAGGTCTGGAAAAAGGGGCATTCTGAATCATGAGCTGGGAGAACCACCCCTGGGAGAGTATTTACGCAAAGGATGGTCGCATCCTCCCTGAGTCCCTTCCAGCCTTGGACGAGGTGGTTCGGATCTTCAGTGAAAACGGCTGTGTATTCATCCTTGATCTTGGTTGCGGGAGTGGAAGACATTCACTCCATTTGGCCAAGGCAGGTTTCTCAGTTCTTGGCGCAGACATCTCCTTGACTGGTCTCAAGCTTGCTCATGAATGGTCTCAGGAAGAGGCGACGAACATACCATTTGCGCAGATAGATATGAGGGTGGGCCTTCCATTCGCAACATCAGTATTCGATGGTGTGTTTTCCGCCCAGGTTATCCATCATGCGAGACTTGATCAGATACGGACGACAATCAGTGACATCCAGAGGGTCCTGCAGCCAGGCGGCTTGGCATTCGTTAGCGTTGCAGCCCGCAGGGATGAGGGCGGTCCGTTCGAAGAGATCGAGCCTGCGACCTATGTTCCTCGGACTGGTTCAGAGGCAGGACTCGCACACCATATCTTCACCGAGGAAGATCTGCGATGCGAGTTCCGCACGTTTGAGGTCATTGAGATCACAGAGAGGGCTGATGGTCAAGTCCTGGCTATCTGGGTGAAGAAGCGATGAGCGAGATGGCTAACGACTCACCGCGGCGGACTCGGGATGCGGTGCGATTTCCATCTGATGCTGCATTCTTGAGGTGAGGAGAGAGCTAGGCTTGGGCTCTCCCCTCGCCGCTGAGCTCGCAGCCGTTGCGCGGAGTCAGGGATTGGGTGGCTGCACATGGATGATGGAGCCATGGAACTGCGGAAGGCGACGCGGCAGGATGTGGAGTATGTTGTGGACTGTGTTCTGGCCATGCTGCGGGAGATGGCTTCGCACGGTGGCGATCCCTTGGGCCAAGAGCAACGGATCCGCTCGGCACTTGAGGTGCGCTTTATAGATAGCCTCGACGAGGAGGATCATGTTTTCCTGATCGCAGCGCCGCAACGAGAGCCAGCCCCGCCAGCAGGGCTCATTGAGGCCAGCATAGTCGGTCGCGAGGAGTTCTTTGAGCCCAAGTCTGTGTTGCACGTACACTCGCTCTATGTGCAGCCCAGCTATCGTGGCCAGGGACTGGGTGGCAAATTGCTCCAGGCAGGCCTGGAATGGGGCAGGCGCAAGGGCTGTCTGGAGGCAGAGCTACATGTGCTTGTGGGCAACCCGGCGCGCAAGCTCTATGAGAACCTGGGATTTGAGACCGTCGAATTGCGGATGCGCCTGGGTCTGTAGCGATTGCCCGCAGCGGGCCAACACGTCGCTGCAGGCTGCTCGATCACCCGGCAGTGCTGCTCCCTCAGACCTCCTCGGGGACAGGTCAGATGCCACTATGCCCAGAGTGCCGCTGTGAGGCCTGCGACCAACACCGCTCGCACGCCCGCCACTGCGGAACTCCCTGGGGCAGGGGCGCAGCGTCATTCAGTGCATGGCCGTCAGGCTACTGCTCAGACAGCGCCGACAGGAATGCCTCCATGGCCTCCCGCGATTGCGTATTGTGAGGGCTTGACCAGAGGCCAAGAGTGAACGCATGGTCGGCACCTCCAAGGATTAGTAGCTGCGTTTGTACCCCAACTCCCTCCAGCGCAGCGGCAAAGTCCTCAGACATCCAGCTTGGGACTGACGTATCTAGAGTACCATGGATGAGCAAGAAAGGTGGCTCATTGCCATCCACCCATGACACTGGGGACATCTCAGCCAGAGTTGCAGGGGCGATTTCGCTGAACTCAGCTCCCCAGTACCGTTCCAGCTTGTCTCTATCTCCAGGCGGGTATCCATCAATGCTCGTGAAATCGTAAAAGCCATAAAAGACCACCACACCTTGAATCCAATCCGATTGCGGTAGTGCATTGGGGCAGTTCTGGAGGTAATCGCCTGGCGTATCCACGGTTCCAAGCATGGCTGCGAGGTAGCCGCCAGCTGATTCCCCCATAACGAAGACGTGCTCGTTATCAAGATCGTAGGTCGAATGGTTCGCATGGACCCATGACAAAGCACAAAACACATCTTCGACCTGTGCCGGATAAGTGTACGTCGGTGCGAGCCGGTAGTTGATCGGCACAAAAGCATACCCAAGATTGGCGAAGTGAGCAGCCAGTCGGCTGTAGCCGCTCTTGTCCCCCGTGTAAAAGCCCCCACCGTGAATCGCCAGTATGGTTGGGAAGGGCCCGTCCCCTGTCGCCGGCAGATAGACATCGAGCCTCGGTAGCGGGCTTTCGGGGGAGTATGCCACATTGGCACCGACCCGACGCGGCTCAGGCTGCTTTGTCGGAGTTGGCTCAGGCTGCGCGGCCTTGGTCGCCGTCGGTGTCGTTGCCGCTGACGCTGACGTTGTCTCGCTCACCGGTGTCGGCGGCGATACGGGTGACGAGCAGCCGACGACCAGAAGCAAGCAGGCACAGCAGATCATCGCCAGGGATTTCTTCACTCTGGGTGACATTGGTGGTCCTCTCCTTTCTCTTGTGCGCGATCACTCAGAGGTCGGCTGATCCCCGTCACGCAACTCTTGCCGCCTGCCTACCTGCGGCCCTGCGACGTAGCTTGCGCCGCCCCACGGGGCGCAGCGCAGCCCGGGCCCAGTGTCGCCAGGGATGAACCACTTCGGCTTTGGGCCAGACCGGGCGGTGCGGTCCGCACCCCGGGCATGCCTTCCAGGTTCCGGGTATGTGCAGCGCCCACAAAGGCGATACTATACGCAAGGGACAGTCTGTGTCTGTCAGGAGATTCGGACAATTGAGGTAGGGAGACCTTGACAGTCCCCTCCAGGCGTGGTCAGCGCAGTAGGTGCTGCCACACCTCGCCCATCTCCATCCCTGCCCCGGCTTGTCTACGGAGGCGATGATTGGCCGCTGGGAATGCCACATTGCCTGCTACCGCTCGCAGGAGTGTGATCGCGAGGATTGATGCCTAACTGGTGGGTCTCTGCAAGCACCTCAATGAGATTGATTGGTAGCCAGGGGTAGCGGTTCGATAGAGAGAGGAACCCAACGGCCTCGAGCTGCCGCGTCTTGCGCAGTGGGCGAGGCACAGTCCCGCGTCTTGTGCGGGGGGGTGGTCCAGCAACGCCTCTGCCCATTGCTTCTGGGCCCAGCGCGTGACGCCTGTCCTGGCAGCGCAACGGATAGGGCTGCGGCCAGATAGACTGGGTCCGACGCAGGGCGTTGGCCAAGCACTAGTCTGGATTGGCGGGTGGGCACTCAAAGCTCTCCTGCAGTGCCCGCAGATGCTCCATATAGTCCTCACGGTCAGCGGAGAGGACCAGTGACCACAACCAGCCTGAACCGGGGCACGGGAAGATCAGCCACTCGACGGGGTACTCAGCGGCGGCCTTGGATACGTAGTATTCACTGCCCCGACCGACAACGTGCCAGGCCGCATGGCCTTTGAATGTAACCGTCTCTGCTGTCAGCTTCGTGAGGGGAGTGTCTGGGTCCTGGTGGTGCAGGCCTGCCCCTGCCAGACTTTGTGCAAAGGCGATTGCAGCCGCTTCATCCTCAGGGAAATCAGCATGCCGCCAGTGTATCTCCAGTGCTGCGAAAGTGACGCCCATCGCGTCATAACGGTAGTTGTCCAGGATCACATAGCCGCTGCCATCGTCGTGGAGCCAGTCCTCAAAATGCAGTCCGCCGCTCTGCGAGAGGTTGTAGAAACCGGTGCCTAAACCAAAGATTCGAGGATGCTCTATCCAGAACCCGTACCGGTCTTGGTACACCTCGCTGCCGGGGTTTTGCCTCAAACGTGCCTTCCGCTTCCGCGCTTTGGCCAGCATTCCAGGTGGCCTTGCCTCTGAGGTGCCAGGTGCCGCCGGCGCCGCGCAGGGGCAGGGTCACGTGGTCAGACAGATAGCGCCCTCGGCCCGCGTCCGTGCAGGGCAGGTTCGCAAACCAATCACCACTGGGCGTCCACAGGGCGGCCTGAACCGTAGCTCCCTCCACGTGCAGACCGTGGTGATCAACGAGATAGAGCGCTATCCGGATATCTCCTCCCCCCTTCACCCGTGCGTCTTCCAGGGGCGACTCGATGGTCAGCACGCCTCTTTGGCGCGGGGCCGGGAGCGTGGGGGCCGGCGCAACCGACGCAGCGCCCGGCGGGATGGGGGATGCGTCAGGTACCGTCTCCGCAGGTGTCCCGCCGCATCCGGTCAGTAGCAGCACTAGCAGTGAGAAACCCACCGTGCACTGCCGCAAGTTATAGGTGGCTGCCACAGTCATCTGCACACTCTGCGAAATGATTGACGATCTGGTCAGGCTGATGAAAGCCTGTAGGGACGTGAGCGGGGAATGAGACACTGCGCATTCTGGCGTCCGCTCTGCTCTATGAGTGAACGGGTGGGAGCTGGGGTCTCACTCGCCTCAAGCACCTACGGCTTCCGCAGGACCAGATGAACATGCGAATCTTGCCTAACCTGCGATACAACTTCAAATCCCGCTTCTGTTGCCAAGTTCACATAATCAATCAGAGCACGCCCGTCTTCTGGCCACCGAACTCCATACACCGCTGACACGCCTTCGCCTGGCAGCTTGACCGTCAAGGGAAGCACAATGATGACCTTCTTCTCATCGCCGCGGCGGGGAAACTCTGCATCCCACACCAGGAACCTGCCTCCACGCACAAGCACTCGGAATACCTCTGCGAATACCTTGCGATGTTCATCGCCCTTGATGTACATCAGGATGATGATCACTCATTCCTGGTTATCTCGCCTCCGCTCCAGTGACTCCGCCCAACCGGGCGCTGCGCAGTGCAATCAGAGAGCAAGAAGTGTCCCGCCGCTGGGACGGGGCGGTCCTCTGCGTCGCCCCGAACCGGCCATTGCACCGTTCATTCGTCTTGTGTACTCAGGGTGGAACCAGGATTCCGGCGTTCAAGATCTTGATGGTAAATTGCGATGTGGTGATGACGATCGAACCCGACAGCCTGGTACGCGCGTCTGGCGGGCAGGTGGACGTCATCCAAGTCCACCTCGACGGAGGCGAATCGAATGCCGAGGCGCCGGGCATGACTCAACAAGTGTCGGAGCATGAAGGTTGCCCAGCCCTGTCCACGCCGCTCTGGGATCACGCCATTCTCCTCAATCCACAGTCGACTCTGCCCTGGAAATAGCCTGAAGGTCACAAAACCAAAGACCGTGCCTGCATCATCCAGCACCCACATGCAGCCGGGATGCTCGTGAAAGGCCTTCCTGATGCGGGCCGTCTTCTCCATTCTCCAATCCTGATCGGGATTGCGCCGGATGCCTCTGTACACGTCCTCGCCTACAATGTTGATGTAGGAGTCATAGACTGGCGTGTAGCATTCGATGATGATCTCATCAACGCGGGGGAGATCATCGTCTACGGCTTGTCGCAGCACCACCCCGTCGCGCTGTGCCTTGATCGTTATCTGACCTTCAGCCATGGCTCACCTTGTCTGCTCTATGGCCCCACTACCGACTGTAGAAACTCCATCCCTACCTGCTGCCCCGCAAGGCTTCAGAGGTCAGGCAGAGGCTCATTCTGGTGAGCTCACAGCTCGCCAACCATAGGCCACTTCGGGCAGCTCTGCCTTTCCAATGGAAATCACTCGCTCCGACACCACTTCGCCGCCCATTGCTTGATAGAAGCGTCGGTAGGGATTGTCGCGCAGTACCCACACGAGCATGGAGGTCATCCCGCGGCCCAGAGTCCACTTTCTGCATTCCTCGACCAGGGCGCGGCCAATGCCGCGGTTTTGATGCACTTCCAGGACATAGATTGCGTATAGCTCAGCAGCAAACTCCGTGTCCTGGTCACGATTCACACCACAGGCGCAGAAACCCACCACGCCATCTGCCGTGTCTTCCGCGACAAGGAGGATCCCTTCTCGGTCCTCACGGGATATGATGTGGCCCCAGTACTGGGATCGCTGCTCGTAGGACAGAGAATCGAGGACCTGCGAGGGAACAAGGCCCTGGTAGGCGCTCCGCCACGTATCCACTTGGACCTTGGCTATTGCCTCGGCATCGTCTGCTACTGCACTGCGAATTGTGAACATCGCACGTCGGACCTCCTGCCTAGCGGGGCGCGGGCTGAGCGGCCCGGGGAACGCACCCTCGCTATACTTTGAAGCAAGCCAAGCCTACAACGTTGTCAGGTACTCGCGCCGCATCTCGGGTCCGCGCCAGCGAAGGGTCAGGCTGATCTCAAATCCACTTTCTGACTCTCGATCTGTATTGGCTCCACTCTTGCCCAAACTGCTCTTCAAGCATCGATTCTTCTTCCCTGATGTACAGAAGCTCCATGAGAATCGCAAATAGGATCACAACAACATAAGGGGAGGCGGAGCCCAACAAGAGGGATATGCCAAGCAGGATCAAAACGAAACCCAGATACATTGGGTGTCTGCTTATTCGATAAGCTCCGTCTGTTACCAGTGTTCTTGATTCCTGAAAAGGCTTGACTGTCGTCTTGCCTCTCTTCAGATCAAGATCAGCGATGACATTTATCACCACACCGAGGATGAGGGGGAGCAATCCTACTAGATTCCAGGGTGAGGCAATGATCGTGACAATGGGCAAGGTGTAGTGAAGAAGAATGATGAGAAGCAGTGCAACAAACAAGTAGCTCGTTGGCATCACTTTCTTTAGCACGACGATCCTCCAATCTCAATACTCGAGATCAGGTTAGCGACAGGCGCATCAGCCGCAGGGCGGCAGCGGAAAGAGCTTCTGCGGAAGGCACACCGAAGGCCGGTGCAGCCGCTGAGTTGACCGCGCGAAGCACGGTCCTCTGCGCACCTTGTTGGGCGCGCAACCTGCATGATGAGTTCCCCTCTGCTAGCCGGCTGCCCTTCGCTGTATCAGTCGTACAAGCCCCACCACGAAATTCATCCGCGGCACGGTCTCCATGTACCGCCTGTACTCCTCTCCAAACTTCTCCAAGTTGTTCTTCTCCTCGGTAAAGGTGTTCACGTAGTACACGACAGCGGCTACCAACCCAAATGCCGCTACCAGCCAGTGCTGCGCGATCATCGGCAGCGCTATGCTCATCAGCACCCCGGCCAGGTATTGCGGGTGACGCACGATGCCGTAGACCCCACTGTCGACCAGGGTGGTAGTATGAATGTATGCCCCTCCTTTCACGCCTCCTCTTTTGCGGAAGGTGTAGATTGGCAACCAGCCAAAGATCGCTGAAACAGTCAGCACCCCCCATCCAGCGTTTTCCAACAGGGAATTGCCCTGTGAATCATAAAGCAAGAATGACAGGATAATCTGGCCCGCAGCCGCTATTGTCAGTATGATTCCCAGGACGATCATCGCTCTGTCTCTCATATGCACTTCTCCTCTATCGAATCACGTTCGGGCGCCCAACTCCTGGTTGTGCCAAGCGGCGTGTCCACCCCATTCGGGGGTGCGAGGCATTTGGCACAGCTACAAATTGTGTCCATTCTGCTGGTACGTCGCTAGACTGCCTGCCAAATGGCGTAATCTACTGGTTATGTGGAACTCTCGCGGATCACAAACCCTAGGCCGCGCTTCCGCGAAATGGCCCCAGGAATAGCGCCGCCTCAGCCGTATCCGCCTTTCAGCCCTCGTCTGAAGCTCCCTGACACTCTGCCAGGGGAGAGGTTGACCGGCACGGACGATCCGAGCGGGTTGTCTGCGCCAGCAAATAGCTTTCACGAGGACTTGTGCAATATGGATTGACACATTCTATCATACCTGGCTTGCCCGAATCGAGCAACTGCGGTCCTTCCGGCGGGTCAGGCAACAGCGGAACCTGGCCTGGCTGCTGGTCAGGATCTGTCGGAGTCATTCCATATTCGCAGGCGATCTATGCACTGTGCGCACAAGCAGACCAGATGCCCAGTAGGTAGAGAGCACTCGATCGTTCGCTTGAAAGGCTCGCTGTTGCTGGAGCAGCCCACTCTCAAGCGCTGAGCAGGTAGCTGCCGTTCTGGATCACCAGAGGGTGCAAAACTGACAAGCCCATTCGTATCTATGACATGGATGGATGTCTTGCAGTCTATGTTGCACTTTGATCCCAGGAAGGGGGCGATTATGATCACAAAGCGGTGTCTGTTCAATCGCAGCGTGGCCGCATTTCTCCGGCTCACGGCATTACTGATTGTCCTGACCAGTTGCAGGGTCCAATCCGTACCGACCGCGGTACGGGGGACGACACCCGCCCCATCGCCGGGAACACCTCAGTCCACGCATGCGCTGGAGGTGGGAGACACCCACATCCGTACCCATGACGATATGACTATGGTCTACGTGCCAGCAGGTCGGTTCGAGATGGGTATGAGCGATGCGCAGGTAGACCAGGTTGTGCAAATATGCCGTCAGACAGACGATGGTTGCAGGCGCGAGTCGTTCAAAAGCACGCAGCCGGCACACACTGTGACATTGGACGCTTTCTGGATCGACCAAACCGAAGTGACCAATGCCATGTTCGCCACATTTCTGAACGAGCAGGGCAACCAGGTCGAGGATGGGGTGAGTTGGCTGGAACCGGGAGCGGGTCATAGAGGGATCGTATACGGTCACATCCGAGAGCGTCAAGGCGTGTTTCAACCCGAAACCGCCTACAAGGACCACCCGGTGATCGAAGTCTCCTGGTACGGTGCTGCGGCGTATTGCGCTTGGATTGGAGGCCGGTTGCCCAGCGAAGCAGAATGGGAGTATGCTGCGCGCGGGCCACAGTCAAGCGTGTATCCCTGGGGGAATGCCTTCGAAGAAGGGCGTGCGAACCACTGCGATGTGCATTGTCCCTATGATTGGAAGGATCGTGACATTGATGACGGGTTTGCACAGTGGGCACCTGTTGGAAACTATCCAGATGGGGCAAGCTGGTGCGGGGCGCTGGATATGGCTGGCAATGTTTGGGAATGGGTGGCCGATTGGTG
>Ga0209427_10007787_pt1 | contig 12094 bp, 12 predicted proteins | sample DeeMarSWOR136_30_FD_187465 | JGI IMG/M metagenome (GOLD analysis project Ga0209427, IMG submission 187465) | Marine sediment microbial communities from White Oak River estuary, North Carolina - WOR-1-36_30 (SPAdes) (version 2) | ecosystem: Environmental > Aquatic > Marine > Intertidal zone >... | reverse complement strand
AAATCACTGTCAGAGTGGACAATACCACACCCTACATAGAAATTACCAACCCCGAAGATGGATCAACTGTATTCGGTACTGTCCTGGTCACCACGGATACGAGAAACATTGACATGGTAGTATTCTATTTGAACGGCGAGCCAGAGTACGAGAGCACGAGTGAACCCTTCCAGTGGATGTGGGAGACCAAAGAGTACGAGAATGGTGACTACGAGTTAACAGCTGAAGGATACCAGGGCAATGAGCCAGTAGCCAAAGATTCCATCAAGGTCAGAGTTAGGAACCCTACTGAATACAGCCTTGGACTCTTCTCGCTACTGCTGCTGTTCTTAATACCTGCAAGAATGAGAAAACGTTAAATTCTTTTCTTTTTTTATCTTTTTCTTTCTTTGTTTAAATTTTAAAAATTATTGATATAATGAAGCACAGGAGTTGAAAATTCCTGACTTTGAAAATATGAATAACTAGCTTCAAATATGACGATTTGGTATTTATCATGGAGATATCCTTTGAGATTATCATTAACATTTCAATTTTTTGTACCTAGAGGAGAATATTCCAATTGAAATGACTGAATTCTCGATATGCTGTATCACACACCCTGCATTGTCATGACCTCCAACCAGGTGTGTGACATCTACCTCATTCTAGTCATTTCTTTGTAATTTTAAAAATCGGGTTCAAATTAAGATAACCAGAATTGCAGTTAAGAGAAAATATTTTAATATATCATGAAAATAATTTATATGCGAAATAAATATACAAAAGATATCGTTACTTAGGTTTTGAAACTTGTTACTTAACAAAATCATATAAGAACAAATACTGAACAGAAAAGTTTATAAGTGTGTGTGAGGATGAGGTGTATAAATTCATAGGAGGTGAAAGAATTGAAAAGTAGAAAGGTAATATTCGTCCTGGTATTAATGCTTAGCTTGAGTATTCCTACAGCCTTTTCTGCGAACGATAACTTCTCAGTTGACTACACGTTCGATTATCTATTAATGGACGGCCAGTGGGTGATGGAGGATACTTTCTTCCAGAACATAGAAGGAGAGCCAATGGTCCCGTACTACCCTGCTGCAATCCTGCTGCCACAGGGCGCAGATGTGAAAGACGTCAAGGTGAAAACCAGTGCACCTCTAGTTCAGAAAGGGTTCGAGATTCCGTGGGGTCAGCCCCCGTGTACGTTCAGTGATGAACCTGTGATGGTTGGGAAGAATGAGGAAATCTACTCCTCAGACAATGACTACCCTGGCAAGCTGTTCGAAGTCGTTTCTGTAGAGTCTTTCAGAGGATTCCAGATTTTGAACGTGATCTTATACCCTGTCCAGTACAAGCCAAAATCAGGTACAGTGAAGTTCTATGAGAACATGACTGTTGAAGTGAAGTTCGGCAAGGCCATGAAGAACAAGTTATACAGAGGATTAACAGGTGATAAAGCAACAGTAGCTGGCTTTGTAGACAATCCGGAAACACTCGGTACTTACGAGGATGAACCTGCACTATTACAGACTGAAGAGTACATCATCATCACCGACGATACTATGGCATCTACATTCCAGACATTAGCTGACTGGAAAGCCAACTTCGTCAACGGAACTGGCGTATATACTGTATCCTGGATTTACTCCAACTACACTGGTGTAGACAATGCAGAAAAAGTCAGAAACTTCATCATTGACATGTACCAAAACCACGGTACACTGTACGTTTTAATGGGTGGAGACATAGCTGCTGTCCCCTACAGAGGGTTCTACATCTATGCAGGTGGATACACTGACTATGACATGTTGGCTGACATGTACTTCAGGTGTTTAGACGGCACTTTCAACGACGATGGTGACAGCCGCTGGGCTGAACCCAACGATGGTGTTGACTGGTATCCAGAAGTTGCTGTTGGCCGAGCATCCTGTCAGACTGTAACAGAAGCACAGGCATTCGTCAACAAGGTCATAGTCTACGAACAAGCTGAAAAACCTGAGAGAGCTTTACTCCACCAGTCCAGAGTGCTGTCTGGTAATATTCCAGATTCCAGGTGTTTAGCCTGGAACTGTGATGACTGGCTGCCACCAAGTTACTATTGCGACTACGTCTTTGAAGAAGACCCTGGCGGAGTTCCCAAGAGCAGATGGATCAGCCAATGGGCTGCTCACCCACTGGTAGTAGCACACATTGGACACGGATCATCCACAGCCTACTACATTAACTACCAAAAAGACATAGGTACAGTAACCTGGTACAACTCAGATGTAGCCACCCTGACCAACACGTTCTGGCCATGGACCACCAGTGTAGCCTGCCACAGCGGAAACATTGAAACCAACGACTGTCTAGCAGAAACGTACGTCAAAGACCCCGATAATGGTGCTATTGCAGTCATCTACAACGACAACTACGGCTGGTTCATGACGAGTGATGCATGCGCTCTGAGCGGTGAGTTCTGTGAGATGGAGTTCAGAGCCTGCTGGAGTGATGGATACGAGAAGTTTGGCGATCTTTTGAACCAGGCACTGAGCTACATGATACCTTCTGCACAGACTGACCCCTACTACAGGTGGTGCTTCTACGAGAGAAACTTAGTAGGAGACCCTGAGTCACCCTGTTTAACAGTGAGAGAAGAACAACAGGCCTCCATTACTATTACCCACCCGCCAGATGGTGCTGTTGTCTCCGGTACTGTTCTCATCACCACAGAAACGTATGGCATAGACACAGTAGAGTTCTACATCGATGGTGTTCTCAAGTACACAGATACTACAGATCCCTTCTCATGGAGCTGGGACACTACTCAATATACAAATGGACTCCACACCATCCTTGTGAAAGGCTACTATCAGGGTGTATTCAAAGACGATGACTCTGTTACTGTCTACGTGAATAATGCACCTGAACCCTACCTGAAGATCACCAATCCAAAACATGGAGAAACAGTATCCGGTACTGTCCTCGTCACCACAAAGACTGAAGGCATTGACTTGGTAGTGTTCTACCTCAATGGCAAGGCAGTGTACAAGACTGAGAGTTACCCCTTCCTTTGGAAGTGGAACACCAAAAAGTACGAGAATGGTGACTACGAGTTAACAGCTGAAGGATACCAGGGCAATGAGCCAGTAGCCAAAGATTCCATCAAGGTCAAAGTTGAAAATCCTGATGAATACAGCCTTGGACTCTTCTCGCTACTACTACTGTTCTTAATACCTGCAAGAATGAAAAAGCGCTAAATTCTATCTTTTTTTCTTTTTTTCTTTATTTTTGCTTTTAGAAATTCTTTTAACTTTTAACTACCTTTAAATCTTCAATTGTCCAAAAGTCAGTCCATACCCAACTACAATTAAATGTGTAAAACCCTCCTTCTTTCATTGCTAAAATCTTGTATAACCGAAAAGAAATGTCACATACAACCGTATTATGGGACAATCACTCACACGTCTGTACGTTCAAATAACCTTTTAAGACCTGCAAAGAAAACATTTATGTGGAACCTGATACAAGAAGAGCATACTACGGATACCAGGAAGCTATCATCAGCATAGTGGTAAACTTTGTACTATTTGTATTCAAACTACTCGTAGGGATTTACATCAATTCAATAGCTTTAATAACAGATGGCGTGCACAGCCTTTCAGATGTTGCAACCTCTTTCGTTGTACTCTTTGGGTTTAAATCTGCTGAGAAACCACCTGACAAAGAACACCCTTTCGGTCACGGCCGATCTGAAGATATTGTCTCTTTGGTTATAGCTGTTCTGTTAATAGTAGTAGCAGTTGAATTCTTGATCACCTCTGCAGAACGCTTTTTAACACCTGAAGAAGTGAAAGGAAGTATTTTTTTCTTTGTGCTGGTAATTCTTACCATTCTTATCAAAGAAGGACTGGCACAGTATGCTGCACATCTTTCACACAAAATAGATTCCCATGCGCTCTTAGCAGAAGCATGGCATCACAGAAGCGATGCTCTCTCATCAGTTGCAGTAGCTTTTGGTGTACTCGCTGCAAAATATGATATTTACGCTGTGGATTCTCTTGCTGGTATTGGAGTATCTGCTATCATCATGTACGTGGGATATGGTATAGCCAAAAGTGCTGTGAGTTCACTATTGGGGGAAGCTCCCAGTGAAGCATTTGTAGAAGAAATTATGAGATTAGCACAGCAGGAAGGTGTTACATCTGTTCATGATGTTTATGTGCATGACTACAGAACAAAAAAAGTGATTTCTTTAAATATTAAAGTGAAACCCATGGGGTTAGAAGAGGCCCATGACATAGCAGATTCTGTAGAAAAGAAGATAGCAGAAAAATGGAGAGCTTCTGTAGTGGTTCACATTGATGGGGTTACTGTGGATGAATCTGTGAAGGAAGAAATATCAAAGATCGTGGAAGCACACGCAGAGGTCATATCCTGCCATGCTATCGATATAGGTGAGAAGATAGATTTTCACGTATTGGTGGATAAGACTATGACTCTTTCAAAAGCCCACGAATTGGCTCATCATCTTGAAGACGATATTTCTGAGAAATTCGAAAAGGACGTGGTCATCCATGTGGAACCGTGTATAGAGGCCTGCGAGGAATGCAGTCAGGAATGTCAGAAAAGGAACTCACACCAATGAATTGAAAATGTATGGGATCAAAAGAGGTGTTCAATCCTGTAAATGTTATAACATTACCCTTCAAACCAATGATCCGCTCTGATAAGAAAATGTCCAAAAAGAGTGTGGATAGCACTCCTGGTAACCCTTCTCTTGGGGTTCCTTCTTTCACTTCATAGATTCTGAGGGGTAAAGTAGATATAGGTACCACCAATCCATCCAACGAAAATCCGTATTGATTGGTAGGTTGCACCCATTGATTTCATTCTCTGGTAGTCTTCTAATGTATATTCTAACTCGTCTACTGCTGGGCCATTGTGTGTGAGAGTAACAAACCCGCGTAAAATGACAGTGCGTCCTGAAGAATCACGGAAGACACTGCCATCAGTGTGAATCCAATCAAGGCTGTATTGAAGAGGTTCTTCATCTAGAGGGGTTCGTGTACAGCCAGATAACAAAATCACTAGTGTAAGGAGCCCGACGCACTCTAGTGGTCTCATGCAGGTTATTACTAGCAGTGTTTAAATCTTTTTGCAAACTTTATGTAATAGGTTGTCTGAAAAAAAGTAATGACATAATGTTCCTGAAAATCTACACTTTTTTCCCAGTACAGTCTATTTCTTTAACTGATATCACATGCTATAAGATACTATTTTCACTCGTTCTGAATAGTTCCAGCATTCACCTTCAATAAAAAAGCAATTCGAAATCTACAGGAAAGTAAGCTTTCAGATAGAAGAAGATGTGCATCCCTAATAATACAAAAAAGAAAAAACAATAACCTGCTAAAAATGCAAAAATAATCAAATACTCATTTGGACCCAGCTGAAAAACCAAAAAGTTTTTATACCTAAAAAACAAATGTATTATCCTGGTGAAAAATGATAATCTTTGCCATTTTAATATAAAAAGAAATTTAAGCGTAGATGAGAAAGGAGATAAGAGATGAGCAACGTAAAAGTGAGAGGTGCTGGCGATCATGTCAGTATAGAAGATGATGGTACACTCTTGCTATTCAATGCAATAGATTCAGGACTGTAACCTCAACTGCTGCTACTGTTATGGAGGCGGTGGAACCTATACAGGAGAAAAATGCTACATGAGCAAAGACATTGGCGAAGCATCTATTAATCGATTATGTGAATGGAGCGATGACAGCAAGCTGGTAGTTGTCAATTTTTTTGGGGGAGAGCCTCTCTTGAATATGGACTTAATAAGGCATTTGATCCTGTATGGAATCGAAAAGGCAAAATCCGAAGGGAAGAAGATACAGTTCAGCATGACATCAAATGGGACGCTCTTTACGGATAGGATAGTAGATTTTCTCAATGAGCACCGTGTGAGCGTTCTTGTGAGTATGGACGGCCCGAAACAGGTACAGAACATGAATCGACCGTTCAGAAGTGGCAAAGGGTCCTTCGATGCTATAAAATCAAATATTCAAAAGCTGTTAGCCACGAGACCAACGCTTACCGCACGTGCAACCCTTACACGAGATTGCATGTCTTTAAAAGTGCTCGTTGATGGGTTGCGAGATGTGGGGTTTCAGTATGTCCACATAGAGCCGGTAACTCCTGACAAGAACTGTTCTTTTGCACTCTCTGAGAAGGATTTTAAAACCCTCAAGAAAGAGTATGATCATCTCGGAGAAATATTTCTGGAGAATGTGTCAAGTGGAACCCCCTTTGGATTCTCAAACATACTCAGAACATTGAGTGCTATATACAGCTCTTCTGTCCGTCATTACCCTTGTGGTGCAGGCAAGAACCTTATGGCAGTGGACCCGAATGGCAGTATCTACTTGTGTCACCGCTTCACTGGGATGGAAGAGTTTTCTCTGGGTACTGTTTATGATCCTGATTTTTCTCTTCAAAAGAAAATCTTTGAAGCTCATGTAGATGCTCGAGATGAGTGCAGAACTTGTTGGGCCAGACATTTGTGCGGCAGAGGCTGTTGGTACGAGAACTACATCTATACTGGGCACATTGATGAACCTTATTCTGCAAAATGTGATCTTTTCAAACATGTTGCTGCACTTTCCATGGTTATCTTTTCCAAATTACACGAAAAAGATAAAGCATTACTAGACAGAATGTTCCGGAAAAATGATCCGTTGTCCAGACGCGGGGAGGTTCCGGAAGAACCCCACGAAAACGTGAAGGAGGTGATAAGATGATGAGGTTGAATGGATCGATCCCTGGGGAACCTGGGGAACCGAGTTGTCCCGACGATTACATATGCCCAATAATCGACATATGTGGTGTCGACTATGACCCTTGTGCATTCATCGACATATGTGGAATTGACTACCACTGAGTTGTAACTTTCTTTTTTCTTTTTGAAGGTGTAGACTCTAAAAAGCATAAAAGGGAGAGGGAGGTGATAAGATGATGAGGTTGAACGAAGACGCAGGAGGAAACATTCATATTTGCCTCGTAGACTACGTGAAATGTGAGAACATCGATATATGCATAATCAAGGACTATGCCGCCATGAATGGAGGTCAACCGTTGCCAAATCCGAGCTAATGTAAAGGTGGAGCACACTTTTGCAGTGGGAGTAGAAGGACTGTCAGGGCTGTGATTCAGAATTTCACTAGTTTCGAACGGTGACTCCTTTTTGTCTTTCTGTTTTTATTTTTTTCATTTTTATTTTTTTTAACTATACCTAGATCCAGATATTCGGATATGTATAAGATTTAAGTCGCTGAATAAAGAGACTGAATACCCTCTCTGTAATAGGATAATCGATTTTCTGCCAATATCTATTCACTTCTTTTAGGGATAATAAATCCTGTATTTTTTCTGTACTCAAGGTATTTCTCACCATAGCGGATGATGAGGTCATTTTCTTCAGCCAGGCACATGACATAAAAGGTGGGTATCCAGACAAAGGAGAATAGAACGAGAAAAGGTGAATTAAGCAAAAAGGCTATCACCCACCAGTAGGTAACTTCACCAGCGGCTTGAGGGTGCCTGATCTTTGTGTAGATGCCTTTGTACAAAGTATGCTCTTTTTTTACCAGCATGGTTTCTTCTCCTGCATCCTTCATGCCTTTAAACCAGATATACCCTCCTAGAAGTGCAATTACAAGCGCTACTAATGCTGAACCCCACCAGCTCCAGGGGAAAGTTCGGGGAAGGGGGAGGGGCAATGGATAGAAATAGGAGAGCACGTAATTGAAAACAGCAATTCCCAGAAAGATGGAGGCTACCACTCTGTATTGAGTACATACAGAATAGGCTTTTTCACCAATTTTCTTCTCTAAAGCAGCCGGGCCAGCACTTTTTATGTAGAAATGTGCGAAGAGCACAACTGAGGAAATCAGCACACTGACATTGATCCAGGCGATCATAGTATCTTCTCTGGTACTTTGTGCTCTGCATTATGTCTTTAGCAAGTGCATGTCATACTTGTAGGTTTTAAACCCATGTTTTCTCCAGAAGGAGTAGCCCACTTCACTTTCTGAGGCTACCTGCACTTCAATCCTGTCCACATCATGGGATTCGAACCACTCTAAAATTGTGTGCAGTATTTTTCCGCCAATTCCTTTTCTCCGGTAATCGGATTTGACTGCTATATCAAGTATGTATCCGGAGGTCCTATACTGGAGCATTGGAGGACGTGTGAATATTCTAAAAATTGAGTATGCTACCACACGTCCTTTGTTCAGAGCAACCAAAACCCGGGTATCTTCTGACTGGATCATATCATGGAGATGCTTTTCCATGTGTATGTGTCCATCTGTGCTCCTGGAAAGGAGAGGGTTTACAGCCTGGTGGAAGTCCATGGCCTCTTTCCACAGTTCTGTAATTTCTGGAACATGTGTATCTTCTGCAGGAACTATTTCAATTTCCATGTGAATCACCATTTACTAATATCAGTCATCCAATTAAGGGTTTCTCTTCAGTTTTGGCGTGAGAGAGGTTTCAGAGAGGGTGTGGATTGATATGTCTTCTCTTTTTAGGTTGGCACTTTTAAGCTGAAGAGGAGGTGAGTACCTGAAGCTGGATATGTTAGTTGAAAGAAGAAGATGAGGTTGTCCCATCTTTTACAGTCCTCTCCCATGCCTCAACCTCTAACCCTTGACATTGACCAAAAAGTATTTAAGATTCTATTATCAACAATAATAGTTATTACAACCTATAGTATACTCAGGATGTGATCTGAACCGGAGTTGGTTGCATGAAAATGAAAGAAAAAAGAGGGACTGGCATCACTGGAGATCTTTTTGCAGTTAATCGGGTTGTAAACACTCGTATCATATCAAAGGTAGCATTTGTACTGATTATCTTTTTGTTTTTGTTCTTAAGTACTGTACAGGGTACGTACTGCTGTACTGTCTTTACTGCATCTGTTGGGGGCACTGTTCTATTCGGGAACAATGAGGATGCACCCGAAACAGACTCATATGCCTGGTTCTATCCTGCTACAGAAACAGAGTATGGGGCAGTGTACTTTGGGTTCGGTGGTTACTACACCCAGGGCGGCATGAATGATCAGGGGTTGTGTTTTGATATTACCACAGTGCCAGAGTTGAAAATGAGGCACCATCCAGAAAAATTGAGTACTCTCAACTTCGGTGAAAGGGTCCTGAAGCTCTGTGCAACTGTTGAGGAGGTTGTCCACTTAGTTGAACAGTATAACTTTTCCCATGTGGGCATGGCCCAGTTTCTGTTTGCTGACAAAACTGGAGACTCTGTTATTGTGTGCCCCGGCACAGATGGTGAGATGAAAACAATTCGGAAAGAAGGAGTGTACCAGGTGGTTACTAACTTCAATGTGACCTATCCCAACCTGGGAGGATACCCCTGCTTGAGGTACAATACTGCTGTAGAAATGTTAGAAGAAATTGAAAGTGAAGAGGATTTGACAGTGGGGTACTGTGCATCAATTTTGAAAGCTGTCTCTAAGGGGACATCATATTCAACTATCTACGATTTACGAAAGGGAATCATCTGCTTTTTTAACCAGAGCAATTTCAGTGACATTATCGTGTTCAATTTAGAGGAAGAATTAGAGAAGGGATACCACTCGTACTATATGCCGCTTCTCTTTGCCAAAAAGGTAAAGCATGCTGAAAAACTGAAATCAGAAGAATTATCAGAAGAATTATCAGAAGAATCAGAGGTGGTATTTTCTGACAAGAACCTGGAACAGGTCATTCGAGAGGCAGTCGGAAAGAGTACGGGATCCATATATGTACGTGATGTGAAAGAGGTTACATACCTGAATGCAAAGGGAAAAGGTATAATCCGTATTGAGGGATTGGAATACTGTAAAAACCTTGCATACCTGTATTTAGGGCTGAATGACATAGTGGATATATCTCCTCTGGCTGGTCTTACGAACATCAGAGAATTAGCTCTCCATGAGAACAATATAGTGGATATATCTCCTCTGGCTGGCCTCAAAGACCTTGAGGTACTTTATCTCAATGATAACTTTATAGTGGATATATCTCCTCTTGTAAACAACTATGGAATAAATTCTGGAGATGTGGTTGATGTGGGTCACAATCCATTGAGTGAAGAATCTATAAACATGCATATCCCTGAATTAGAAGAGAGAGGAGTTCACATTACGTGGAAAGTCGAAGAAAAATCTTTGAACCCTCTATATATCGGCGTATTTATTACAGTGGTCTTGATTTTTGGAGCGTACATGGTGAACAGAAAGAGCTAGGCTTTTCTCAAGAGGGGGATCAGATTAATGTGGGTTTTTCTGAATGCTAACTAATTATTGGGATACAGCTTTTAAAAAGTGAAATTAAGAATTAACCTAATCGGAAAACAAAGGGAAAAAATCATTTCACCTTTTTCTACTACAAATAACCTGGTAGGAGGTATCTACCTGAAAGAAGATAGATGTTAAAGAGGATACCCGGATTATTCTTTGTGGTTACTTATTTTTTTAGATGCAATCTCTTCATATTCAGATTGTTTCTTACGGTCTGTAACCGCCTTTTCATGGTTTCCCAGGTTCTCATGCGCTTGTGCACGGGCAGCATATGCTCTCGCCACGCCACGCCAGTTTTTTATGGGTATCAATATTTCCAGCGCTTTATCACAGGCTGTAATAACCTCGGATGGTTCACCAGGGATAATCCCTGCATTCAGGAGATCAGCCTTGAGAATCCAGTACCAGCCAAGCCCCTGGATGTGATCATAGGTAGTGCCTCTTTCAAAGAGAGGGCGTGCTTCCTCAATGAAGGTCATACCTTTCTCAGTATTGTTGTTAACAATGTATGTGGTACCGTGAGACATCAAGCTTCTCGCTAGAGTAACCTCATCATCAGAGGCACGAGCCGCAGTCAACTCCCGATCAGATAAAACTAGAGCTTCCTCGAGCTGTCCTAATTGACGGAGAATGTTTACTTGCCGCATCAAACAGTAAGCCAACACTTTCTGTTTTTCAGCATAAACTGAATCGCCTGGTGAGCTCTCCACAGCTTCTACAGCTGCTTCTGTACTGCGATAGGCTGCCAGAGCTTCATCCAGTTGTCCTGACATCTCCAGCGAGGCGAGAGCCTTTTCGATTTCGTCCTCACAGCGCTTGAGTACTGCTCTTTCTGATGTCATTGTTATCACCTTTTTTCTGGTGCAGTTCATAAAAACCTACCGGATAGTCAGATGAGTTGATGTAGTTATTTGCCTTTTGACAGAGAATTCAATTCTAGTTGGGCAATCATCACATCTTTTTTGTCTATCCTTCCTTTGAAGATCCGACGATGAGAATAGCTGCACAGAAAAAACTCTAGAGTAGAAAAGCTTGTGCAGAGGATATTTGTTGAATCAACCGAAAATCGAATAAATAAAGTATAAGGGATTCAAACAACCTGATTTATGCCCTAATCAAGATTTAAACTTTAGAGCTTTCATGTTTTGTATCTATTGTATAAGACTCCGCCAACTTGGCCAGCTGCCATTCCTAACATCCACAAGATAACAGGGAGAGGGTATGAATAGCCTGCGAATTCTACCAGCATAATCCCAATGACTACCCCTATAATCCCTCCTATAGCCATGCCAATGGACCACCTGACAACATTCTTTGCTTCTTCTGACTCCACCCTTTTGCTGTTTTTCCAGAAAAGAAACAGACCAGCTATCACGAGGAGCAGCACAACAACGAGTAGTATCCATATCATGATTAGTTAGACAGTATTCAAGTTTTTAAATCCATCGGTTTTCATGAAGATTTACTATCTCTATCTGAAATGTAAACAAGAATGCATTTATGTAGAATGTTACAGGACTCAATTAAATGCAAAAAACACATTCTTTTTAGAGTGTAAGATGTGCTAATTCTGAAATTAGAAACTGGAATTATAAAAGAAAAGTGTTATGTATTTGTATAGTCTGGGTAGGCTTTGTATGATTCAAGAACCGTTCTTGGAAGGGGTAGACCTTTGATGAACTATTGAAAAGTATTGAGAACACCTAGAGGTATTACTCCCCTACCAGTTTTCCTTTAGGTAGCGCTTGATATGCCTCCAGGCTT
>Ga0209427_10007786_pt1 | contig 12095 bp, 10 predicted proteins | sample DeeMarSWOR136_30_FD_187465 | JGI IMG/M metagenome (GOLD analysis project Ga0209427, IMG submission 187465) | Marine sediment microbial communities from White Oak River estuary, North Carolina - WOR-1-36_30 (SPAdes) (version 2) | ecosystem: Environmental > Aquatic > Marine > Intertidal zone >... | reverse complement strand
ATAGCAGAATCATTGAAGCCAGCATGAGTAAGAGACAAATTGTTGAATATTTTGCAATCTTTGACAAATGTTTCCTCTCCATTTTTTTTTGAGACTTCTCCCTAATCTCTGTTTAGCCTTTTTGTCTCCAGTAATATTTAAGTTATTTGATTAGATGATGCTCTACGGTCCGCAAACTGGAAAATAAGTCCTTTCCTTACTGGTTTTGCACTGTAATTTTTATTTTAGTGCAACGTGAAATTTGATGCAGTTGGATATAATTTGGCGTTAGAAGCAAGAGTTTCTGGTCAGGGTGAAGTTGAAGCTATTGAACCCAAGAGTTTTGAATTACCTAAGCCTGGAGTTTGATACTGATCGAAAACTAAAGAAATTCTAGAATGGCACTCTCTGGATACTAATGCTTTTCATCGTCGAACTTCTTGGTTTGCTCATTTGATTTATAGGAATTATGTAGAAGCCTAAAGTACAACGCAATTTATTCAACCCCAAAATTGGCTTCATTGAGAAGCTGTTAATAAAGAGCATTCAGCAAAGCGCTATCAAGCAACTCGATTTAAAGTTTATATGTTCTCAGGAAAACTAGGCTTGTTGAGGATTTTCTTCAAATGGAATTAGCTATTGAAACTAGTGGCTTAACTAAAAGATATGGATCTTTAACCGCAGTAAACAAGCTAGACTTGAGGGTTAAACGAAACACTATTCATGGTTTTTTAGGTCCAAATGGCGCTGGAAAAACAACAACCATAAAAATTCTCATGGGACTGTTAAGGCCAGATGAAGGCTCAATTAAAGTCCTAGGACAAGAGCTTCACAGCAAAGCTGAGGGCTTTTTTCACGCGTTCTACGAAAATGCAGATTCCAGATTAAGCATCGGGTATATGCCTGAACTTCCAAAATTCCCTAAGCACATGAAAGGCTCAGAACTTCTGAATATTTACGGGCGAATGTATGGCATGACCGAACAGCAACGCAAAAAGCAGATACCTAAGCTTATTGAGATGGTCGGGCTTAAAGGCAGAGAAAACGATCTCATTGGCAAATATAGCAAAGGAATGCAACAACGTATAGGTATCGCGCAAGCACTGCTCAATAATCCTGATTTGGTAATTTTGGACGAGCCAAGTCTCGGTTTAGATCCTGTTGGCATGGTGGAAGTGCGAGAGATTGTGAAGGAAATAGCAAAAGAAGGCAGGACAATTTTCGTTTCTTCGCACTTGCTTTTTGAGGTTGAGCAAATCTGCACAGATATCACTATAATTAACCGTGGCACAGAATTGGTTTCAGACACGCTCCAAAAAGTCTCAGGATCCCTTTCGGGACCCGCTTTGTTACATGTTGAAGTCGCCAAAATATCTGAAAATGTTGTTAACGCAGTCAAGAGTTTGCCTTTCGTTTCAAAAGTGGTGCAGACAGGCAGCATTCTGAGAATCCAATTAACAACCCAAGAGGACTGTCGAATTCAAGTGTCCCAAGAAATAACTCAGGCAGGAGGCATCATAATAGGCATGAGCCAGAAAACCTCAAACCTTGAAGATGTTTTTCTACAACTTATCAGCAAAGACAAAGGAGGAGAACTAAAATAGCTACAACTAGAACAACCACTCCAAGATCTCATCCAGACTGGTTCACTCGTTTTTGGGCAATTGTGAGATATGAAATGCTTTGGAACATACGCAAAAAGAAGTTCATAGGAACTGTGGTAGTTGCCTTTATATTCGCCACCTTGTCTTGGGCTTTGCCTGCAATCCTCAGCGTCACCACCGACCAAACCATCAATACAAACCCAGAATACGCCGTCACCTTTACTATCCCCGCGTTCGGCATTTTCCTGTTCGCGCTAATAACAGCGATGAACAGCATTTCAAGCGAGTTTGAAAGCGGTACAATTGTACCTTTACTAACAAAACCCGTCTCAAGAACCATGGTTTATTTAGGCAAACTGCTAGCCGCCTTCATCATAATTCTAACAACTTACACAATACTTTTCGTTTATACTATAATAGGTGGAATATTTGTATATGGACCACAAAACAACCTTCACCTTGTGCCACTTGGACTCCTCGGTAACATTATCAGTACTTTAATCTGGGTAGCTATCATACTAACGGCTGGTGCGCTCTCAAAAAGCACCATCGTATCCGCACTAGTAGCATTAGGGGTTTTCATAGGACTACTACTTGCCGTGCCCATAATTTCTGTTTTTGCTGGTCCTTCACCTATCCTTAACTATATACCAAGCAGCGGTGCCTCGGGAACCTTGATTACTGCACAAGGGCCAATAACTGTTGGAGCAGGAACAGACAACATCGGCGTCAACTTGATAAACTTTGCACTTTACCCATCAGCCAAGGTTGATTTCAACACCACCCAAATTCAGATTCAAGCTGGACAGGCAAATATTACCCAAAAATTTGCCTACTCAGAACAAATATCACTTATAACCTCAAGGTCAATTGCTACGGCAACTGTATACATAATCGTTTTCTTGACAATCGCATGGTTCGCGTTTAAGCGAGCGCAAGTACTTGAATAGCCTCATTTTACCTTTACAAATGGTGTGACAGTGGCTCACCATTAAGTTTATCAGCCAATTGCTGTTAACCCATCTTTCGGTGAGTCATTCGGTAATTTTTTTGCCCAGATCTTATCGAGCAAAGATATCGTTATTATCATATTCACGGGAGTTTTTCAAACAGATTGATTTCGAATCAATCTTTGCGCACAAGCTTTTTTGGGTCTTCATTATTTTGTGGCTAAAAACTCGGCTTGAGCTATTGGCAGAGAGGACCAACAGGGATCGAAAAGAATAGCCTCCGCTTTTGCTTCCAAGTGGTTAGCATGTTCTTATCTAACATCATTTTTACTGATTATGAACCTTCTCCTCCGACTCAGCTTCAGGATAGTGGCTGCTGTCGCAAAAAGGTTTATTAGCAGATTTTCCGCAACGACAAAGAGTAACACGATTCCGAATTTTATAGGTCTTGCCGTCAGCGGATTCAACAGGAATTCCGCCTCGCACCCAAATCGGGCCGCTTACACCAACTGATGGGTCTTCAATAAAACCTATTGACTTAAGCAAGTTTGGTTCAATTATTTTTCTGGCTTTTTTGTCAAAGATAATAAGACGTCCGGAAGGGCAATCGCAGGTTTCTTCGATTGCTATCTGCTTTTTTTTTGGGTCGATTGATTTTGGGATAAGATTCCAGATTCCACCTGCTCTGTGGCAGAAGCTTGCGGAAGCGCATAAGTCTTTAATATCCTTAAGTCTCAATGCTGGACCATTAATCTCTTCATACTTGTTAAGGAAAGCTTCTTCTCCTGCGTTTTCAGTGCCATCAAAACCAATTTTCATATGTGTTCCATCGCAAAAAGGTTTATTCTTTGACTGTCCGCAACGGCAAAGTGAACAAATTTTCTGTGGCGGATACTTTGCGCTTGGTTGCCATTGTGTTGCGGTTCCATTGGAATCTGCGATAATTACCTGTTTTTGCAAAGGAATCTCTCCAAAAACCATGTAAGGTCCGTCTTTGCTAACCTTAATTTTCGCCGTATTACTCGGAGACATTTTTGCATTTGTTTTCATTACTCGTTCAATTCCTCACTGATGAAATATGATTATTGATAAGCTTGTTATCGAGTGGATTTTTGGATAGTTAATTGTTTCGCCAACTCCTCAAAGAATAGGTCAATGCGGTGCAATGTCCGTCCAAAGTCAGCTATTGAGGTGATCGTTGTAACTGGTGTCTCTGCCGTTATGGTGACTTTGGTAGTTTTCTTGTTAACGGATACTGCGTCGATCATGAGTGTTGAGCTATATGAGAGGAAGCTTGTTTTCGTTCTGGCTTTAACATGGTGTGCTTGTTCGTCTATTTCTTCCAAGGTCCATTCTAAACTGGTGAGGGCTTTTGGAAGGGTCTCCCAAATTTTGGTTATGGGATAGTCTATTTCAAATATTTCTTTTTCTTTCCTTAAATAAGCCAATTTTTCCACTTCAGCTTGCTAAGTGCTTTATGATAAAACTCTTTTATCTTCCTTATCTCTTTCTTCAGTTTTGAATCTTTGGTTTTAGTTTCTGGCAAAAATAAGTGTATTCACATTAATATTTTTCATAAAGATTTTAAGGAGGGCTGAAAGTGGAAGGTTAAAGCTCCGTTATGAAATATTCCCTTTCCCATTTAATGCATAAGGGTTATAGAATTTAGAAACTGCATTCAGTATCGCAATCAGATACTAAGAAAATAAGTGGAAAATTGGGGTCAATTACCTTTTTCAAATAGCAAGTAATGATTAGTGCCTAATGCTACTGCAGCGTTGCCCGCACACGCGTAGGTATGAAGCCGCCAACCCGCCTTTTCCCACTCTTCGATTACTTTGCCGACATTTTCGTGGTGTCACACCAAAATGCATTTCCATTCTTTCAACTTGATTCACCTTTTAACATCTATGAGAAACAGTGACTATTTTGATTTTCTGAGAGGCTTTAGAAGCAAACGTTATAAGAAATGTGCCCAAAGCTAACAATAGATTAAATATGAACTTAAATGTTGCAGCTACATTTGTTGCTATTTCAGCGCTAGTTGGATATTTCTTAATGCGCTTTCTTCTGCCAGCGTTCAATTATGAGCGTCTGCTACTCTTAGGCAGTTTAGCGCTTGTATCTATATTTCTTATGTTTATAGATCGACGGCGGAAGCTGAAAAAAGAAGCAAAAGCTGCATAGTTTTGTGAAACTATTGCAGGCAAACAAACCATAATTGAGTATTTGAAGCATGATAGAGAGGTAGAAAATTATTTAGCTTAAAACAATCTAACCTGTTTTTGATTATATTGGTGAAATTGTATGGGCGATCTTGCTGATTGTCCAAAATGCGGAAAGCATGAAAAACGAGAAGTATTAAGTATTTTCAGAGAGATGTGGCGAAAAGCAGATTCGCCGTTGCATCGGATATATTCTTCATGGGAAGAGCTAGTGCAACATGTTGAAATCGCAACAGACGACAATGACAAGGAAGAAAAATTCGCGATCCATACATGTCCTAATTGCGGAGTAAAGCAGAGAATTACTAAACCATTAGAAGGTTTCTTCCCATATCAAAACTGCAAAGCTTGTGAACAGGCTTATTACGTTAACAAGGATTTAACGGTAAGAGAGCTAACAGAACACGAAAAACGTGAGATACCTAAGTCGTGGATCAAAATTGTTGATAGCTTGAGCAAAAAGAAATGTGCGATAGTTTTTAGGTTTGAATGAAAAGAAGCTGAAAGTATTTCTGGTTCAATTGTGTTGCACAGTTCTCGCTTTTTTTTCCTTTTTTTTCCATGCATGACGCAAAGAATTAGTATTGTTTAGGCTGGGTAACCGTGGAAAAAGGCGCAAAGTTACCTTTATTCAATGATTGCTCCCAAAACAATGCTATATGCATAAACACAAAAATAATCTTCCACTGAAAACAACTTAAGCAAAGCATATATTTTCATAAAAATCAATTGACTATTGGAGAAGAGCAGGTTTGAATTCTAAGGGTTTATCTAGGATTCAATCGATATTTTTAGCTGCCATAATACTAGGTACTGTAGTGGGTGGAAGCGCAATTTACCTTCTTTGGAGCGGAACAGCACCCTCCGCCGAAACAATTAAGATAGGCATATGCGGTGATCTGGATAACGTTAATGGGAAGGCGGTTTGGCAGGGTGCAGTCTTAGCCGCCGAACAGGTTAACGCTGAAGGCGGCGTTCTAGGAAGAACATTCGAAATAATAGCAGAAGATGACCAAAGTGAAGCGTTGCCCATGGATCTTGCTATGGCTAACAGTGCTATGATAGAGCTGATAACCCTTGACAAAGCAGATTTTTTAATAGCTTCTGCTGGTCCTCCGATTACTTTAACGTATCAAGAGCTTTGCGCTCAACACAAAAAGATACTCTTCACTACGACCGATATCAGCAATACACTTACAAAGCGGGTTCTAGAGGATTATGATACGTACAAGTATTATTTCAGGGGGGGAACTGGAAACGCAACCAACGCCCACAATGGCCGAATAGACTCGCTTATCACTCTGAGAAATTATACTGGATTTAACAAGGTTGCCTTCTTGGTTCATAATTTTGGCATCGGAATGGAAAAAGGTTCAGAAAAGCTGCAAGAAAGTCTAATTGCGAATGGTTTCGAAATTGTCTATGGCGCTCTTGTTCCATTTGATACATTCGATTTCACAAGCTATTTTGTAGCCGTCGAGGAATCGGGAGCTGAGATATTGAATACCTTTATTGTGGGAGATGCTGCCATTCCTTTGGTGAAGGAGTGGTATGAGAGAAAGTCACCTTTTGTCCTTTGGGGCGTATTGAGTACTGTTTCAGAGGTTGACGCTTGGGATTTAACGGAAGGAAAGTGCGAGTTTGTATCCGTTATTGGCTATCCGGTTACTGCTGGGTATCCCTTGACCACTAAGACTGTGCCTACACGAGAGGCATACGTCAATAGGTGGGGCGAATTGCCAACCTCGTTCGCAGCTATTGCGTACGATGTGGTGAGGTTTATACTTCCAGATGCTATAAAGCGAGCCGGTACATCCGAGCCGGAGGCTTTGGTTGGGGCTTTGGAGGAGACGGATGTGGAGACTTCGTCTGCGCAGCGTTTCGTTTTCACTTCTGATCATGATGTTATGATAGGTAGAGCTGGTCCGAACAGACCCGAGGAAGATTATATGCTGGTTTGCTTATTTCAGTGGCAGAATGGAGTACAAGTACCAGTTTATCCATTGGAAATTATGGAGGAGACAGAAACAATTTACACTTATCCGCCTTGGCCCGGACCTTGGGACTAACTTCAGCAATTCTTTCTCTTTTTTTAGGCGCACTTGGTTTGTCTATTGTAAAGTAGTCTTATTTAGTCCACAGTGGTTAAACACGGTCACATGAAGACAAAAGTGGCGATTTCACCCGCAAAACTCCCTTTTTTTGTGGGAAATGAAATCAGTTTTGAAGTTTCAGTTGTTAATCATCTTAAGGTATTAGAAGCATTTCTTTAGGCTCTTCAAAATGTGACAGAATTGTTTGTCCTGTTGAAATTACCGCTTTATGAACCCTATTATTTTCAAGTTTGTTTTCTTCAATCAGCTTCCTGTGGATCGGAAATATTGCGCAGTAATTAACAAGATTTAATTTAGTCTTTTCTTTTAGAGAAATCGAAATTCAAGGGTTGAAAAATGGTATTTAAAATTAAGGAATTTGAATCTTTTAAAGCGGTGGAAGACGCTCTAGGTAAGGAGATTTCTGAAGCCAAAAGCAGACTGGGTAAATGCCTGCAACGATTGGATGGAATCCGAGAGCTGGCGGAGAAGACTAAGAAGATACGGCAGGTGATCGGGAAATTGGCGGGGAATAAGGCTGTTTCTGAGAGCTTGGGTGAACTTAGCGTGGATGGATTAACCGTTGTGTTGAATGCTGGTCCGCTGGATGAGTTAACTGCCTATGAAATGATGGTTCGTAGTAACCAGGAACTTTTGTCGAAACTGCAGAAGGCGTGTGAGGGACTTAAGCCTCTAGCCGAGTTTAGCGACACTAGCGGATTAAAATTCTTAATTGTTGAAAATAATGGCGTTCCAGAACGCATTCTATTGAAGGTCTCTTAGGTCACATGCTGTTCTTATTGTACATTAGCGGATGAGCCTAAAAAATTTCTTAAGTAACTGGAGGCTCGCTCCAATAATTTATTAATCCCAGCGATAGTGGCGATTTTTCACATAATTTTCCCTTTTTCCTTTTCTTTTACGTTTTTGGTATTTTTTCACGATCTATATTTCTGAATTATGGGGTCTCATTGATCGCCAGCTGGATACAAGATCCTCCTTATTTTGAATCATTCGCTGGGTTTCTTCAATTTTGATTTTTATTAATGCGTCCAAGACTTTTTCTACTGAAACAGCAGAGAAAATTGCAGGTCGTTCATTGGTAGAATTTACAATACCCTTTTTTTGCAGGTTTTTAAGGCTGGGATATAGTTGCTGCTTGGTTATTTTTAGGGAGTTGACTAAGTCTTTTCCTCTTTTAGGACCTTTTTTTGCAAGGTATATGTAGACTTGGGAATCTATTGGTTTGAATCCAAAGCCTATGAGTATTTCCATCACTAGTTTATAACTCAGACTTTTAACTCTCCTTCATAATGTGCTTCGTGAACTGGCTAATTTTTCATAAACAAAAAATGGGTGGAGGGTGTCTGTAGGCTCCTCACTGGATTATTTGGGTTCTTTTTGCATCAGATTACGGAGATCATGACTGGCTGATAGAGTACTCTCTATCTAGCCTTTCAAGCAGTAGCCTGTCCATAACGCTCCGACGATGGGTCCATCATAAGAGTACATCAGTGTTTGCCCCTCAAAATCCCCAAAGCCATGAAGCACACCATGTATTGAATACTCTAGTGTGAAATATGACATTTTCATCACTATCTCACCTGCAAAGCCTCCATCCACGCTGGGAAACGTCAACTCTCCGTAGCCACGACTTTTTAACCAGCCATTTTTTAAGTTAACAATAAAATTGCCAAAATTTCTAGAAGTTCCATCAGGATATATGTCGTTTCCAATGGTGAGAGTGACAGGGTAAAAGTCCGTATGGTCGCCACGAATTTGGAGTATGCCACCGTTAGTAACCCATGTTCTTTCAGGTGATGGAATAGATACTTGAGGTCCAGGCAATAACGTAGCAGGAACTTTCAGGCCTTTTGTTGGTTCAGCAATTGCTGGAACAACGAGTATGGTTGCAAAAATTAGGACGATTGGAATTACTAGCACTTTCTTATTCATTTTGCGTTTTCACCTCCTCCAAAACTAGCTTTTTTCCTCCTCTTTGGGACTCAAAAAATATTATTTAGCTTAAACACTATAATCTAGAGGTAGTCGGAAAAAATACGACCAATTAATTCATCGAACCTTGAATTGCAGGGGGATAAGCCGAGAGTGAGCCAAGAACAAGTGCTCAAAACACTTGTGAACCTTGGATTTACACAAATAGATGCCAAGATCTACATTTTCCTTGCCAAGAAGGGCGCTAAAAAAGGAAGAGACATACGCAGAGCACTAAAGATAACCAAGCAGCAACTATACCCTAGCCTAAGAACCCTACAAAAAAAGGGTATCGTAAGCTCAACTATCGAGTATCCCGCTCGGTTCAGCGCAATATCATTTGAAAAAGTGTTAGACCTTTTCATAAAAGCAAAGATAGAAGAAACCCAACGCCTACAGCAAAGCAAAGATGAGATTCTTTCCAAATGGCAGACCCTTGACATCGCAGAAACCGACATGCCAAGGTTCACGGTAATCGAGGGCAGAAGATATATTTTCTCAAAAATTCAGCAGATGATACAGGAAACGAAAAGCCAAATATCAACCATAACAACGGTTCCAAGCTTAGTACAGGCTGACCAATACGGCCTTTTCGACACTGGCTTTAGCTATCCTTTGAAATCCAAGATTCAATTCCGTTTCCTAACCGAACTGTCCACTCAAAATGTAAAAGCGATGAAAACTCTTCTGAGAGAAACAATACTTGCAAAGCTTAATGTCAAAGGACGAAACCCGGATTTAGGCTTAAGGCTATTCCCTCGAATGGTCATAAAGGATGAAGACGAAGTCATATTCTTTATCAGCCCTAGAACTGAAGCGTCAATAATAGAACGAGATGATGTATGCCTCTGGACAAACTGCAAGACTCTCGTGCAAGCGTTCATGGCCATCTTTGAGGAGTTATGGCGCTACTCAACAGACATCCAGAACAAGATCGTTGAAATCGAAACAGGTAAACCACCGCCCAAAGTCTACGCTATTAGTGATGCAGAAACAGCCAGAAAGAAATACGACACGATGGTGCAGGGGGCTAAAGAGGAAATAATATTGCTGACCTCCTCAAACGGCATCATCGAATCCTGGAAGAATAAATCCCTCCTTAGGAAGTTAACTGAAAGGGGCATCTCCGTCAAAATCATGGCCCCTATCATACGCGAGAACTCAAAAGAGGCGGAACAACTTTCAAAGTTCTGCATAGTTAAACACGTGCCCATTAACTATTGGAAAACCATGATCGTTGACGGAAGGCGTCTTTTGCAGTTTAGAACTCCTCCTCCAGACCAGGAAAAGCCTGAAGCAAGATTGCTTTCCGAAAGTGCCTTGTACACTGAGAATCCGGAATACTTGGAGTTTATGAAAAACGCACTGCATGACATCTGGAAAAAGGCTCAAGTTCTATCAGACATCACTTACGGATCAATGCTCGAACCCTTTGGACCCGCGGTTGTACCTCTTCCTAAAGATAACATATTCGAAAAAAGTCACTTAACTGTCATAGATTTAAAGCCGCCGGGAACTATAAAAGAAAAAGACATCTTAAACAAGATCATCAAAGCCCAGAAATTGCAGGTAAAGGATATTTCAAAGGACATCTCAAGAATGTACGCTAGCCAGGCAACGGCTTTTATCAACCCTCCAGATAACTTTAACTTACCTGCAATGATGATACAAGCCACCCTTGTAGAGAGCTGGTCTTCGTTAGGAGGAGGATGTTTCCTCGTTGTCTTGTTATGGCTTGAGACGCCAGCTGGCCACGCTTTTGTGCCAGTGGCCGTCTTGCTACCTCAAGGAAGTCCAGAGGCTCAGGCTTATTTTGAGATGTGGTTTGCAGGAACCCCTGCTGCGCAAAATATTCAACTGGTTAAAGAGAACGAACTGCAAGTACGCGTGCATGGTAATACACTTTTTGCTGGTTGGACGGTGCTAATACCGCTTTTTCCCACACAGAACATTCTCCAACCTGGCTGCCTGCTGGTTGAAGGATACGGGGAAGTCAAACCAGGCGGAATCACTGTAGTGTTCCCTACAGGCATCAAGGCAGAGATGGAAGGAAATTACTTCGATGCCTTCGTAACTTTCATGCAACCGTCCTACAACTATTCAGGACCTGGAACTGAAGCTTTCTTTGCAAGAGATTTAATAATGACCAAATTTCCCCCGCAAAACAGCCGCAACCAGTAGCATGATTCGCAAACAAAAAATATAACGGCATCTTGACACCTCATTTCTAAATAGCAACATCTGCAACTCTGCATCAGGTTTTAGTTGGTTCCTTCGCCCAGAAGAAGCGGATCATAGCTGAGACCAAGAACATGCCTCCAAACGCAAGTCCAACAGCTCCATAGAATCCCATGGTCAAAACAAGCAATGCTCCTCCCACAGCAGGTCCAATAGTTGACCCCACGCTTTCAACTGCACTGTTCAGCGACATCATCGTACCTCGAGATTCTGGAACCTGCGCAACAGCCAAACAAGCATATGCCGTCAATCCTATGGAGCCAAACCATGACATCAAGAAATTGCTGACCAAAGCTCCCCAAAGGTTGGGAATGAAAAAGAAGGTTATCGTGAAAACACCGCAGAGGAGTGTACCTGCTACTGTAGTGGTTCTTGCTCCAAACCTATTCGCGAGTCTCCCTGCAACAAGGCTCCCAACCATGAGAATCGCTAATGAAGCCATTGCCACTACAATAGTAAAATCCAATGACACAGCAAATCTTTCTCGGTAGAAAGCAGTAGCGAAGATTGAAAACATGGCTCCTGCTGCTGCAAGAATTTGACTAACCAAGCAAGCTATGGCAGATTTATCTCTTAGGACGTGCTTAAAACTTTCCACATAGGAAGCTTTCTCGATGGCTGCAGCCTGCCTACGCAGTCGAGATGGGACAGTCAACAAAGCCAAGGCTAAGCCCGCAAGTGCTATGGGCAGTGTTTGTAGCAAAAAGTTGGAACGCCACCCCGCAACATCCGCTAAGAACCCGGACCAAGGCAAACTGATGAGAGCCGTACCCATCAAGGTTGCCATCAAGTAGCTAACTGCCTTGGATCTTCTCTGCGGGGCGAAGGCATCTCCAATCAGCGTAAAAGACATTACGCCAAACATTACGGTCCCGAGTCCTTCCATAACGAGGAAAATCTGCATCGTGGCGAAATCTGGAGCAAGGAATCCTCCTATGGCTGAGAAAAGAACAAGCAACATCCCAGCCAAAATCAAGGATTTGTACCTGAACCGAACTGCCAAGGCACCCA
>Ga0209427_10007785_pt1 | contig 12097 bp, 7 predicted proteins | sample DeeMarSWOR136_30_FD_187465 | JGI IMG/M metagenome (GOLD analysis project Ga0209427, IMG submission 187465) | Marine sediment microbial communities from White Oak River estuary, North Carolina - WOR-1-36_30 (SPAdes) (version 2) | ecosystem: Environmental > Aquatic > Marine > Intertidal zone >... | reverse complement strand
CAAGAGTGTATTCCAGTATCCTGTCACCTTTTTTCGTTCGTCAGCAATCGGCACGTTCATTGGCGCCTTACCCGGAGCAGGAGGGGTCACGGCGAGCTTCTTGGCTTATGCTGAAGCTATTCGAGGCTCCAAGACTCCGGAGGCATTTGGAAAGGGACATATTGAAGGAGTTATTGCACCTGAAGCAGCGAACAATGCCTGTGTCATGGGGTCACTGATTCCGACCCTGGCCTTGGGCATTCCGGGAAGTGAAGCGTGCGCGCTCTTCTTAGCCACCATGATCTTCCACGGTCTGGCTCCCGGGCCATTGGTATTTACCAGGGATGCAGAGACAATTTACACGCTATTTGCCTGCCTGATCATAACTAATTTTGCCATCTTTTCAGTGGGAGCAACCTGTGGGAGGTACTTTGCCAAAGTCACCTTAGTTCCAAATAGGATAATCGTTCCCCTAATCATAAGCATATCGCTGATCGGAAGCTATATTTTGCGCCGGACTATCCTTGATGTCATACTCGCCAGTACGTTCGGTTTCATCGGCTTTATCATGCGTGAAAGAGGATATGGTCTTGTTCCCTTCATACTCGGACTCATTTTAGGTCCCATAGCCGAGCGAGGGTTCAGGCAGGCCTTGTTAATGTCTGAGGGCAGCTATGCCATCTTCGTGGAGTCCATCATAGCGAAAGTCCTCGTAGCCGTCATTGTCGTAGCACTTTGTTTTCCCGTGGTAAGGGGCGCCGCCAAAAGGATTTCTTACAAGAGAAGCAGTTCAAGAAGTTAGATCTTGAGTATGTGAAGCACGAACAACGTTGACTGGTCAATTGAATCTCCTAGCCCTGGCAAGTGCGCCGTAGACAAATGCAGTGCGTACAGCTGATCAGGCCGAGTGGGAATGAGCTCCCATTGAGAAGATATCGGATTCATACTACATAATCTTTACGGTCTATGGGGCGGCCGTTGGAACTTGACAGCTTTCATAGTAGGATGGTAAACGTTCTCCGTAGGCAAATGGATCAGGTTTCGCTCGTTCACTCATTTTCCAAGTGGCAACCATATAACGAGAAGGAGGCAAAAATGGAAGGACGCTTGCTGAAGATCGATCTATCAGATCAGAGTTATTCCATCGAAGACATTTCCTCAGAGATTCTGGAAAAATATATCGGTGGACGAGGCCTGGGGGCCTATCTCTTGTACAACCTGGTTGATGGAGGGGTTGACCCGCTCGGGCCCAAAAACCAGCTCATATTTTCTGCGGGTCCTGCCCAGGGAACGAGCCTCCACTTCAGCCCTAAGGCGGTACTGAGCACGAAGTCACCCCTGACCGGTATCTACTTGTATTGCGTTAGCAGTGGCACATTTGCCCACAGCTTGAGAAAGGCTGGTTTTTTCACGGTGGCAATCCGGGGAATGGCTTCGTCGCCCGTCTATCTTTGGATCAACAATGATCGCGTAGAATTCAAAGACGCCACAAAACTATGGGGGATGAAATCATACGATGCCCAGAAGGGGATGCTGGACGAGATTGGTCAACCCAAAGCCTCCACCCTGTCAATTGGTCCAGCAGGGGAGAAGTTGATGGAGTATGCAGCAGTTATGACTGACGGTACATTGTATCGAGCATTTGGTCGCGGAGGTTGCGGTTCTGTCATGGGGTCCAAAAAGCTCAAAGGAATCGTCCTGGCTGGAGATAAAGAAATCGCTCTGGGGGATACAAAAGCGTTCGAGCAGGTTAAGAAAAAAATCACGGAGAAGATCAAAAACAATCAGGCCTGGGCTGAGATGCGCCGCAAGTATGGTACCGGGGCGGACATGGTGCAGCTGAATGAGTTGGGAATATTGCCCACCCGAAACTGGCAGGGAGGAACATTTGAAGGGGTCGAAGGTATTTGTCCCGTGACAACGGAGAAGGAGTGGCCAAGAAAAAATTTGTCATGTGGCCCCTTCTGCCCGGTGCCCTGTTCGCATAGCATCACCATAGGTAAGGGTCCCTACAAGGGAGCCTACTGCGATGGTCCTGAATACGAAACCTTCTATTCGTTCGGGTCGAACTGCGGTGTGGACAAATTTGACGCCATTGTTGCAGCTGAGCAAATCTGCGATGAGGAAGGCATTGACACTATGTCTGCTGGGTGTTCCATCGGTTTCGCTATGGAATGCTTTGAAAAGGGACTGATCAGCCTGAAGGATACTGACGGGATTGAATTGCGCTTCGGGAATGATCAGGCAATGATAGCAATGCTGAGAAAGATAGTAAATCGGAAAGGCTTGGGAGAACTGCTGAGTGCAGGCGTTCGGAAGGCCTCGCAGGAGATTCCAGGTTCTGAGTCTTTTGCGATGCACGTAAAGGGTATGGAATTGGGAGGATACGAGTGCCGCGGGCTGAATGGTCAAGCGCTCCAGTTCGCCATCAATAATCGGGGTGGTGGTCATCATGCGTATGGTCTTCCCGCCAGAATTGAAGGAACTGATGGAACACGTCTGGAAGTGGCAGGCAAGGGGGCATTGGTGAGGCGGGCAGCAATCGGTCGGATTGTCTGCGATTCTCTGACCGTTTGTACTTTTGTGAGAAATCTCTACGACAATCAGACGATCGTGGAGGCACTATCTTCGCTCTCCAGAGAAGACTGGTCAGTTAGTGACATTGAGACCGTCGGGGAAAGAGTCATGGCGCAGGAACGGCTGTTCAACATGAGGGAGGGTATTACCAGCAAAGATGACACCCTTCCTGAACGGCTACTAAAAGAACCCAAACCTGATGGACCGACAAAGGGGATTGTAGTTCCCCTGGACGCATTGAAGGAGCAGTATTATGAGGTCCTCGGGTGGGACAAGGAGACGGGAAACCCCACGGATGATGTATTGCAAAAACTAGGTGTTGCAAAGTAAATGCATAGCAGGGTTAGCAGTCTTGTGTAATCACCTACTGAACTAGATTACTAACAACGGAGGGTACCAATGAACTACGATCAAATCTACAGCTTTGTGTTGGGTACGGTGATCCGCCATGGATACAACAGTGCAGCTCAGGTTGGAGCAGAAGTCAAGCGGCTGCGAGCCAAAAAGGTTTTGATTGTCAGTGACAAGGGAGTGAGCGGAGCCGGTTTGCTGGATCCCATTACCCAGTCGTTAGAAGGGGCACGAGTCCCCTTCGTGGTGTTCGATGATGTGGAAGTTGACCCAGGCACAGCGACCGTTCACAAGGGGGTAAAGCTGCTCCAGAACGAGGGCTGCAACATTGTTGTCGTCGTGGGAGGCGGTAGTCCTGTTTGTGCTGCCAAGGGTATTGCGCTGGTGGCGACGAATGGAGGGGCAATTACCGACTATGAGGGAATCGGGAAATACAAGCGGCCTCCGTTGCCCGTCATTGCCATTCCAACCACCGCAGGAGCAGGCAGTGAGGTTTCTCCTATGTTCATCATTACCGATGAAAGCCGCAATTACAAAATGAGTGTGGGTGGACCAGCCTGTTATCCTACGGTCGCCATCTTGGATCCTTTCCTGTTGCGCAATATTCCCTTCTGGCCCGCAGTTAATGCCGGATTGGACGCTTTAACCCATGCAGTGGAGGCATGCTGGACCAATTTATCCACCCCTTTTACGGACAGTATTGCTCTGGGGGCTATCAGCCTGATGATGGAGAACCTGGCTCCTATGGTTTTGACCGGGGATCTAGAAGCTAAGAACAAACAGCTCCTAGCCAGCACCATGGCCAATGTGGCCTGCGGCAACGCAAGATTGGGGCTTGTCCATGCCCTATCTCAACCTCTGGGGGCCTATCATCTCGCTCATGGATATGCCAACGGCATCATGCTGCCCTATGTGATGGAGTTTAACCTGCCTGCGTGTGAAGAAAAGCTTGCTGCCATGGCCATTGCTATGGGGGAGGACAAGACTGCCTATACGCAAGGGGAGTTAGCGCAAAAAGCCATTTGGCGAGTAAAAAACCTGTATATTGAATTGGGGTTTCCAAGGAAATTAGATAAAAAAGAAGTCAACCCCAAGGACATTCCAGAAATGGTGAAGCGAGCCATGACTCGGCCCCAGATACAGTTCAATATTCGGAGAACTACAGAAGAAGACCTGGCGCAGCTTTACGAAAAGGCCTTTCAGGGATGGGAGTTGTGAGAGACTAGGCTCGTAGGGAGTTTACGTGAGCTGAAAAACACAAATCAAGTCGACAGAAGGGAGTACCAATGGCGAACGAATACCGCATTCATCCGCTGCCCATACTCAGAATTTACAGCGACAAGGGCATCTTTACCTATCTGAATGCCTACGGAGAGAAATTCTGGTTTCCTGTCTATTCCTTCTACATTGAAGGAGCGGAAAAAAACCTCTTAGTTGATACCGGCTGCACCGCCGCAGATATGCGGAAGTACTCTAAATTTACCAGTCAAGCTGAAGATATCGTACCATTCGAGGATAACCTTTCCAAGTTTGGACTTTCGCCACAAGACATCGACATCGTTATACAGACTCACTTGCATCTCGATCACTTTCTAAATACACGAAAATGCAAGAATGCCACAGTGATTGTTCAAGAGGACGAACTACAGTTTGCTTACAATCCTCACCCTCTGTTTGCCCGTTCGTACGTCAAAGAGTGGTATGAAGGGGTAAAGTTCGAACCGGTCAAAGGAAATAGTGAGATTCTGCCTGGAATCAACGTGATCAATCTACCTGGACATACCGCGGGATCACAGGGAGTTGCCATTGCAACCAAAGCTGGTACAGCGGTCATAGCGGGGTTTTGCTCCGTGGATGAGACCTTCGGTGATAAAGACGATGTCTCCTCACCAATACTTGTCCCGGGTATTCTTGTTGACTCTTTGAAGGCGTATGACAGCATCGTGAAAATCCGACAGATAGCCGACCTGATCGTCCCAACCCACAGTGACAGATTTTTGAATGGAGAACCTATCCCTTCATGAGCCACTGAAGGAAATGAGGAAGGAATCCCACTGAATCGCTGAGACCAGCACGGAGCGAATATTGTGAGGCCCAAGGACTTACGGGGATGGTTAGAAAACGTCGAGGACATGGGAGAGTTGCGAGTATTGAAGGGTGCAGACTGGAATCTAGAAATTGGAGCAATCACAGAACTGGTGCATAAACACCCAAACGGACCTGCCGTGCTATTCGATGAGATCAAAGGCTATCCTCAGGGGTATCGGCTGCTGGTGAATTCCATGGGGACTCTGAGCAGGGTCGCTCTTACCTTGAATCTGCCTTCAGACTTGTCCCCTATGGGTCTCGTGGAAGCTATCAAGCATAAACTAGCGAATTTGACATTAACGCCACCCAAGATCGTAAAAGATGGGCCCATCTTGGAAAACGTTTACCAAGGCAAAGACATCAATGCCCGAGTCTTTCCTGCGCCAAAATGGAATGAGTTAGACGGGGGGCGATACATCGGTACAGGCGGCGTGACCATCACGAAGGGTCCCGATGATGAATGGGTGAACTTGGGAACGTACAGGGTGATGCTTCATGATCGGGATACCCTGGGGTTCTATATATCTCCGGGCAAGCACGGCCGCATTCATCGAGAAGAATATTTTGGCAGAGGAGAACCGTGCAGAGTGGCGCTTTGTCTGGGCCAGGATCCGTTGATCCTGGCTGTCGGGGGCAACGAGTTACCGTACAGGGTGTCAGAATATGATGTTGTCGGAGGCATTCAGGGAGAAGCCTTAAAGGTGATTAAAGGCCCCTTTTCTGCTCTGCCAATTCCAGCTGACGCGGAGATCGTGATCGAAGGAGAAGCCCATCCCAATGAAACTCGAATGGAAGGCCCTTTCGGCGAATTTACGGGCTATTATGCCAGTTCGATGCGACCTGAGCCGATCATTAAAATCAAGACCATAATGCATCGAAACAACCCCATTCTGCTCGGTTCTGCTCCTGGGAAACCTCCGTACGAAAATGCCTTTTTCAGGTCATTCATAAAATCGGCCACTATCTGGATGCAATTAGAGAACGCCGGCATACCAGATGTCCGAGGAGTTTGGGCGCCTCCTGCAGGAGGTGCGATGTCTTTGATTTTCCTGTCAGTTAAACAACGGTATCCTGGGCATGCGAAGCAAGCCGCTCTGGTAGCATCTCAGTGCGGGGCCGGAGCTTACCTTGGGAAGTACATCATTGTCACGGATGAAGACATAGATATTACAGACATGGAGGACATGTTTTGGGCCCTGGCAACAAGATCCGATCCACAACAGTCCATTGATATAACCAGAAGGTGCTGGAGTAGTCCTTTAGATCCAATGATTCCTCTCGGAGCACCTTCTTTAAATTCCAGGGCCATCATTGAAGCATGTCGGCCGTATGAGTGGATTGATGACTTCCCACTTATTGTGGGTGCGAACAAGGAATATTTGGATGCAGTCAAAGAAAGGTGGAGCAGAGTGTTGTTTGACTGACGATTTAGGGCATTCCTGCTTGAACGTTCACCTCATTGGATTATGAGGCCGGCACGGAAAAAAGACGGTCACACATCTCTTTGGCGACTCGGCTGATATGCAAAACCCTCGGGATTGGTGGATTCAGTCCCGCCTAGCGGCATTTGTTTGCAATGGGCTCCGTTACGAGAAGTTTTTTCAATCGAAGGCATAGAAAAAGACGGTGCAAATTCACAGCTTACGAACCTTTGTCTTAACGCACGCTAAAATCACCAAAGCGGTGTGTGCTGCTGATCGAAATCGGGTACAGTTGTGCTGCGCGGAAACCACTCATATTTTCTTCAGGCTGACTTACTCTGTTGAGCAACAGGATCACAAGGAGATGCAAATATGATCAGAGGTGGGATCGACATCGGTGGGACGTTTACTGATATTGTGTATATCGATGATGAGACCGGAGAGATTACCTCCCACAAGATACTCACTACCCCTGATAACCCGGCGATAGGCGTTTTGCGCGGGATCACCGAAAGTGAAATTGCCTTGAACAACGTGTGGTTACTCGTTCACGGAACCACTATCGTAATTAATGCCATTGTTAGCCGCACCGGTGCGAAAACATCCTTAATCACCACAGATGGTTATAGGGATCTGCTCGCAATAGGAAGAGGTAATCGGCTTGAGTCCTTCAACTTCTTTTACACAAAACCTGAGCCGCTGATACCCCGACAATGGAGAATGGCTGTCCCTGAGAGGATGGACTCGAGCGGCAACGTGATTGTTGAGCTAAACCTTCACGAAGTTGAGAAAGCTGTAGATTACTTCGCCAGTGAGGGGATAGAATCTGTTGCGGTCTGCTTTATTCATTCCTACACCAATTCAAAACACGAAGAACAAGTCCGGCAGCTTATTGAATCCAAATACAAACACGTGCACGTTACCCTTTCCACGGACGTCCTGCCGGAAATAAGGGAATTCGAGCGGTTGAGCACCACTGTAGTTAGCGCTTATACAAAGCCGGTTGCCAAGAATTATATTGATGACCTCGAAGACAGCTTAAAGAAGGGTGGTTATCGGTCAGACCTGTATTTAATGCAATCCAATGCTGGCATCATAAACTCACACATGGCAAAAACCTCCCCCGTCCAAATCATTGAATCTGGACCTGTAGGAGGCATCGTTGCCTGCCAATACCTGGGAGATTTAATGGGGTATGAGAATATCGCCGTTTTTGATATGGGGGGAACGACTTCAAAGGCAGGCCTCGTGATCAAAGGCAACATAAGCGTGACCAAAGATTACTGTCCAGCAGGATACCCAATCAGGATCCCGGTTGCCGACATGATCGAATTGGGGATCGGCGGAGGAAGCATTGCGCGGCTCGATGAGGCAGGTTTTTTAAAGGTGGGGCCTTTGAGCGCTGGGGCAGATCCAGGACCAGTGTGCTATGACCTAGGCGGGGTTGAGCCTACTCTTACCGATGCCAATCTTGTCTTGGGTCGGGTAAGAGGCTTATTGAAAGGGAAAACTAGACTGAACAGGGACAAGGCACGTAAGTCAATAGCTGAAAAGGTGGCAAGCCCTCTTAATCTCGACCTGGTTAGTGCAGCTGACGGGATAGTGGAGATAGCAGTTTCACTGTTGATCGACGAATTTCGTTCAGTCTCGATCGCTAAGGGCATCGATTTAAGAGATTTTGTGATGTACGCCTTTGGTGGAGCCGGTCCGATGCACTGTGCACTCATGGCAAAGGAATTGGGAGTGAACACGATCATTATACCGGCTGCTGCAGGAGTCTTTTCAGCATTGGGGTTCCTATGCTCCGACTTGAAGCATGACTTTGTCAAAACCCATATCATGAAAACAACGGAAATGAACGTGGTCAACGTTGAGGAAATATATCGCGCACTTGAATCGCAAGGGATACAAACTCTCGAGAGAGAGGGAGTGAACAGAAATGACGTATCCATCGTCAGAAGTGTCGACATGAGATATGTTGGCCAGGCCTACGAACTAAACATCCCCTTTGTATTTGAACAGATATCATCGCGAGTTCCTGAAGAACTCGTGGAGACATTCAACCAATCGTATGAGAATTACTACGGACACTCCACACCTGAAGAAACAACAGAAATTGTGAACTTTCGAGTCACGGCGACAGGCAAAGTGAGAAAACCCCCGATTAAGAAGATGTCGACGAAGAAGCATCAATTGTTGGTTAGAGACATGGAAGATGTCTATTTTAAAGACGTGAAGTGGGTAAGTTGTCCCTTTTATGATCGCGAAGATTTGCCATATGAGACTAGGATTGAGGGACCTGCCATCATAGAAGAGTATACATCGACGACTGTGATTCCCCCGGACTTCGAGGCAAGCATTGATCAATATTCCAATATCGTCATAACCAGGAGATTGTGAACGATGAGTACTATCGATCCTGTAACCCTGGAGATCGTTAACAACCGGCTTCGATTCATTTCAAAGGAGATGGTTATCGCTCTGACCAGGACTGCGTACTCCGCTGTCATCTATGACGGACACGATTGCTCGGCTGGTCTATTTGATGCCAATGGGCAGCTCTTGACCTTGGATGCAGGCCTTCCCTTTCACATTTCTCCGATGCCCTTTTCAGTCAAAGGGGTCATACGAGAATTTGAAGGTCACATCAACCCAGGAGACGTTTTTATCGCCAATGATCCCTCGTACGGAGGAACACATCTTCCGGATGTGCTTGTTCTCATGCCGATCTTCTACAACAAAGACCTCGTCTTTTTTGCTGCATCAAGGGGTCATTGGACGGATGTCGGAGGTAGTACACCGGGCAGCCTTTCTGGCAAGGCCACCGAGCTGATTCAGGAAGGCCTAGTCATTCGTCCGATAAAGCTCTTGCAGAGCGGCGAACTGAACCGGAATTTGGTTGATCTTCTATTTTCCAATATGAGAATGAGGGACATAAGGTACGGCGACATGATGAGTCAGGTAGCCGCGTGCAGGCATGCTGAAAAAGCCTGCTTAGAATTAATTAACAAATACGGTGTAGGCACAGTCGAGAAATGTGGAAAGGAGATCATGGACCGGACGGAGCAAAGTCTGCGGAAAAAACTGCGAGAGATACCGGAAGGAACCTATCATTACGAAGATTATCTCGACAATGACGGCTTTACACAGGAAGCGCGTAGGATCAAAGTAGCCATCACTGTCAAAGACGGTTCCATCTTGGTGGACTTCACAGGGAGTTCCCCACAGTCACGGGGGCCCCTAAACTGTACACTCTCTACGACCCACGGTGCAGTCGTCATTGCCATAAAAAGTATTGCTGACCCGCTTGGAATACCGAATGAGGGTCTGTTCAGGCTGATCAAGATCAATGCCCCTCACGGAACCCTGTTGAATCCTGAGCGTGGCGCTGCAACAGGGGGTTACACGGAGGCGGGCTATCGGGTTGTGTACTGCGTTATAGGTGCTCTCGCAGCTGCCGCTCCTGAACGTGTCAGCGGCGCAGACTACGGTACGGTTAATCATACCTACATTAGCGGCATCGACGAATCATCCGGAAACCTCTTCATACATTACGAGTACCCTCCGGGAGGAAATGGGGGCACATCCATCATGGACGGCCCGAGCGGAATGAGAGGACCGTCCTCTGGTAATGTTTCGTTACAGTCTATCGAATTAGTTGAGAGCTTAAATCCAGTACGGACAAGCTATGCTACTTTCCGACAAGATTCAGGAGGGCCCGGAACATTCAGAGGAGGGTTGGGCCTGGAAAGAACAGTGGAAATACTGTCCAGCAGGGCATCCCTCTCCATTGTCACAGACCGCAGTACTATTCCTCCGTTTGGTGTTTATAAGGGGCAATCTGGACTTGCGCAATATTGGAGTGTTATCAGAAATGGTGTGGAGAAACCGATTCCCTTCGGAGGGAAGACATCAGACTTCACGTTGAAGAAGGGTGATATAGTCCGTTGTCTCACTGCGGGTGGGGGAGGCTATGGAGATCCTCTAAAGAGAGACCCTGAAAAAGTCAAGAGGGATGTGATTGAAGGTTTTGTGTCACGGCAGTCAGCCAGGAATGTTTATGGCGTGGCCTTGAACGAGCAAGACCTAACCGTCAATGAAGAGGCAACGTCCGAGCAGAGAAAATTATTGCTGGAGAGTAGGAAATTCTTCGCTTTGGGAAGCTACGGAGCTCCGCGGTTCAAACGAGGTCTGAAGGTTGTCATGTTGAATACCAAAGACGGTGACACATTTCATTCGGGGGACTTAGTGGAAATCTATCACGACAAATGTGGCGTCCCTTACAGGCTGAGGGTCACATTGAAGCCTACGGTTGAGCGGCAAGACGCCCTGGTCGATGATGAGACCTTACAGATGATGCGCTTAAGAACCGGGGATGTGGCACACATAGTAAACCTGTCCCGTTCTCCCAGCCCTACCATGGAACGGGGCGGCATCAAAGCAAAAGGTTCAAACGAATAGGTAACCGCCTACGACGCTCTCATGACATCACGCTTGGTGAGAGACACGTCACCGAGCGTCTTTCTCGCGAAATTTCTAGGAAAATCTCTCCATTTGACCCGGCTGTTTTTTTCAAAAGGAAATCCGGTGCCGCAGCAGTAGGTACCAAGGCACCTCGGAAATGCCCGTAGCTCCGTACGGCCGCGCACTCTATGAAAGCCACCTGTAAGGGATATAGGTTGCCGCCTTTTGCCAGACCGTCAATGGTCTCTACGTACGTTCCTTGCAATCGAGGCATCAGAAGCAAGTACGACTTCACAGCTTGGGCGTTAACAATGGCTGTACATGCTCCGCAGCCACCGGTGCCACATCCACATTTTGTCCCGGTCATCCGCAAATTATTCCGCAGAAATCGCAATGCATCAGCTTGGGGGAAACTTTCACGGTGAGCACTTCGCCATTGAGTTCAAAGCTTATCTCTTTCTCCGTAGAACTCCGTTTCACAATAATTCCCGCTGCAACGCCTGGGCTTCACTCCTTTTTCTCTTCCATAACTGAACCAGAAACACCAATACAATCAAGAAAAAACCCATCGTATCGCTGATTTTCTCAGGGTATAACAAGAGAATGCCGCCAAGCATCGCAATACCTCGTTCCCAGAGCCACATTTTCCTAAAAAGACAGCCCTCAACCCCTGCAGCGAAAATCGAAATACCACATAGGGAGGTGATCACAGTCATCACGATTTTGAGAGGATTACCGATCAGTAAGAGAGAAGGATGGAATACGAACATATAGGGTATCACATACACCGCTGCCGCCAACTTTGAAGCTTCCAAACCGGTCTTCATTATTGGTGATCCAGCGATCCCCGCAGCTGCATACGAACTAATCGCAACAGGCGGGGTAATGAGGGAAAGGGCCGAAAAATACAAAACAAAGAAATGCGCCGCGTAGACAGGCAAACCCATTTTGATCAAAGCCGGTACAACCAGGGCCACCTGGATAACATAAGCAGCGGTAGTGGGCAACCCCATACCCAAGATGATAGAAACTATCATGGCCATGAGAAGGGAAAGATACAGATTGCCCCCAGAGAACTCAACTATGTAGCTGGAAAATCTTGCCCCCAGACCAGTGATGAAAACTATTCCAACAATGACCCCAGCACCGGCACAAGAGGTCATAATAGGAAGAACGGATTTGGCCCCCTGCTCCAAAGCAGCCAGGATTTTCAAAAC
>Ga0209427_10007784_pt1 | contig 12097 bp, 7 predicted proteins | sample DeeMarSWOR136_30_FD_187465 | JGI IMG/M metagenome (GOLD analysis project Ga0209427, IMG submission 187465) | Marine sediment microbial communities from White Oak River estuary, North Carolina - WOR-1-36_30 (SPAdes) (version 2) | ecosystem: Environmental > Aquatic > Marine > Intertidal zone >... | reverse complement strand
CAAAAAAAAATGGAGAGGAAACATTTGTCAAAGATTGCAAAATATTCAACAATTTGTCTCTTACTCATGCTGGCTTCAATGATTCTGCTATCAAACGTTAATGCACAGACCGTAGTTCCCGGTTATGAGCAGGTACCAAATCCCCAGTTCCCACCAAGTCCTCCACCAGAGGGAGAAGAGGACGCAATAGTAGTTGTTATAGCAGCAGTAGGCGGAACCACCGATCCAGGTCCAGGAGTATACTCATATCCTTACGGTGAAACAATTCATTTAGAAGCTAATCCAAATGAAGGATACAAATTCTCGCATTGGGTGATCCGAGGGCAATATACACCTGGTCACAATGTACCGCCAATAAACTATCCTGAAAACTATGAGGTAGATCCAGACTGGGTTCCAGATTTTCCCGACCCTTCGGAAGCAGCGGAAGATAGTCTTACCACATCAACAAATCCGTTAAACATAATCTGCGGCTACGGCTACACATATTCCTACCAACCCATATTCACTCCAATCGCGGCTGCGGAACCAGGCGACAACGCTATAGTAATAGTTCTAGCTGCAGCTGGTGGAACAACTACGCCTGCACCAGGAACTTACACATACCTTCCAGATGAAACTATCGCCTTAAGAGCAACACCAGCTGAAGGCTTTGAATTCGAGTATTGGATCGCTACAGGTGAGGAAACAGCTCATGATGCTATTCTGCTGGGAGCCGCACAAGACATAATCTGCGGCTATGGCTACACGTATGCATATCAACCTGTATTCAGTCCAGCTGGGGCTGTAACAGGGGTAGAAGAAGGCATACCTGCAATATACCTCTACGCCGTAATAGTCGTCTTGGTAATCATTGCTGTGATCGCAATTGGCGCTGCACTAATGTATCGCGGCAAGAGCAAATAAACCTCCACTCTTTTTTCTTTTTATTTTCCAAAACTTTCCACAGATAAAAAATGTTATTTAGCAGTTAGCAACTTTCTTTTCTCTGGTGCCTAGCATGGAGTTCAAAGGAAGAGATATAATATCAATCAAAGATTTCTCCCGGAAAGAAATCAACTACATTTTGAACCGCAGCCAAGCCATGGAACCAGTGGCTCAGATAGGCTCAGACATGCTTAAAGGAAAAATTCTCGCCACTCTATTTTTTGAACCTAGCACGCGCACACGCTTAAGCTTTGAAGCCGCGATGGTCAAACTAGGAGGGTCAACCATAGGCTTCGCTGAAGCCGAGATTGCTTCAGTTAGTAAGGGTGAAAACCTCGCCGACACAGTGCGCACTGTGGAAAACTACGCGGACATAATAGCCCTCAGGCATCCTCTTGAGGGGGCAGCGAAACTCGCCGCAGAATTTTCCAAAGTTCCCTTATTGAACGCGGGTAGCGGCGGCGAAGAGCACCCTACACAAGCACTCATGGATCTTTACACGGTTCAAAAGGAGAAAGGGAAAATTGACGGTTTGAAAATTGCGTTGGTAGGTGACCTAAGATATGGGCGAACTGTTCACTCACTTGCTTACGCGCTTTCCCTCTACGACATTGACCTGTACCTAATTTCGCCTGAATCCCTTAGAATGCGGCACGAAGTTATTCACTCGATAAAAAACAAGATTTCAATAGCAGAAGATGCAAATCTGGAAAAAATAATCCCGCAAATCGACGTTTTGTATGTAACTAGAATACAAAAAGAACGGTTCCCAGACCCAGCAGAGTATGCAAAAGTCAAAGGTGCCTACAGAATCAACATGGAAACCCTAAAGAACGCAAAGAAAGATATGATTATTCTTCATCCGCTTCCTCGCGTAGACGAAATAGCCTTTGAAGTAGATAGCAAACCGCAGGCACGTTACTTCCAGCAGGTCTGGAACGGTATAGTGGTTAGAATGGCGCTTTTGGCGTTGGTGCTCGGAGGCGTAAAGTAGCTTTTGTTTAGGTAGCGGCGAACCTGTTAAACGCTATTAATGTACTCATTGACCCGCAAGAAGGACATTTATGCAAAACTTCGAACCATGTTTTCTTGCAGTTGTCGCAATATGTTAATCTGCGGTTGTAGGTGAAAAACTCTACATAATTGTTTGTAACCAGATGTTCTGTTAATTTCACGAGCAACTCTGGTTGGTATTCGCTATTTAGGAGCTCGATTATGCACAAACTTCCTCCTGCGTTTAAACCCCTAAGTTTTTGTTCGATTTCCAGAGTTTTGTAGGTAATTACGGGAAATTCTCCTATTTGGAGGCTCAACCGTCTCGTGGTAGAATAGAAAGGTTTCTCTCTAGTTCCTGAAAATTTTACTTTAGCGATGCCATATTTTTCAACGTCTAGCTCTGCTAGTCGTATAGAAGCATCAAAACTGGGTAACACTGCATGAAATAATCGTTTTCCATGCCTTCTGCTGAGTTTACGCTTAAAAGCTAACAAGTTCTTAATTATTTCTTCCGCGAAGTTTATGCTTTTTTCATTGCTCAGGTCTTTTTCGCAGAAGGCTTCTACGGACTCCTCGAAACCTGCAAGGTTTATTATGCGCGAACAATTTTCAATTCTGAAGTACGTGTCACCGTCTAAGCGTTGAGTTGTGAATTGAAGTTCTGCTTTTCCTTGTTGCTTGAGCCAACGATATTTGATTCGTAATGCGCGAGATGCCATCTCGCATCGTTCCTTTAAAATCTTGAAAAATGTGTTCGTATCTTTTTCGCTTTCATTGACAATCCGAGGCAGATTAACGGTTACCACTCCGAGGCAACCAGTTCGTAGAGTATCTGTCTCCCAGTCTCCAGTCAAATCTGCCTCAAGCTTGCATCCTGTAGCAGAAAAAACCGTGTTTTTCTCTCCTTTCTTCGAAGGATTAGCGAAGTATATTGTTCCACCATTCGTCGCTAAACTGTGAGAATTTAGGAGAACAGATCTTGCGTTTTCATCTGCTAACGTTTCTTTGCTGATCTTAAGAACAAGTTTAGGGTTTAGCATTGGCCTATGAGAGCTTTCTTCTTTGAATATTTCTATGATAAGTGATGCTAATAATAGGCTTTCTTCGGCATAATCACTGTACTTTCCGAATATTTTTCCTTGAGGTCCAACAGCTGCTTTGCCAGCTACGAATTTAGGTATTGAAATCTCCAGACCCAGAGTTGCGTTTGCGTGTTGATTTACGTTCAAAATGAATCGGAGTATGCTATCCTTTATTGTTGCAACCTCAGCACCCTTCACGAAGGGAGCAAGGAAAATGTTGAAGTAGTCGTAGGTCTGAGCTGTCTGAATTTCTCTGCTAGCGTGTAGTAGAACGTTAAATGCAATCGATAGTGCAGATTCAAAACTTCGAGGAGGCTCTATTGAAAGTTGAAATGGGCTTGTGCGTTTAAGTCCATGCAAAAAGAAAAATCGCAAATCATGCATAATTTCCTTTGGCTTTAAAATCCATGTTCCTAAGTCCTCCACGTGAATAGCGCCGGAAACGTGAGCGTCGGTTATATCTCTTGGAAAAACGTTCAAAAGTGTGTATTCGCCTAAAACTGCTTTTCCCGCTTTCGAAAGTATAGATGTTGAATCTTGATTACGGTTTTTTGCATCTACTAAAGTTGTTACTTCCTGAACTGGCATGCCCAACCTTGTTAGCTTATGGCGATAATCTTCAAATCCTTTCTCAACCAAAATTGCGTTCGCAAATTCTCTAATTAGCGGAGCTGTTAAGTACTTTGTTTTCGATTTGCGCAGTCGTTTCTCGGCTTCCTTTGCCACTTTTTTAGCGAGTTCAGGGGCTACCTTGGCTTCTTTTATGAGTGAGTTCGCTATTTTGTTCGCGTCAAAAGCTTCCAGCGTGAAGCGAGAGGTACGAACGAGCATTCCTCTGGGTTTGTCGGCTTTCTTTTCAACTCGATCTGCGACATCCAACACCATTTTACCTAAGTCCGTCAAACTGTACTTTTTAGTCTCAGTGTCAGCTTCAAGCAGATCTGCTTTGAGCAAAAACTTGAGGTGGTAGGCGAATCGTCCTGCGTCTCGGCTAGGGTTCATGTTTAATGAGTTCATTAACTCGGTGTAGGAAAGGGCGCCTCTATCGAAAATTAGGTTTATAATTTGCAGTCTGAGAGGTGACGAAACAGCTTTTAAAACTTTCACACCTCGTGCTCGACGTGGAATTTTCACCACTATAGTATCCCCTCTCAAATTGCAGATACCTAATAAGTAGGCAAGAGTTTAAAGGTTAACTATTGTCCTTGGCACAAGCCGTTTAAAATCTCTTTCATTGAAGCAACAGCTATTCAGTAAATGTTGGATGCAGAAACCCCCTATCTGTATCCTGAAAAGCCAGGACCATGGGATTAAGCTTTTTTGGAAACTCAGTTTGGGTTAAATCAATCCTAGATAGGCTTCTTTTACACGTGGATTGCCGGTGAGGTACCTTCTAGTTCCTTCCAAGCATACTCTTCCTGTTTCAAGTACGTAGCCCCTAGTGCAAAGGGTTAATGCCAGTCCAAGGTCTTGTTCGACAAGCAAGATTGCTATGCCCCTTCTGTTGATTTCCCCAATAACACTTATCAGCTGCTCCCTAATCAAGGGTGCCAACCCCAAGGATGGCTCATCAAGCATCAATAGTTTTGGATTCGATAGCAACGCTCTTGCTATAGATAGCATTTGCTGCTCGCCTCCACTCAAAGTTTTCGCCTCTTGGTTTTTCCTTTTTCCTAGCAATGGGAATAGAGAAATTATTTCATCTATGTCTCTCTGGATTTTTTCGGAGTCTTTCCGCAGATAAGCGCCTAATTCCAAGTTTTCAAAGACAGTCATATCTGGAAAGAGCTTCTTTCTCTCAGGGCAATGTGATATGCCTCTTTCTACAATCTCATGAGTTTCTAGTTTATCGATTCTCTCACCAAAAAAATTGATCTCCCCCTCTGAGGGTCTTAGCAACCCAGATATTGCACGTAGTAATGCTGTTTTTCCGCTTCCATTTGGTCCGATGACCGCAACACTTTCTCCTTTCTTGACTCTTAGGGTAACATCACGCAAGGCTTGATACTTACCATAATACACCGATAAGTTTTTGACTTCAAGCAAAAAGATTACCTACCTCTTTTCCTAAGTAAGCTTCGCAAACCTTTTGATTCATAGCGATATCTTTAGGAGTGCCTTCAGCAATCTTTTCGCCAAAATTCATCACAACTAGCCTCTGGGCAAGTTTTCCAAGTTCTCGCATCTTGTGTTCAATGATTATTATGGTTAGCCCTTCTTCATGCAGTTTCTTAATCACTGAGTGCATGATTGGCGTTTCCTTTAAACCGAGACCCCCAAAAGGTTCATCCAAAAGCAAAACTTCGGGTTCAAGAGCAAGAGCACGAGCTATATCCAAGCGTTTAGAGTATCCATGCGATAATTCACTCGCTAGTTTGAACATGTTTTCAGCAGGCGGAATTATCTCAACCCTCCGCAAGTATTCAAGAGCTTTGGTGAGAACGCTAGCTCCATTTCTTTTCTTCTTACCTCTTTCAGACAGGATAGCAATAGCAACATTCTCCACGACAAGCAATCGCTTAAATGGCTTAACAATTTGAAAGGTTCTGGACATGCCCAAATTGGCTATCTTGTGAGGTTTGAGTTTTGTAATCTTTTTTCCTTTGAGAAACACGTTTCCTGAATCAGGTTTTGTGAATCCGGTTAGTAGGTTGAAAAAAGTCGTTTTTCCAGCGCCATTTGGTCCAATTAAGCCTATGAGTTCACCTCTACCTATCTGAAGGTTGAAATTGTCGACTGCTGTTATGCCGTCGAAGCGTTTGTTAAGGTCTTTGACTTCGAGAATTGTGTCCATCTTTTATCCTCTTCAATTCTTCTAAGCCTCTCCACGAACCTATTGAGATTTTAAATCGAATTGCTATTTTTCTCATTATTCCCATTGGAAAATATCGAAATATTATAAGCATCAATATGGCTGTAATTAATACGCGAAAATAGAGTACATCTCTAAGAATTTCGTTTAATATAGACATTAGATAGGATCCACCCACTGATCCTATTATTGTTCCTATTCCTCCTAAAGCAGCTGTTACCATTGCTTGCAATGAGTAGAAGACGTTGAAGACGTAAGAGCCAACAAACATAAGCAGGTGAGCCTGGAAACCTCCAGCTAATCCTGCAAAGAATCCACTTATAGCAAACGACAAGAACTTGTATTTGGTAGTGTTAATTCCTGTTGCTTCAGCTGCGTCTTCGTCTTCTCTTATAGATTTGAAAACTAATCCTAAGTTTGAGTTTGCGAGTCTAACAAGAAGGTATATTGAAGCTAGCATCAGAAGCACCGACCCATAATATGTTACTAGAATATCGCTGGATATAGGAGAAAGCCCATATAATCCTGTTTCGCCCCCAGTAATTTCTGGGTACTCCACGATTATTATTCCCAAAATAGTAGGAAAGATTACAGAAGTGATTGTGAAATACCTACCTTTCAGTCTCAGACTAGGTAAACCAACGAGAAAACCAACAACTACCCCGAAGGCTCCTCCTAAAGGTATAGTTAGCCATGGCGGCAAACCAAGATATAGGTTTAGGGCTCCAGACATATAGGCTGCAACTCCAAAGAATAGAGCTTGACCAAAACTGAATTGGCCAGTTACTCCCGCCAAAATATCCCAGCTTGCCGCAAAAACCGCGAAGATATTTGCTGAAATTAGTATAGACAAAACATAGTAATCTGTTGTAATAGCTGGAAATAGAGTTAATAAGATAAGTGATGCGAAGACAAGCACTCTTTTGACCGATCCTCCTCCTTTTAAGTATTGGCTCATTTTCACCACTCCCTTGCCCCTGTGCGCTTGCCAAACAATCCTCTAGGTCGTATGAAAATGACTGCGAGCATAAGGAAGAAACTAACAATCTGTACTATGTTTCCTCCTTGCGTAGTGAATATTACTATATTTTCTGTAAAACCAAGAATAAAAGACGCTACGATGCTTCCTTTAAGGCTTCCCAAGCCTCCTAGAATAATTACCGGAAAAGCTCGAAACAATATTACCCAATCGGACGGTGTCACGGACCATGTGGGGGCGAATAAAACCGCCGCGATTCCAGCCAAAAATACAGATATTCCCATGGAAGTCATCAGCACTGCTCTTATGTTTATTCCCACCAATCTTGCAACATCCATATTTTGAGCTACAGCTTGTATAGCCTTTCCCCGTTTTGTTCTTTTTATGAAAATTAAAAGAACTAATGCACTAACCAATGCAACCACAAAGGATAGTATCTTTTGATTTGTTACTTTAACACCAATAATTGTAGTGGAACCCGAGACAACGTTAGGGATACTTATTATTTGGGGACCAAAAATTAGTTTAAGAATTTCCTGAATTATTAGTGCTAATGCAATAGTTACTAGTGCTGCTCTAGCTCCTTTTTCACGCAAAGGTCCGATGAATACTCTATAAATTATTAGTCCAAGTAAAGGAGTAGTTACAAGTGAAATGATTATCGCAATCCCATGGCCTAAGGGCAATAGGGAGTAAATCAAATACGCGGAAATTATGTAAAGAGCACCGTGTGCAAAGTTTAGGATTTGTGCTACACCAGCAATAAGTGAAAAACCAACAGAAAGTAAAATATACAAACCAGCTAAAATCAATGAACTAATTAGGATTTGTTCAATCAATGTCGCCACCCTTCTCTCTTCAGGACGCTATTAATATATTAGATTTTTTGCTACTCAGAGAAAGACCAAGAGCAATCAGCTATAATTTGAGGCATGAAAGCAACAACACCTCTTTCAAGTTCTATGTCTGTTTGGTCAAGCATATCGGGTTCTTAATGTAATCTTGATTCATCAACTTTCTAACACGAGCAAACCTTTTGCATTCAAAAACATCTTCAGTTTCGTATACATTGATTTCGCCGTCAAAAAGGTCGAGAATTGCGTTTGCTTGATCTGATGGGTGAGCACTTGGATTCATCACCAAAAGAATTGTGAAGCCTTTCAAAGTTAAATCGTGAGTAATCTCATCCAGCCATTTCCTAGTGGTATCAGCCTTATAATGGAGCAGAATTTCAGACACAATCTCAATGCAAACTCTCCTTGATCCTTCACGGGTTTTGCTAAGGCCATGGCAAGCTTTCGCCAAAGCAATATTAAGGTTATTCAGGTCAATCTTACTCTTCAGCAAATAGACGTTTGGAAGGTCAGGAACCTCAATCTTGGGTTTAGGATTACACATAAAAAGGTAAAAGCCAGGTTTACCCAACAGGGCCTTCAAGCCAACCGGCTCAGCGGCAACATAAAACGTCACTTGCCCCCTCTCAGCTCCAGCCTCCAAAAAGTTCTTCACAAGCAAGTTTCGACTGTCGCTTGGAGGCCCAGTCAAAGCAACAGCGTAGCATTCGGGAATGCCCCCAAATAATAGTGAGTCTATCTCTGTTATTCCAGTAGTTACTCGGTCACTAAATGTGACCTCTTCAACTCTGAGCTTTAGTGACTTAAGTTCAAGAGACTTCTGTTGTCCAAGTTCGTCCAAATAGTAGATTGTAGGTCTCAGTTGATAAACCCCTTTTCTTGAAGCTTGAAGAACAACCTTTGCCTCAACCAACCTTAAAGGCTCAAGTTGTTTCCCCTTCATGTTCAAGCAAGATTCTTCCAACCTATAAATTTCAGGCTTTTCCATCACTACAAAACCTTTCGGAACAAGATCCTCAACCTTAGTCAACAACGCAGGTTCCTTGCCAGCGTTAACAAACTCCAAAGTCAAACAGAAAGACTCTCTAACTCTAACTTTCTCGGAACCAGCGATAAGGTTAGCTTGGACATTAGCATGTTCAAACCGTTCTAAGCCAACTGATGCCTCACCAGTTGGTGTTGGAGTAGCAAAAGACATAGTAGTTGAAGCGACAGCTGGAGCATGCAACACCTCATTAAGGGAAACCGCCAAGTCCTTTTCCTCTCTAACAGTTCTGAGAATTTGTTGCGCTTGTGCCGCCTTCTCAGGCTGTTTAGCCTTCACGAAGGACCCAGCGGAAATTTGTAGCAATTTCTCAGCCATATGATACTGCTTAGCTCTTCTTTCAGGGTCAACTTCGCTTTCCGCCTGATTCATAAAAACGTAGGCATCAAAAAGACGCTGAGTAGCCTTGGCATATTCGGATGCACTTTCAAATCCAGCTTGGAAGTAACTTGTAGCAGCACTCTTCAATAGACTCTTAGCCCTAGAATGCTCTGCTAAATCAACGGTACTTTGGTATTTTATTCCGGCTGCCAAACCCTTGCAAAAACTGCTGTTGCCTAAAGCCCAAAGACTTGTCTTTCTATTTCTGCTCAGATCTTTTGCCTGTTCAAAGAGTGACGCGGCCTCTAAGTAGGATTCTGAGGAAGTGGTCTCTTCTGCTATAGCCATCTTCTCCCAAGCACGACATAAAAACTCTATGAGATGAAGTTCCTTCCGTTCAGCTTCAGACTCGATTTGTTGAATTATAATCTTGATGTTCTTTGCTGCTTCACCATAATTCTTGGAGCTTAGACCATAATCTCCCTTTCTATCAAGTATTTTAGCTTCTTCTATGCTAATTCTTGCTTGACAATATCTACGTCTAAGTTCTGAATTTGTAATCAATTTCGCGACCATTTCTTTTTCTTCTGCCTCGGTGATTGCATCGATTTTTGTTTTTAAAGCTACTTCCGTTTTCTTAAATTGCTTTAATGCTTGTCCGAAAACTTGTGCAGCCTTCACGGTGTTTTCTTTTCTGCTTAGATCCTCAGCTTCTTCCAGTTGAGACCAAGCAGCATAGTTTGGGGTAAGATAGCTCCATTGCTCTGAAGCTTTATGCAGTTTTGTTGCTTCTTCGTAATGGTCCTTTGCTTTATCATATTCTTCTGCTGAGTGACATAATCTTGCTCTTTCGATATGGCTCCAAGCTTGCATATATAAAGAGTAATCTTGGTAGAAGTTTTTGAGGCGGGATACTTTTTCTGTCGCTTTACCGTATTCTGCTGCTGCATTTTCGTAATTGTCTGCAGCTTCAGAATATTCACCAAGCAAATCGTGCCATATTGCGATTTCCCAGTAGGTCTCGGCTACACGGGTTGATAATCCGCCCATTTGAAACTGTATAATTGCATTCTTGTAGGCTTCTAGTGCTCTAAAAAGGTGTTTTCTTTCCTGTGTTATTGTGTAAAAATATGCGAGAATATTGCCAAACCCAACTAAACTACCGCCATAATGTATTGCTTGCAGTAAAGGTCTTGAGGGATGCAATTGCAAATTTCTTTTGAATATTTCAAGACCTTTCTCAAAAGAGAAAATAGCTTTATTTAGCATTTCAACCTTTTTTTTTGTTGATGTACTGATTTTTGCCAGATGAACTTGTGTCATAGCTACTCTTATCCTGCCAAAAGCAGAAGCAACATTCGTTGGTTGGCCAACCTTTTCATAGATTTCCACTATTTTTTCAAGGATTCTAAGTGTTTCTCTTAAAAGCGCCCGTTTTTCTTCTATTTCCGTTTCGGAACCGGACAGCCTATGTAGAGCCATGCTCAAAGCAACCATAGCGCTTTCGAAATTAATCCAAATTTGACCTTGATCAAACGCTTTTGAGGCAATTTCAAAACTTTTTCGTCCAATCTGAACAGCCTTTTTTAACATCCTTTGCTTCTTTTTAGAATCCACTTCCGAGAGAGCCAATCTAGTTAGGATACTAACATAATTGCGTGTTGCCATCAAAATAGAGTTGTACAAATTAATAATTTGAAAACGCCGCAAAGCTTCTTTGCTCGAAACCATAGCTTTTATTAAGTTGTACCTTCGTTTTTCTGGATCTTCTTCTGAACCTAAAAAAAGGATTGTGAGCAAGCTGGAACCCAGCAACCCTTTCGCTATTAACATGTTATCTTTGGCTATTTCGCCTTGTGTCATTACCTTTTTGGCATGGTATAATAATTTGTCTAACTCCAGTCCCTTGTCTAGCCCCATTCCTTTTACCTCATGCGACCAACCAATCAACCATGCATCCCCGATTTTTTCGGAAAAAGAAATGGCCTTCTCAGAATAAGTGAGCCATTTCTTGCTGTACTTTTGCAGTTGATATCTTAAATTAAAGCTTTCATCCTCAGTTCTTATGTTATAATGGAATGATATTATGCCGTAGAGCCAAGCTGAAAAAGTATAGGCTTTTGCGAGCTCGTACTTATCATCTGTTTTTAATAAGGCTTTGATTGCTCTCTCTCCAAGCTTGACTCCTAATAGCGTTCTCTTAACAAATTCTTTAGCATTAAGAAAAATTCGATGGTGGAGGGAGCCTTCCATTAGGTTGTTGCAGATTTTTCCAACTGCTAATAGGTCACCATTCTTTTGATAATATTTCAAGGCTTTGTTCTCAAGGTTCCACCATTCATCAAGTAAATCCGCAATTTTGTTAAATTCTGATTCCACACAAGAACGTGACCAAGCCACCATCGCTTTAGCATGGTTAATCTTGCCTTCTTCACCACCAGCTTTTTCAAGAAATTCAATCATGCGCTCATACGCTTCAGCTGAATGGATCATTTTCTCTTTAAACTCTGCATTCGTTTCCGCTTGAAGAGCAGCCCTGTAGAAACAATACCCGATTTTCTGACAAATATCAGCCATCTGCAGAAAATCTTGCACAATAAGCAACCAATCAGACGCTTTCTCATAGATTCCGATCGCTTCCGACCAACCGTACTTCTTTTCTAATTCTTTTGCTTGGCTTTGAAAAAGCCAAAAGTTATCCTTACTCAAGGACTGCCCTCAAAACAATTCTATGTATTTAAACACTCAAATAATTTTCCACCGAACAAAAGTTCCAATAGCAAAATAGAAATCAAGTACTTGTTTGGCTAAAGAAGATTCTTGAAGAAACAGGAGCAAACTACACTTTCCCGGAATGGTTTGGACCATGGGATTAGCTTTTGCGATTCTTTCATCATTTTTTCTAAGAAAACTCGAATGAGTTAGTATGTTTCAAATCCGTAAGAGGTTTTTTACAACAAACTATTTAGAAAACTAAAATGAAAGACCAGAGTATATACAATTATTGAAAACAATCAACAACTATTTAGTTTATGCCTTAGTGGCGATATCTCCCGTACAATCACCCTCTTTTTTCTTTAT